>ERZ506953.817-NODE-817-length-11152-cov-5.0246_pt1 | contig 11152 bp, 10 predicted proteins | sample MGYA00512895_ERZ506953 | MGnify/ENA metagenome assembly ERZ506953 | reverse complement strand
ACGGGCAAAACGTTCTTTTTGGAATTTGCTTGTAATCTGAGATCACACTGCTTTGGCGAAGGTACCCGAGTAGAACATTTTTCCGATTTTGGAGGATTTTGTTCTACTCTCAGGTCCGCGCGGGCCGGATTTGTAGGCGACGGTAGAACATTTTCTCAATTTTGGATGATTTTGTTCTACTCTCAGGGCAGCGCGGGCCGAATTTGTAGGCAGCGGTAGAACATTTTCTCAATTTTGGATGATTTTGTTCTACTCTCGGAGAAGCGCGCCCCGTTTTTGGAGGCGGTGGTAGACAAAAATCAGACATTTCCCCCAGTTTTTGTCTACTTCCAGGTCCGCTCACCCCAATTTCGGAGAGTCTGGTAGACAAAAATCAAACATTTCTCCCGGTTTTTGTCTACTTCCAGGTCCGCTCACCCCAAGTTTGGAGTCGGCGATAGACAAAAATCAGACATTTCCCCCAGTTTTTGTCTACTTTCAGAGCCACGCACCCAAGTTTGCCCGTAATTATCAGAGATGCTGCAAAGATTACGTCAAATCAAAAACTCTTCCAAACAGTGTTACCAACGGCACTGCATTTCCCACAAAAAGAGACTTCATCCACATTTTCCCCAAAACACCAAAAAACGCAGGGCCGATTTGCCGCTGCGTCATCATCATAATCTTTATTTAAATTCGTCCGCCACCTGCTTGACTGACTTTCCTTCGCGCTTGGCACGCAGGATAACCTGACGAACCTGCTCATCCGTAAAGGCCTTTTCGTTGAGGCCTTGTGCTTTCAAATCTTTGCGGGCTTGTTTCACCTGAGCATCAGTCAGCTTGCTTTCGGCTGCGGAGGCAGCAGAATCAGAAATACCGCTGAAGACGTCTTGTTTGGTATTTTTTGAATACTTTTGCGACCTGGTCTTGTTCGCATCGGTCGAATCGTCATCGACGGTATATCCAAGCGAACGAAGGATGCGATCGTTGTATTCTTTCAATTTTTTGGCATTATTATAGACGTCGCGATAATAGCTTTCATTAATACTGCCATAACCAAGAATTACCGCAAGTTTCGTGTTGGAAGCAGTATATTCATAGTTTTCCGAAAGCGTTTTGGCTTTCTTGTAAGCTTTCAGGAAAATCTTTCTTTCCTTGATGACTTCCTTGAGCTCCGTTGCAAGCCCGGATGACCGCTGAACGAGAAGAGATGAGCCGGAATCAACGTTAGCAACGCGCTGAAACTTTTGACAGGCGTCAGCATACTTGCCGTTGTTCATATCCTTCATCCCCCGTTGGTAATCAGTCAGCTGATCGACAACGGTCGTTGCAAAATCATCGTTTGGCTTCTTCTTCAAAGCATCCCGATATGAAAGCCTGGCAGCATCATAGTTGCCGTCACGAATGCTTTGCTTGCCGGCCTCAATCGCCTGATTATAATATTTTTGCGTTTCTGCCTTCCTGGTATAGCCGTACCCGACGAAAAAAACGGCCAACACGATGCCGACAATCGTCCACCATGCCCATCTTTTCAATAGCCTCACCTCTTTTACAACTTACTTCACATTATACCATGTTTAACCGTTCTGATTAAAGATTGACGTGTTGGGAAAATTGTCCTCAAGCCATCTTTTCAAGAGAAAAACCCAGCTTTGAACGTCTTTTTCGACATAAGTTTCATTTTTTGCGCTGATTTTTGTTCCGAGTCCCAAACCATGCTTTCCTTTCGGGTAAACGTGAAGTTCAAAAGGAATTGCGTTTTCGCTCAAAGCTTCAGCTAAAAGCAGACTGTTCTGAACGGGAACGGTTCTGTCGGCAAAAGTCTGCCAGATAAACGCTTTGGGAGTTTTATCATTCACTCTTTTTTCAAGTGAAAATGCAGAGCTTCGTTCCATCAGCTCATCTCCCAAAAGGTTTTCAAACGAGCCTTGGTGCCAATATCTGCCTGACGTTATCACCGGATAGCATAAGATCATCCCTGCCGGGCGAATCAACTTCTCATCATAGCCAAGCTTTTCAAGCTCATCGGGGATGATTCCAAGACAAGCTGCCAAATGTCCGCCTGCAGAAAAACCCATTACCAAAATTTTTCCCTCATCAATGTTGAACCGCTCTGCATTTTCCTTGAGGAATAAAACGCTTTGCGCAAGTTCGCACAAAGCTTTAGGAAATCTCCTGGGAGCACAACTGTATCGCAGAATGCACACCGCACAGTCCATCGATAGAAGTTCCAGTGCTATCGGCTCTGCTTCGCGATCCGATGTTTTCGCGTATGATCCGCCAGGACAGATAATAATCGCCCTTCTTTTGCGATGCGGTTCAATCTCTTCGGAATTGTCCGGAATATAGCAGACCAGCCGAGCATCACTTGTCAGCGGTGTTTTTAGCTTATGTTCGAAATATCTCATTTTAAGTCCTCTTCAGCAAAAAAGCCGGGATAATCCCAGCCAAATTAATCTTTCAGATTGGAAATGCCATTGCCAGCAATGCAACGGCGACAAGGCCCAGCACAACGGAAAGGCCCATTGAACGTGAGCGATAGGCAACGATCGCAACCAGCACGGAAGCAAGAATCTTTGCCATATAATCGCATCCGACGAACGTGTATGTTTTCGTATCCATGAAAACGTCCTTTACGACCAAAGCCGTAAAAAGCGAAACCGGGACATATTTCATCCATTCATTAAACCACTTTGGAATCTCACGTGTTGAAAAGATACGCAACGGGATAAAACGCGGCCCGAAAGCAACCAGCATTGATAAAAGGATCAAAATGAAATGATCCATCGTTGACATATTCATACGCTACTCTCCTGACTTGCTAATGACTTTGCGACTCGCTTTTGGCTTGATTCGCTTGAGCCAAAAACCTTTCTCCTTGCCCTTCTTCACCAAAGTGTCTTCGATGATGAATCCAGCGAGCGAAGCAATCAGCGTTGCAACGACAAGACCCATCGTACTCTTCAAAATCGTCATCGAGATGATCGCAAGAACGGCTGAGAAGAAACTGATCAAAATGGTCAGCTTATTCTTAATTTGCATCATGATCATATAAAGGAACAAAGCAGTCAAGGCGTAGTCGACGATTGCAAGATCAATCGTAATCACGTTGCCGATCAAACTGCCAACGAGGTTTGAAAGCGTCCAAAAGAGCAGCGAGTAGTGCTCGACCATCAAGGCGTCTTTTGGAGTCCATTCCTTATCAGTGGCAAATTTAAGATAATTAACCGCATAATTTTCATCATTAAGAGAAACGGCGAAGAAATACAGAAACTTTTTGCTCGTTCCACGAACATACTGCGACAAGCTTGATCCTAACAAGGCATAGCGCAGTTCAAGGAAGAACAGCATAACAAGAATCGTATGCATTGGGGCATTGACGGTCAGCATCGATGCGATCATGAATTGAGCACCGCCCGAAAAAACAAGCAATGAAACCAGAACTGTCATCAAGGGATTGAAACCCGCAGCATTAAGCAAAATGCCGCAGGCAACACCGATCGGGATGTAACTCAAACATAAAGGCATCGAAACCTGAAAGACCTCTGCCCAACGTGGTTGTTCTTTTTCCAAGGTAATCCTCCATCAAATCATAGAAATAATAGATCTAACTGTACATCATGTGTAAACCGTGTAAATTTACACAAATTTAAAAACCTCGCAAAATCGATTATAACATAATATGTTATTCATTCGAAATCGAAAATAGGAGTTTAACCCAAATCTAACATTAAAAAAAGAACAATTATCCGATAATGATCTTCTCTGTCGGAAGTTCATAGCTCAGATCGCGATTGCGTTTTGGAATGAAGAACAATAAAGTATAAAGCATCCCGATTCGACCGACAAACATCAAAACCATGATGACGATTTTACCGACAAGAGTCAAACTGCTCGTGATTCCAAGCGAAAGCCCCGTGGTTCCGAATGCCGATGCGACTTCGAATACGATCGAAAGAAGCGATGCATCCTCCGTAATTGATAAAATCAAAATCGCCCCCACGCACAAAATAGTCGACAAGCCGACTACGACGATTGCCTTTTGAACGTCGTCTCTTCCGATGCGGCGATTGAAAACATTGATATTGTTGTGTCCGCGAATGAATGAGAACATGTAGAGAATAAAAATTCCGACGGTTGTCGTTCGAACGCCGCCGCCAACTGAGCTTGGGCTTGCGCCGATAAACATCAGAATCGCCAAAATCAAAATCGTCGTCGTGTTGAATTCGGCCATATCGTTGATCTGAAGCCCTGCATTTCGCGAGGAAACGCTGTAAAACATCGCCGTCATCAATTTGTCAAACCAGTCTTGGCGAGACAGCGTTCCGCGCATTTCCGAAAAATAAATCAGGATCGTGCCGACGATGAAAAAGAAGACCGCAAAAAAGACCGCCATTTTTGCAAACAGCGAAAAACGGAATTTGCGCTTCGTCGTCTGCTTGCTGAATTTGTAAAAAGCCCAGTTTTCGCACTCGATCAAAACCGGGTAGCCAATGCTTCCGATGATGATCAGAATCATCACGATAAACAAAAAGCCGTAATGGTGCCTAAACGGGATGATCGAATTTCCCGTCACGTCAAAACCGGCATTCGTGACCGAACTGACCGAGACGTAAATTCCGTGGAAAAATGCGGCAGGCCAAGTCGTCCAAACGCCCGTTGCCTTAAAATAAGCCGCAAAAATGACGCCAAAAACGATCTGAACGAAAATCATCAGGCCGAAAACCGACGTTACGAGGCGAACCATGCCGCTTAATCTGGGCTGATTCATGTCAAACTGAATCAGCTGCCTTTGGTGCAGACTGATCCTTTTGCCGGCAATCACCAAGGCAACGGTTGACAGCATCGTAATGCCGAATCCTCCGACCTGAAACAAAAATTCCAACAAAACGACGCCGCCCTGATTGTACACCTGCTCAATCGGAAACGTCGTCAAACCGGTCACGCTGATGGTCGAAATGGCCATGAACAGGGTATCCAAAAACGAAATTTTCGCCCCTGGATTTTTAAAACATGGCAAGCTCAGCAAAATAAAGGCAGCTACGGTCGCCAAAGCGTAATACGTCACCAGGGACTGAATCGGCGTTGCCCCGCGATAAAGCTCCTTTAGCTTATGAATCATTTGCTTCCTCACTAGATTGCTTTCATTTTCTGGTAACTGATGACAATTTTTTGTTTGAGATCAATTGCCGTATTAGTATGGTCAAATTCAGGGTCGAAATTAAGAATCGCAGAATTTCTCAATTGCTTTTCGATCACACCGGTAAAGCGATGGCGATGATACGTGAATTCAACGTGCGTTCCCTTGACAAATGCTTTTCCGATACTTGAAACTTCAATCTCTTTTTCTTCACGAGCCTTCTGCTCGCGTTTTTCGGATTGTTCCATCGAAAGAATCCCCCTTTGCTTTCTCTTACCTCATTATACCGCAAAAAAAACAAATTTTGCTAACCATCGATTTGCTCATGAAACAGCGCAAAGTATTTTTCAAGATAGATCTTATGTGCCGCCGTCATGATGATATTGTCAAGCATCCTCTTTTCTTCAGTCTTGTCCCGGCCGATTTTCTTGAGCGTTTCCTGCATTCCAAAGACATATTTCAGCGCATTGTCGAGCTCTTCCGTGAAATATTCGTATGCTCTTCTGGTAGTATAAGTCTTGCGCTGAATCTCGACTAAAACCTTGAGATCGGCAAGCGGCAGAACCGTCTTTGAAATTGCGATAAAAAACAGGTACGCAAGCTGTTCGCGCGAATACTGCTTTTTGATTGGACTTTCAATCAGATGCTTTTTGACGTAATTGCTGATCATCGAACTCGTCAATTGAGTTCCGTCCAAGGGTTCAAGATATTCGTTCAAAAACGTCGTCGTCTGCTCCAAATAAAGTCCGACATTCGGAATCTGATCGAACGTCGGCATTTTAAATCCTTCAATCGATGGCACGAGTGCTTTTTTATTATCGTCAGTCATGTTCCAATTCCCCTCTCAACCGCCTTATATCAAGCAATTATACCGATAGCGCGTCTTAAGGTCAACAAAACTCTGACAGCGGTTTTTGCAAAACTCTTTACAAGCAGTCGATTTAAGTCTATACTCTAGATACAGGTAACAGGTTTTTAGAAAACCGATGATGAAGAATATAATTCTAAAAAAGGACTTAAAAATTATGATTAAAAAAATTATTTCTGATTCAGGCGCAAACGTTTTGCATTTAGATGACGCATCATTTGAAAATATTCCGTTGACGATTCATGTCGACGGCACGGATTATCAAGACGATGCCTCGCTTTCAGTCAACGAATTAATTGAAGCGCTTCATCAAAATGACGAAAAAACTTCAACGGCATGCCCAAGCATTGCGCAATGGCAAAAAGCCTTCGAAGGAGCTGATGAAATCTATGTAATCACGATTACGAGCGTTCTTTCCGGAAGCTACAATTCTGCCGTTCAAGCAGCAAGCCTGTATCGCGAAGACCATCCGGAAACAAAGATTCACGTCATCGATTCGCTTTCAGCCGGGCCCGAGATGGAACTTATCATCGACAAGCTGAAAGAATTAATCGATGCCGGTCTGAATTTTGACGAAATCTGCGCAAAAATCAATGCCTACAAAGAAAAAACGCACCTGAACTTTGCGCTTGAATCGCTCGATAATCTGGCTAAAAACGGGCGCATCAGTCCGGCAGTGGCCAAAGTCGCCAAAATGCTCAAAATCCGCATCATCGGTCGTCCGGATGACGGCAAGCTCACGCCGATCGGAAAAGCTCGCGGTGCCAAAAAAACCATCTCTTATTTAATTAAAGACATGGAAGAACACGGTTTTTCCAACGGTCGCGTCATCATTGCGCATATTTTGAACGAAGAAGGAGCAAACAACCTGAAACAGACCATTCTTAACAAACACCCTGAAGCCTCTGTCGAAATCAGAAATGCACGTGGTCTTTGCACCTACTATGCCCAAAAAGGCGGCTTGATGGTCGGATACGAAGCATGATTCTGCTTAAAAATGCAGAGCACTGCAGCTGCACTGCATTTTGACGAATCAAAAGACATTATACAGACACGAAAAAGGAGCCGGGAATGATTCCCGGCTCCTTTTTGAAGTCAGTCATTTACAACTGTTTAGTTGCCTGGATATTCTGATTCCATTTCTTCATGGAATTCTTGTTCCGGACGGATGACGCGCATCGTAACGTACAACAAGATGAGGAACGCTGCAATGAATATCAGCTGAATCAGAACCGAATGCAAGACCTGATTTGCTCCAAGTCCTGACGTCAATGCTTCACGGAATCCGTAAACAGAGTACGTCATCGGCAAGTATGGGTTGATTGCCTGGAAGAAACCGTTCATTCCGCGAGTGATTTCGATTGGGAACGAACCGCCGCAAGATCCGAGCTGGATAACCAGCAAGATCATCGAGATGAAGCGACCAGGGTTGCCGAATGCCATTGCCATGAACATAATCAGGAACATGGACGTGAACGAGAATGAAACGGCATTCACGATCATCTGAACCGGATGGTCAGGATGAAGACCGCAGACCATCATCAAGACCGTTTCAACCAAAGCATTGCCCGTAGCTACGAGCGCTCCGATTGCAACCTTGCTGAAGAACCATTCCGTTGCGCTGCCGTCTTCCGTTGAAATCCGACGAATCGGATAAACGAGATTGAAGACGAGGCATCCGACGAACAGAGCAACTGACAGCATGTACGGTGCCAAAGCATAGCCGTAGTTAGGAACGTAGCTGTAATGCTTTTCTTTAAGTTTCGTCGGGCTTGCAAACATGCTTGCGTTAGCTGAACCGAGTTTGAGCTTCGTGACGGTATCTGCACCGCCCTTAAGAGCAGAAGCAAGTTTCTTGTTGCCCTTATGAACATCGGTTGCGCCCTTGTCAAGCTTGCCTGAGTTGGCCGAAAGCTTCGATGTGCCGGCCGCAAGCTGTGAAACGCCGTCAGTCAATGTCGGTACCTGGCTGTTGAGCTGACCGAGGCCGGATGCAAGCTGACCTGCGCCTGAACGCAATGCGCCTGAGTTGGCCGCAAGCTGTGACGTGCCGGATGCAAGCTGATTTACGCCGCCTGCAAGGGCCGGAACTTTGCCGTTGAGCTGGCCGAGACCGGATGCAAGCTGACCTGCGCCTGAACGCAATGCACCTGAGTTGGCCGCAAGCTGCGACGTGCCAGCTGCAAGCTGATCTACACCGCTTGCAAGGGCCGGAACTTTGTCGTTGAGCTGGCCGAGACCGGCATTGATTTGGCTTGCGCCTGAATTGAGCATAGCTGAATTGTTCTTAAGCTGTTGAGTACCATTATACAATGCCGTGATTCCTTGCGTAAGTTCAGGAATATTTGCACCCAATCCGTTGACGCCGTTTGCAAGTTTTGTTGCGCCGGCATTAAGATCGTTGTTGTTGGCAACAAGCTTGTTGCTTCCGGCAAGAGTTTGAGAAACGCCGGCCGTGTAGTTTCCAACGCCTTTAATCAGCGCAGGAATCTGTGAATGCTTAGCCATCTTGGCTGATTGAGAAGCGATAAGCTGCTGAACCTTGGCAGCATCTGCACTTGCTGCAAAAATTGCGTTCAGATCAAGATCTTTGAGGGCTTCTTCAGTATTGACGCCGCTGTTGACCGATGTCGAAATCTGAACCGCATTAGCAGATAAGCTTTGCAAGCTCTTGACTGCCGCAGACAATTTCTTCACTTTGGCCTGCGACTCTGCATTTGTCAAATCGTCACTTTCAGCCAACAATTTGTTTGCCGTGTCGATTGTGCCGTCAACGCTAGCAAGGCCGCCCTTGAGCTTGTCAACGCTGCTCATCAGATTATTCAATCCGCTGAGAACTTTTTCGGTCGTAGTATTGAACGTTTGGGCTGCAGCCTTCAAATTGTTGACTGCTTGCAACGTATTGTTATTATTCGTTTGAATGGCTGAAATCTGTGTTTTGGCATCATTGAGAGCGTTCTTTTGATCTTCGCTGAGAGTGCCGCTGTTCAAAACTTTATCAATGTCAGCCTGTGCAGTCGTTGCGCTGGCATTTGAATTAACGGAATTCGTGGCAATTTCGGTCAAATACTGCGTCATTGCCTTGTTGAATTCAGTCTTGGCGTTATTAACCGTTGCAATTCCGGTCTTGGCGGTTGCCAATTCGGTATTAAGCGTACCGATGTTTGCCTTGATCGTTGCCAAAGTGCCTGATAATTTTGCAATCTGTTCTTTCTTCGATTGAACATCAGCCATTGAAGAAACCATGCTGTCCAATTCGTTCGTATCGATCTGCTTGAGACCAGCATTGATCGTGCTGTTCAAAACGTATGTCGCAGCGACGCCTTGAGGTAATTCGCTCAATCCGGCAACGCTCTTGTTGAGCAATGCGGAATTTGAATCGAGCTGCGTCAAACCGGCATTGATTTGACTTGCACCGTCCGTATAACCGGAAACGCCTTTTTTCAGCTCGTCGGTTCCTGAAACCAATTGCGTTGCACCAGCCGTAAGTGCCGGAACGTTGCTGTTAATTTGTGCTATGCCGTCAGCAACTTTATTGGTTCCTTTGGTATAGTTCGCAACCCCGTCCTTCAACGTGCTTGAGCCGGTATAAAGCTGACTCACGCCACTCTTCAAAACAGGAACTGAACCCTTGAGCGTCTGCACGCCGCCATTGACCGTATCAACACCTGCAGTATAAGTATTGATTCCGTTTTTCAACGTATTTGAACCCGTATAAAGCTGACCCACGCCGCTCGTCAAAGCAGGAACTGAACCCTTGAGCGTCTGCACGCCGCCATTGACCGTATCAACGCCTGCAGTATAAGTGTCGATCCCGTTTTTCAACGTGCTTGATCCTGTCGTCAATTGCAAAACGCCGCTTCCCAAAGGAACTACACCGGCATTGAGCGTCATGACGCCTTTGTTGACCGTATCAACGCCCGCAGTATAAGTATTGAGTCCGTCAGACAATGTCTTCGAACCGTCTGAAAGCTTCTTGGCACCATTTGCAGCCGTCTTGAACCCGCCGCCGACCTTCTTGATAACCTTGAACATCGTATCGGCGTATGCTTCAGACACGCTTTCCTTAACGCTTGCATTGACTTGCGTCGCACCTTGTTTGGAAATAACTTCACCAATGTAGTTCAAGGAATCATTGGTTTTATAAGTAAGTTCCATCTTCTTTGGTTTCTTGTTCAGTACGGTCGTTGCGTTTTTCGAGAAGTTTTCAGGAATCGTAATTACCATGTAATACTTCTTATGACTCAATCCGTACTGTGCTTTCTCTGCAGAAACGAAATGCCAGTCAAGATCCCCGTTTTCCTTGAGCTGATCCACCAACTGATCACCTACCGCAAAATTCTTGCTTTGGAATTTGACCGATTGATCCTTATTGACAACGGCAACCGGAAGATGCCCGGTATTGCCGTAAGGATCCCAAACCGACTTTAAGAAGAATACGGAATACAAGAACGGAATAATCATCATTGCACAGATTGTCGCAGTCAAAATCTTGTGCTTTGCGATGTTCTCGAATTCTGCTTTAATCATCTTCAAAATTATCTGCCTCCCTTAATTAATTATAATCAAGTATAATCATTATCCACTTTCATAATATACACGCAATATCCACGAAAAACAACATAATTGTATGCGACAAACGTTGCGATATGTTTCTGATAACGCTTTCTTCGGGATTTTTTTATACCTTCCCACTTATTGCATCGGTTAAGTGTTTTTCGTGCTTAACCATGATTAAAATTGTTTCACCCATTGTTCTTCTTTTCTGCTATAAGAAGTCCGCTGCCGTGCGGTCTCAGATTACAAGCAAATTCCAAAAAGAACGTTTTGCCCGTAACCGAGGTCAGGTGCAGCGATTGAGCTGTTGCCGCACAGCACTGCATTTGGCAAAATCACTGTTGTTTACGGACACATCGATGAAAATGGACTCTTTGTCCGTAATTGGTCCGCCTGAAAAATGGCGATTACGGACAAAATGGTCAAAAATGGCCGTTTGTCCGTAAAAATTCAGGCGTTTCGACCTTGGTTTTACGGACAAAATGGTCCAAAAAGACGGCTTTGTCCGTAAATCCTCATCATAATGGTCAAAAATTTACGGACAAATCACTGAAAAATGCCGGTTTGTCCGTAAAATGCGTTTTGCTTACGGACAAATCAGCCAAAAA
>ERZ506953.780-NODE-780-length-11609-cov-9.3333_pt1 | contig 11609 bp, 8 predicted proteins | sample MGYA00512895_ERZ506953 | MGnify/ENA metagenome assembly ERZ506953 | reverse complement strand
ACCTTGTGTTTTTTATGTTTTTCCTTTTGTTGGCACAGTGATGCTCCAGCATCACTCATGATATCGTTTGGAGGATGGGTGTCGAGAGCAACGCTCTCGTAAATCCCATTCGCCAAACGATACCATGAACCCGAAGGGTGTGCCAACAAAAGGTATGTGGATAAAGGTTTTTGTTAAAGCCCTGCCTAACATAGTTACCTCGCTGATAAATTCCTGTTTACCGCTTTATTTCCCTATCCTCTTTATTCCCTCTTCCAGCCTGCTCCACGGGCAAGCCATATTTATTCTTATGAAGCCTTCGCCTTCCTTGCCATACATGCTTCCGGCGTTCACCCATACGCGGTTCTCGCGCATCAGGCGTTCTTCTATGTGCTCTGACGACTCGCCGAGTGAGCTGCAGTCCACCCATGCCAAGTATGTTCCCTCCATGTTCATAACGGGGAGGTGGGGCAATTCGCGGGCGAAGAAGTCGCGGAGGCGGCGATAGTTCTCCGTCAGGTAGGCACGCAACTGGCACAGCCATTCGTAGCCGCCGTCCGAATAGGCAGCCTGAAGAGCCAGAACGCCGAAGGGATTGACGTCGCAAACCTCATTGATGTTTATGGCACGGTCGATTCTTTCGCGTACAGCGGCGTCGCGGCAGACGATGTTGGCAATCTGCAAGCCGGCTATATTAAACGCCTTAGAGGGCGAACAACACGTCACGGAGCCGTACGAAAGATCGTCGGGGAGCGTGCCGAACGGCGTGTAACGGTGGTCGCCAAGCGTCAGTTCGCAATGAATTTCGTCCGAAACCACCCGTACGCCATGCTTCTTGCAGAGCACAGCCACACGTTCCAGCTCGCCACGGCTCCACACTCGTCCACCCGGATTGTGCGGATTGCAGAGCAGCAGCAGACGGGCACGCTCGTGCGAGAGGCGCTGTTCGAGGTCGTGAAAGTCGATTTCGTAACGCAGGAGCGCTTTATTATAGATGAGTGGACTACTTGACAGCTCGCAGCCGTTATTGCGAATAGAGGAGAAAAAACAGTTGTATACGGGTCCCATCACCACCACTTGGTCGCCAGTCAGCGTCAGCGCCTTGATTATGGCTGATATGGCTGGCACCACGCCTGAGGTGTAAATGATGTCGTCCCGATGGAAGCGCCACCCGTGTCTTTCCTCAAACCAGCGGCAGACAGCATCATAATAGCTGTCCGGCACACGTGTATAGCCGAAGATGGCATGGTCGACACGGCGGCGCAGCGCCTCCGTAATGCCGGGATAAGTCTCGAAGTCCATGTCAGCCACCCACAGCGGAATGATGTCATCACCCGCCGCCGAGTCCCATTTGTACGAGTTGGTGCCACGGCGGCAGGTAGGTTTAGAGAAGTCGTAAATCATAATTATATTATTTTTCTCTGATGCTAACCACGCAGTCAGCCGGCTTCTTTATATTCTCGTCTATAATCACCTCTCCGATGCTGTCCGCAGTGATGCGTCCCGACATCGGATTCTTTATGCTCTTGATGTGTCCGCGGATGTCAGCCTGAACGGTGGAATACTCGAAGGCGCGGTCGCATTCGGCGTCGAACGTGCAGTCCTCGAGCACCAGATCCTTGGCATAGCAAAGCGGCTGTTCACCGGAGATGTGGCATCTTACGAGGCGGAGTCCGCGCGAGTGCCATCCGAGGAACTCACCGTTAAGCTCCGAGTCGTACACCGTGACGTTGTCAACCTCCCAGAACGAGTCCTTCGTGTCTATATTGGCGTTGCGGATTACGATGTCGCGTGAGTACTGGAACACGTACTTCGAGTCAGAAACGAGTCCGTCCACCTCCACATTGCGGCAGTGCATGAAGGGATAAGTGCCGTCATGCAGCACCACATTCTCCAGCTTCAGCCCGTCAATGCCCCAGAAAGTCTCGTCGGCGTCGTTGATGGTGACGTTCTTCAGCGAGAGATTCTTCATCTCACGGAAGAACTTCGGTCCGTTGATGACGCAGTCCTCCATGTGCATATCGTCCGAATACCAGATGGCAGAGCGCGAACCCGGCGCAAAATAACAGTTGCGGATGTCCGATCCCTTGACGTGCCAGAGCGGATATTTGCCCTCGAAATAGCAGTTGCGGCAGACAATGTTGCTGCATTCCTTTACGCCCGACTCGCCGAACGTGATGCGAACGTGGTCGAGTTCCGTGTTGTGGATTTCGAAGAGAGGACGCTCTCCACCGAATACCTTATTAGCAATTTTCTCCATAATCGTAATAGTATATATTGGTTTTGTATTTTTAAATCTTTTTCTGCGGCTTCAGCTTCCATGTCCACAGCTTCACGAGGAATATCATGCCACGGAAGCAAAGCTCCAGGCACATCGCCAGCCACACGCCACGCAGACCCATCGTCGGGGCGAGCAGCGCGGCGAGCGTTATGCGCACGCCCCACATCGAAGCGAGGTTCATGATGCTCGGAGCTATGGTCTTGGCTGCTCCCACGAACACGCCGTAGCAGATGATGGCTGCACCGAACATCGGTTCGGCGAAGGCTTCTATGCGCAGCACCTCCACACCAAGCTGTCTTACCTCCATAGAAGGAGTCATCATAGCCATCGCAAACGGCGACGCCACGTACATCACCACGCCCATGACCGACATTATCGCTACGCCAAGCCCTACGGAGAGCCATGCGAAGCGCTTCATCAGGTCGTGCCTCCCTGCACCGATGGTCTGTCCCACGAGCGTCGTGGCAGCGTCAGCAACGCCGTAGCCGGGCATATAGCAGAGACTCTCCACGATGATGCCGAACGAGTTGGCGGCGATGGCAATGGTGCCGAGCGGAGCGATAATAATGGTGGTGACGATATACGCCGACGTCATGATGGTCTGCTGCAGTCCCATCGGCAGTCCGATGTGCATGGCGTTCTTCACCACATTCCACGTCGGCAGGAAGCGTCCGCTGTCCTGACGCAGACAAAGTTCGCCCTTGCGGAAGCACAGTATATACATCGTCACCGTGGCTGCCACAGCCTCTGCCGAAACCGTTCCGATGGCGGCGCCCTCCACTCCGAGTCCCGCGCCGGGCATCATCACCGGCATGCCAAACACTTCCATGGGGCGCGTGGGGAAGATAAGGAAGAAATTGAAGAATACGTCCAGAGCCATCATCACCACACTCATCACGCTCGGCACCACAATATTGCCCGAACTGCGGAGCATGCCGTAGCCGAACATCGAGAACTGGAAGGCGGGCAGACCCAACGAGATGATGGCGATGTAAACGGACGACGTGCTACAGATGTCCTCTCCCCCACCCAACCATCTTGGCAGGAACGGACTGATGGCAAGCACCGTCATTCCCAACAGCAGGCTAACCACCAGCACGGACATGATGCCCTGGCGCAGAGTGGCACGTGCACGTGCGGGGTCGTTGCCGCCAAGCTGATGGCTGACCTGAACGTAGAAGCCGGCAGCCGCAGCCGAACAGATGCTGCCCATCAGCCACATGGTGGTCTCCACCAGTCCGATGGCAGCAGAAGCGGAAGCGCCAAGGCTGCCCACCATCGAAGCGTCGATATACTGCATCATCGTGGTGGTGAGCTGGGCAAGTATGGCAGGCGTTGCAAGACTCAGCACGAGCCGCGCCTGCTGGGAGAACGTCATCGGCGCTCCCTTACGTATCATAGCGAGAAGTATGTCCTTCTTGTTATTGCGATTCATAATAAAGTAATAAAAACAAAGACATGCTTTCCTGTTTTGGCAGAAAAACATGTCTTTCAGCATATATATTCCTTGAAGGTGTGTCTTCGCTCCTGTTAAGACAGCTCCAGCATGCGCTCTATCGGCTTCACGGCGTCGCGTGCTATCTCGGGGTCCACCTCCACAGATGGCCACTCGTAGCGCAGCGTGTTATATATCTTCTTCAGCGTGTTCTTCTTCATATACTCACATTCGTTGCAAGAGCAGCCTACCCCACCCTCGCTTACTTCAGGCGGAACAGGATAGAACGTCACGTCGGGGCAGCTGCGCTGCAGTTCGTGCAGGATGCCAGCTTCCGTAGCGATGATATATTCCTTCGTCTCGGGATGAGCCTTGGCGTAATTGAGCATGGCAGCCGTCGATCCCTTCACGTCAGCCACGGCAAGCACAGGAGCCTTACACTCCAGGTGAGCCATTACCACTGCCTCGGGATGCTCCTCCTTGAGCTTCACGATGGCTTCCACGGAGAACTTCTCATGAACATGGCAGCCGCCGTTCCAGAGAAGCATCTGACGACCGGAAACGCTGTTGATGTAATTGCCGAGGTTATAGTCGGGACCGAAGATAATCTTCTCGTCCTTCGGGAAAGAAGCCATCACCTTCTCCGCATTGCCTGACGTGACCACCACATCCGTGAGCGCCTTTACAGCCGCCGTGGTGTTGACGTAGCTCACCACCTTGTAGCCGGGATGCTGCTCCTTAAACTCCTTCAGGTCTTCAGCCTTGCATGAGTCAGCCAACGAGCAACCAGCTGTCAGATCCGGGCAGAGCACCTTCTTCTCCGGCGAGAGAAGCTTGCATGTCTCAGCCATGAAGTGCACACCGCACATCACAATCATCTTGGCGTCGGTCTGAGCCGCCTTGCGTGCCAGCGCCAGCGAGTCGCCGATAAAGTCAGCCACTTCCTGCACCTCGCCCACCGTATAGTAATGAGCCAACAGCACGGCGTCCTTCTCCTTGCAAAGACGGCGTATCTCTTTCTTAAGGTCAATCGACTCGTCAACAGGCTCGTCGACAAATCCCTTTTCAGTCCACTCTTTATTCATTGCTTTATTGTTTATACGTTTCGTTCTTTTGGTCGTTCCCACCACTTATCCACAACATCTATATATATTCTCTCTTTCTTTTTTTTAAAAGAAAAAAAAATAATATTAGGATGATGTACTGTTAGTATGTTGGTAACTTTCCTGTCTTTTTCTTGCATATTAAGTTATAAACATGGGAAAGCCTGTTGTCCACAGGCAATCGTAACATCTTCCTGTTGATTATAAGCGTAATAGGCGTGTTATCCACAATATGATGTAGACACGTGCAAAGTTAATAAGTTTATATCTTTTTTCGATTAATAATCGTGGAAAACTTTGTAATATCAGCTTAATAATAGTGTTAGTTATCCACACCCCAACTGCTTCTCCCTGTCCCCTGTTGATAAGTGGCGAGTTATCCACAGGCTTCTCCACACGGTTATTAACAGGTATCACAGGGTTATGAACAGGGAGCGGCGCATGGCGCCGAGTTTGGAATTTTGAATTTTGAGTTGTTCTCGGCTTCGCCTGCGATTCTGAGTTGTTCAGTTTTGAATTAATAGTTGCAATGCTAACAAGCTATCATATAACTCCTGCAACATACCGCATGTTAATATTATTCTTCTGATTCTAAGGTATTTACGCAGTTATCCACAATTTACGTTAACCTGTGGATAACAAGCGCCCCCTACCCCACTCTTTTCCGCCTGTTTTTCATTATATAAACAGGCTTGTAGAATAACTATACGTTGATTATCAGTATACTTATAGAGTTATCCACAGGTATGTTGATAACTATCTGTTAATACCATTGCTGCGCCTGTCCTCCCCCATCCTGTCAGACAGGCTAAGAGAGTGTGGATAATTGGTGTATACGTAGTGTTATCCACAGGCTATATTCCTGTTATATACAGGCTTTTCAACGTGTATTGTTAATAACTTATGCTTGTGTTTCAGTACATTAAGTCAGTTATCCACAATCCTGTTCACAATCCTGTATGTTGATAATACTGGCGCATCAGAACAGGAATTGCTTTTGTTTGCCAGTATAATAGTAGAATAAACAGGTTTATACACAGGTATGTTAATAATCATTTGCTGTATATCAGTCATTTATAATGTTATCCACAATAATGTTGATAACTTCCAATAACTTCTTTCGCTTGCGAAACTTGTGTCACGATATTTGCATTTCTAACGCTCAATACTGCCACTTGAGCGCACAACGAAATCTTTGGTGCGAAATTCTTGAGTTTTGGGCGTGCGGCGTCAACTTCTTTATAGTCAGTCTATTATGCAGTTATTACATGGTGTGTGCAATGATTTGGCATCCTCAAACAGCCACTTTATGCCATTATAGAGCCTCTTTTACACTCTTATACAGCCACTGTTGTCATGCAATAGAGCCTCTTTTGCTCTCTGAGAGTGGATGCATGGGAGTGTAAAAGTGGCTCTATTGATGAATGACGGTTGCTTCATCATCGTGTAAGACAAGAAAATTACGTATCTGAATCTCTATAATTGATTTTTATTTTGTAACATGTTTTTACTCTTTGCACGATATTTGCATTATCCACATGAGTGTGGATAACTTGTGAATAAGTATTTTGTGTGTGCGATAAACAGAAACTCCTGTGTGCGTAACGCAGCGTTTTTGTGTGCGTATGTCATTTCTGAGTGTTGATAAACAGGCAGAAAAAGCCTCTCTTTTCAACTCTTTTTGTTAATAACTGCATATTGTGTATCAGCCTGTTGCGGAGTTATCCACAGGTTATCCACAATTGTGGATAACTCCGTATGCCTGTTATTGTAGATAACTGACAAACAGGTGTAGATAACTGACAGGATATTGTGGATAACATAAAAAACCGATGATACCAAATATAACGGTATCATCGGTTTTGTTATTAAAATATGTGTTTCATTAAAGAGGGAATCCCTCTTCTTTAATGATTTCTTTGAGAATACTGACCTTTGCGGTTGAAGTATTCTCTTTGTCATAAATGAGTAGAAGAACAATCTCTCCCTCCATCTCCTTCGTGATGAAATTATACGTGATGACTCTTGCTCCGCCAGACTTTCCCTTGCTTTTCGACTTTATAGCCATTCGTATTTTGCGGATGCCTGGAGCTAATTCTGCTCCTTGTAGTGGGTTCTCGAGAAGCGTTTTACCAAAGTTTATCAAGTCATCTTTGAACGAAGGGTATTTCTTTGCAAGCTTTTTCGCTGTTGCATCGAAGTAACTTGAGGTTGTAATTCTATAATTCATTTATCAATTTTTCAAGTGTATTCAGCTGTTTCTTGCCGGCAACAGCATCCTTTAGTTCACGAAGTGCTCCTCTCAGATCAGCCGCTATGTTTTGTGTTGTTTCAGTAACGGCGTCTGAAGAGGTAACAGGAACAAGACGAAAACTGCCTTCACGTGACTTCAGAATCACGTGTTCACCTGAATTTACCATTGAGAAATATTTGCCCTGATTGGCTCTGAAATCTCTTGCGCTAACTATCATCATGATTATTTTGCTTTATGTTTACGCCACAAAGTTAGGTATTATATTTTATATTGGCAACCGTTTTGGTACCAAAAACGGTACCAAACATAATAATTAACAACTAAACTATAGCTTGAGAAGCTTAAATTAATTACTATAAATTTGCGTATCCCGTTTTTTTTTATTTCTTTTGTAAGTTGCAGCCGATACATCTTTATATTTATATCGGTCTGCATTGTTATTGATACGTAATTAAATAAAAAAAACAGAACAATCCTAATATATGGTTCAGAAAAAGAAGGACGATGGGCTGACGCCGATGATGCGACAGTTTTATTCGTTCAAGGAGGCCAATCCGGACGCTTTGTTGCTCTTCCGCTGCGGCGACTTCTACGAGACTTACGCTGATGACGCCGTGGAGGCGGCTAAGATTCTTGGCATTACGCTTACACGTCGCTCCAACGGAAAAAACGCCAATGGTGCGGCTTGCGAGATGGCTGGTTTCCCTTATCATGCTCTCGACACTTATCTGCCTAAGCTCATCCGTGCCGGAAAGCGCGTTGCCATCTGCGACCAGCTGGAAGATCCGAAGCTTACGAAGACCCTCGTAAAGCGTGGCGTTACGGAGCTTGTGACGCCCGGTGTATCGATGGACGACACGGTGCTGAACTATAAGGAGAACAACTTTCTGGCTGCCGTACACATGACGAAGACGGCATGCGGCGTGTCGTTCCTCGATATCTCTACGGGAGAATTCCTGGTAGGGGAGGGCACGTCTGATTACGTGGAGAAGCTGTTGGTGTCTTTCCAGCCTAAGGAGGTGCTGCACGACCGTCAGATGAAGCGTGAATTCGAGGACAGATTCGGCAACAGGTGGTGTACGTTCCAGCTGGACGACTGGATGTTTACGGAGCAGAGTTCGCGTCAGAAGCTCCTCAAGCACTTCGGCACGCAGTCGCTCAAGGGTTTCGGTGTGGAGCATCTCACGCTTGGCGTGGTGGCTGCCGGCGTAATCATGCAGTATTTGGAGATGACGCAGCACACCAATATAGGCCATATAACGTCGCTCCGACGCATTGAGGAGGACCGTTATGTGCGTCTTGACAAGTTCACCATCCGATCTTTGGAGCTGCTTGGCAGCATGCAGGAGGACGGTTCGTCGCTCCTTGACGTCATCGACCGCACCACAACGGCGATGGGAGCGCGTATGCTGAAGCGCTGGACAGTATTCCCGTTGCGCGACGTGGCGACGATAGGCAAGCGCCTTGACGTCGTCGAGACGTTCTTCCGCAAGCCCGACTTCCGCCAGATCATCGACGAACAGCTCCATCGCATCGGCGATATAGAGCGAATAATATCGAAGGTAGCCGTAGGAAGAGTGTCGCCGAGAGAGGTGGTTCAGATGAAATTGGCTCTACAGGCGCTTGTTCCTGTGAAGTCTGCCTGTCTCAGTTCTGACTGCGAAGAAATCCGTTCGATGGGTGACAGGCTCAACCTTTGCGAGAGTCTGCGCGACCGCATCGAACGCGAGATTCAGTCTGATCCGCCTTTGCTCGTAGCGAAGGGCGATGTCATAGCTTCCGGTTACTCAGAGGAGCTGGACGAGCTGCGCTCCATTTCGCGCGGAGGCCGCGACTATCTGCTGAAGATTCAGGAGGAAGAGGCGGCGAAGACAGGCATCCAGTCGCTTAAAGTGGGATATAACAACGTCTTCGGATATTACCTTGAGGTGCGCAATACTTATAAGGACGCCGTGCCACAGGAATGGATTCGCAAGCAGACGCTTGCCAATGCGGAGCGCTATATCACGCAGGAACTGAAGGAATATGAGGAGAAAATCATGGGTGCGGACGAGAAGATTCTCTCCCTTGAGAGCCGTCTCTTCAACGAACTGGTTACGGATATGGCTGAGTTTGTGCCACAGATACAGATTAATGCCAATATCATAGCCCGCATAGACTGTCTGCTTTCCTTCGCAAAGGCGGCGGAAGAGCATCGTTATGTCCGTCCTGTAGTGGCTGATGACGCCCTGTTGGAGATACAGGCAGGACGCCATCCTGTCATCGAAACACAGCTTCCGGTGGGCGAGCAGTATGTTCCGAACGACATAAAACTCGACACGGAGAAGCAGCAGATAATGATAATCACCGGACCAAACATGGCTGGTAAGTCGGCGTTGCTGCGCCAGACTGCCCTTATCACGCTCATGGCGCAGATGGGAAGCTTCGTGCCTGCCGACTCAGCACATATTGGTCTTGTGGACAAGATATTCACACGTGTGGGCGCTTCGGACAATATCTCGTTAGGCGAATCGACGTTTATGGTGGAGATGACCGAGGCTTCTGACATCCTCAACAACGTTACGCCGCGTTCCCTTGTGCTCTTCGACGAGCTTGGACGAGGCACTTCCACGTACGACGGCATCTCCATTGCGTGGGCCATAGTGGAGTATCTGCATCAGCATTCGGGCGCTCAGGCCCGCACGCTCTTCGCCACTCACTATCACGAGCTTAACGAAATGGAGAAGCATTTCGAGCGTATCAAGAACTATAATGTGAGCGTGAAGGAGGTGAACGGCAAGGTTATCTTCCTCCGCAAGCTTATGCCGGGCGGATCAGAGCATTCGTTCGGTATACATGTGGCAGAGATAGCCGGTATGCCGAAGTCGATAGTGAACCGCGCCAACGCCATTCTGAAGCAGCTTGAGGCAGACAATGCCGGAGTGGGAGTGGACGAGAGTGGGGCAGAGGCATCGGCTGAAGCTCCTTCAGAGAACGCTGCAGCCACTACCGTCACGTCCGTAAAGAGGCGCAAGGGAGGCAAGCTCTCCACGCGCAACATCGCCAGCCAGTCGTCCGTTCAAGGCGTACAGTTGTCTTTCTTCCAGCTGGACGATCCCGTGCTCTGCCAGATACGCGACGAGATAATCGGTCTGGACATCAACAACCTCACGCCCGTGGAGGCGCTCAACAAGCTGAACGAGATAAAGAAAATTGTGACCGGAAGGTCGTGATCTTATAATATAAGCTGTATAAATTCGTTATATAAGCAATAACGAGAGAGAGAATAATTAAGAAACGAATTGGGTAACAACTTAACTATTTAGAGAAGAATATGAAATGTAAGACACTTGCTGTATCGATGACCAACTCGCATCTGCTGAATACAGGTCTTGGAGAGTTTGAGAAAAGCATAGGTATACGCCTTGCAGACAAGGCTCCGATGCTGCTCGAGAAATATGGCATAAAGCTTCTGTTTCTCGTGGATAAGGAGATGGTGGGAGCTTTCGGCGACAATGTCGACTACTACGTCATCAACAAGGTGCGTCGTGAATTGCTGAAGAACAGTCTGTTCACGCCGCTTCGTCGTTGGCTGCTGCCGAGTGTGGATATGGTGCATTGGACCAATCAGTTCTATAAGTTCAGAGTTCGTATTGCTCCGAAGCTACTTGTTACGGTGCACGACTTCAACTTCATGCACAACGAGATAACCGGTTTGCACAAGCGTAAGAAGCTGATGGTGACCACCCGCCGCCTCGATCAGGCTACGCATCTGTCGTTCATATCCAACTTTACAGAGCAGGATGTAAAGCGCTACTATGACTTCAAGCAGCCTGCCCGTGTGATATGCAATGGCGTTACCAATCTCAATACGAATACTCAGGAGCAGTATGACAAGGAGCTGGAGGGAATGGGAGTGCCTAAGACTTTCCTTTTCCACATCTCACGCTGGTCGCGTAAGAAGAACGTGATTCTTATACTGGAGATGATGAAGAATCTTCCTGACGAGCATCTGGTGCTTGCTGGTACGGCAGGGGAGAAGTTTGAGAAGCTCGTTTATGACACCATAGAGAGCCTACAGCTGAAGAACGTCACCGTTGTGGGCAAGGTAACGGGCGAGCAGAAAGCGGCGCTTCTGAGCCGTTGTAAGGGCCTTTTGTTCCCTTCGATGTCGGAAGGTTTCGGTCTGCCGGTAGTGGAGGCTATGTGTTTCGGCAAGCCTTCGTTCCTCACACGCCTTACATCGCTGCCAGAAGTGGGTGGCGACATCAGCTATTACTTCGATTCGCTGGACGCAAAGGATATGGCTGAGACTGTATGTAAGGGACTTGCCGATTATGCCAGCGCACCGGAGGAGAAGGCGGAGAAGCTGAAGCAGCGTGCAGCAATGTTCAGTTGGGACCGCGCCGTAGACGAATACGTGCAGTTCTACATCGACATTTTGTGCGGAAAGGAGTAATAAAGTTGAGGGTTGAGATGTGAGGGTTGAGAGTTATGATATCTCTTTTTAGTATATGATATTATCAATAATGGTAATCATAACTCTCAACTCTCACTTCTCAACTCTCAACTAAAAGT
>ERZ506953.724-NODE-724-length-12382-cov-4.04502_pt1 | contig 12382 bp, 9 predicted proteins | sample MGYA00512895_ERZ506953 | MGnify/ENA metagenome assembly ERZ506953 | reverse complement strand
TCCCTACACGACGCTCTTCCGATCTAATTAAATAATCCTTTAATTCTATCCAGAGAGATAGACAAGGAGCGAGTAAAAAGATGGGTGGAGTGTAAGCAAGTGCGTCTTGTTTTAGCTTGCCTGATTAGATTTTTCTGAGGTCTCCTTGTATGAGGAGGCTTTTTCTGTTGTTTGAGGAGGAATAAATGAAAACAAAAGAAGTTGTTGATGACATCACCATGAATCGTGCGATTACGCGGATTACCTATGAAATCATTGAGTGCAGCAAGGACCTAAACCAAGTTGTTTTGGCTGGCATTAAGACCCGTGGGGTTCACTTGGCTTATCGCATTCAGAAGCGACTGACTCAGTGTCTTTGTTAGAATGGCTATTATTGAAGCAGTTCTGAAAGGACGACAATAATCTCGGACAGTAAGCCGGGAGTGGAGCAAGCTATCTCACTCCCTATTATTATATATCTTATGTAGATGGTCATAAGCAGTCTGCATCTTAGACAGGAGGGAACAATGGCAAAGAGACTTTTAATATTAGAAAATGGCATGATTTTCGAAGGGGAAGCTTTTGGAGCAGATCTTCTCGTAACAGGCGAAATCGTCTTTAACACGGGCATGACAGGCTATCAGGAATCAATTACGGATCAGTCTTATAACGGACAGATTTTGACCTTTACTTATCCCTTAGTTGGAAATTATGGTGTCAATCGGGACGACTATGAATCTATTCTGCCGACCTGCAAGGGAGTGGTAGTCTATGAGTATGCACGACGTGCTAGCAATTGGCGTCAGCAATTGTCTTTGGATGAGTTCCTCAAAATCAAGAAGATACCAGGAATATCAGGGATTGATACAAGGGCACTAACTAAGATTATACGCCAATATGGAACTATGCGGGCAACCATTGCCAATGCGAATGGTAGTATTGAGCGTTTACAAGACCAGCTTCAGTCTATAGTTCTGCCAACTGATAACATTAAGCAGGTTTCTACCAAGCAGTCTTATCCTGCTCCGGGAACTGGTCGAAACGTGGTATTGGTGGACTTTGGACTCAAGCATTCTATCCTGCGGGAGTTAGCCAAACGCAATTGCAGCGTGACAGTGGTACCTTATGATATAAGCGCTGAGGAAATTCTCCAGCTTAATCCTGACGGGGTTATGTTGTCAAATGGACCGGGAAATCCAGAAGATGTACCTGAGGCTTTGGACATGATTCGCGGTGTTCAAGGCAAGATTCCAATTTTCGGAATTTGTATGGGGCATCAGCTCTTCTCCATGGCTAACGGTGCAAAGACGCATAAGATGAAGTTCGGCCACCGTGGCTTCAACCACGCAGTTCGTGAAATTGCGACAGGCCGAGTTGACTTTACTAGTCAAAATCATGGCTATGCAGTCAGTCGTGAGGGGTTGCCGGAATGCCTGATTGTGACTCATGAAGAAATCAATGATAAGTCTGTCGAAGGTGTGCGCCATCGGGATTATCCTGCTTTTTCTGTGCAGTTCCACCCAGATGCTGCGCCGGGACCGCATGATGCAGATTATCTCTTTGATGAATTTATGGAAATGATGGATGCCCATCAGGCTTACTAGGAAGCAAGATTGAGAGGTGCACTATGCCAAAACGTAAAGATATTCAGAAAATTATGGTCATCGGTTCTGGTCCTATCGTCATCGGCCAGGCTGCGGAGTTTGACTATGCTGGGACTCAAGCTTGCCTGTCCTTGAAAGAAGAGGGTTACAGTGTTGTCTTGGTTAATTCTAACCCAGCAACCATCATGACGGACAAGGAAATTGCGGACAGGGTTTATATCGAGCCTATCACGCTGGAGTTTGTTGCGCGGATATTGCGTAAGGAGCGGCCAGATGCTCTTCTGCCTACTTTGGGCGGCCAGACCGGACTCAATATGGCCATGGAACTATCCAAGTCAGGACTTTTAGAAGAGCTGGGAGTGGAACTCTTGGGAACTAAGTTATCAGCTATTGACCAAGCGGAAGACCGAGACCTCTTCAAGCAGCTGATGGAAGAGCTAGGCCAGCCCATCCCTGAGTCAGAAATTGTCAATACAGTTGATGAAGCGCTGGAATTTGCGGATGGCATCGGCTATCCAGTCATTGTCCGTCCGGCATTTACACTTGGAGGAACTGGCGGCGGTATCTGTAGCAATGAAGAAGAGCTACAGGAAATCGCAGGAAACGGCCTCAAACTCTCTCCAGTGACTCAGTGTCTGATCGAGCGTTCTATAGCGGGCTTTAAGGAAATCGAATACGAAGTCATGCGGGATGGTGCAGACAATGCGCTTGTCGTATGTAATATGGAAAACTTTGATCCAGTCGGCATCCACACAGGTGATTCTATCGTTTTTGCACCTAGTCAGACCATCTCAGACTATGAATACCAGATGTTGCGGGACGCCAGTCTCAAGATTATTCGAGCGCTGAAGATTGAGGGCGGCTGTAATGTGCAGCTGGCTCTGGACCCGCATAGCTTTAAGTACTATGTCATCGAGGTCAATCCACGGGTTTCCCGCTCATCAGCCCTAGCCTCTAAGGCGACTGGTTATCCGATTGCCAAGCTGGCGGCGAAGATCGCAGTCGGGCTTACATTAGATGAAATCATCAATCCAGTGACAGGCTCTACTTATGCTATGTTTGAGCCAGCTCTGGACTATGTAGTCGCTAAGATTCCGCGTTTTCCATTTGATAAATTTGAGCAGGGTGAGCGCCGTCTAGGAACCCAGATGAAGGCGACAGGCGAAGTCATGGCTATCGGCCGCAATATTGAGGAGAGCCTGCTCAAGGCCTGCCGCTCTCTGGAAGTTGGTGTGGACCATAACGAGCTGCCTGCTCTAAGTAAAGTAAGTGATGACGAGCTGATGAGGAAGATTGTCAAGGCGCAAGATGACCGACTTTTCTATATCTCAGAGGCTATTCGCCGTGGTTATAGTCCGGATGAAATTGCTGAGCTGACCAAGATTGATGTCTTTTTCCTAGATAAGCTGCTCCATATTTACGAAATTGAGCAGGAGCTGGTCAGTCATATCGGAGATAGCTATGTGCTTAAGAAGGCAAAGCAAAATGGCTTTGCGGATACTAAGATTGCATCCTTGTGGGGCATGACAGCTGAGCAGGTGCGTCGCATCCGGCAGGAGCAGAAGATTGTGCCGGTTTACAAGATGGTGGATACCTGTGCTGCTGAGTTCGAGTCTGCGACGCCTTATTTCTACTCCACCTATGGCTTTGAAAATGAATCGGTCAAATCCAGCAAGGAATCTGTTCTGGTGCTGGGCTCAGGTCCTATCCGAATCGGGCAGGGAGTCGAGTTTGACTACGCGACTGTTCATTCTGTAAAGACTATTCAGGCAGCTGGCTACGAAGCGATTATCATGAACAGCAATCCTGAGACTGTATCAACTGACTTTTCTGTCTCTGACAAGCTCTACTTTGAGCCGCTGACCTTTGAAGATGTCATGAATGTCATTGAGCTGGAGCAGCCTAAAGGCGTTATCGTTCAGTTTGGTGGGCAGACAGCCATTAATCTGGCAGAGCCACTGTCCAAGGCTGGTGTTAAGATTCTAGGTACCCAAGTGGCGGACTTGGATCGGGCTGAGGATCGGGATCTCTTTGAGCAAGCCCTGAAGGAGCTGGATATTCCGCAGCCGCCGGGTCAGACGGCTACTAATGAAGAGGAAGCAGTAGAGGCTGCTCGTAAGATTGGCTTCCCCGTTCTGGTGCGACCTTCCTATGTCTTGGGTGGCCGTGCCATGGAAATTGTAGAAAACGAAGCGGATCTACGTTCTTATATGCGGACAGCGGTCAAGGCCAGTCCAGACCATCCGGTTTTGGTTGATTCTTATATTGTTGGTGATGAGTGCGAAGTGGATGCCATTTCTGATGGTCGACAGGTCTTGATTCCAGGGATTATGGAGCATATCGAGCGGGCAGGGGTTCACTCAGGGGATTCCATGGCGGCTTATCCGCCACAAACTCTATCGCAGAAAGTTAAGGATACCATTGCGGACTATACCAAACGCTTGGCTCTGGGACTGAACTGTATCGGCATGATGAATATTCAGTTCGTCATCAAAGATGAGCAGGTCTATGTCATTGAGGTCAATCCACGGGCTAGCCGGACCGTTCCTTTCTTGTCCAAAGTGACTGATATTCCAATGGCACAAGTAGCGACTCGTTTAATTCTTGGGGAAACTTTGGCAGAGCTGGGCTATGAAGATGGTCTCCATCCAGAAAGTTCCATGGTTCATATCAAGGCACCAGTCTTCTCCTTTACCAAGCTGGCGAAGGTTGACAGTCTTTTGGGACCAGAGATGAAGTCTACCGGCGAAGTCATGGGCAGTGATCGCACGCTCGAAAAAGCACTCTACAAAGCCTTTGAGGCTTCCTATCTCCATCTGCCAAACTTTGGTAATGTCGTCTTTACTATTGCAGACGATAGCAAGGAAGAAGCCCTGCAGCTGGCACAGCGTTTTGCCAATATTGGCTATGGTATCTGGGCAACTAAGGGGACAGCCTCCTATTTTGAAAATCACGGCCTACACGTCCGTCTGGTGGAAAAAATCGGCAGTGATGATAACAAAGCCATTCCAGCCTATATCCGCAAGGGAAAGGTTCAGGCTATTATCAACACGGTCGGAACCAAGCGAACAGCTGACAAGCATGGTCAAATTATCCGTAGCTCAGCTATTGAGCATGGAGTACCACTCTTCACAGCCTTGGACACAGCTGATGCCATGCTGAAGGTGCTGGAAAGTCGTAGTTTCACTACAGAAGCGATATAGAGCTAGATTTTTGTGTTTCAGATTGTCGTTTGACTGTCTGAAAGTCGGAAAAGTAATCTCATACGGTTAAGCTTGAGAAATGCAACTGTCCAAGCTTATTCTGTCCTTAAATAGCCATAATAAATAACCATTCAAATATATAAAATTAAAATCAAAGAAGAAGTGGGAAAGTATCCTGCTTCCTTTTTTGCTTTATTTTGGTTTCTAGTCACTCTCAGCCTTCCTTGAAGAATTTAAACTTAGGTGAAAATGAGCTGAAAAACTGGATGGAATTAATCAATTTACTTCTTTAGATAATTTGGATATGAACAAGAATAAAATCATAACTTAAGCACTTCAGGAACCAAATAAGACTGTGACTTTTATCAATGTCAGCGACAATTATATCCCCAAAGCAGAGCTTGAATCAAATGAAAATAAAATTCCAAAAGCAATCGCGCAGCATTTTCCTGATGTTCAGGGGGATAACATTGACAATAACAAGGAAGCTAAAGAAAAAAAGCTGATGGACTTAAAAAAGAAGAACCTTCTAAAGCCACGTCAAGATCTGAAGCAAAAGATGAAAAGTCTTTGCCAATCATTGATGAAAAGGAGTCTCTTAGAGCTAATAAAAAATAGACAGACATAAAAAACAAGAAAAAGAAGGAGTTCTGGGATAAATAATCTATTTTTTGCTTAAAATTTGAATTTAATTCTTGAAATTGTTTGGAAATTGTGATAAAGTATTAACAATTAAATAATCCTTTAATTCTATCCAGAGAGGTAGACAAGGAGCAAGTAGAAATTGGGTTGAGCATATACAGGTGCGTCTTGTTTGCACACCCAGCAAATTATTCTGTAGTCTCCTTGAAAAAGGAGACTTTTTTATTGGTTTAGGGGGTATTCATGAAAACAAAAGAAGTTGTTGATGATATTACAATGAACCGTGCGATCACACGGATTACTTATGAAATCATCGAACGCAATAAAGAATTGAACCAAGTAGTCTTGGCGGGAATTAAAACTCGTGGAGTTCACTTGGCTCATCGTATCCAAAAACGATTAGCACAATTGGAACAAATTGATATTCCAGTAGCTGAAATTGATACAAAACCTTTTAGAGATGATAAAAAGAGTCAGGAAGAAGATACGACTTTGATTCCTGTAGATATTACTGACCGTCAAGTGATTCTGATTGACGATGTTCTCTACACAGGTCGTACCATTCGGGCGGCCATTGACAATCTCGTAAGCCACGGTAGACCTTCGCGCGTTAGCCTAGCAGTCTTGGTTGACCGAGGCCATCGGGAATTACCAATTAGAACTGACTATATTGGAAAAAATATTCCAACTAGTAGAACAGAAGAAATCATTGTAGAAATGACCGAAACTGATGGTCAAGATCGTATCTTAATAAAAGGGGAATAATAATCTATATGAATCAAGAAATAAAGTATGATGTTCACGATATGCCAAAACCTGGCTTGCTTTTAGGCTTATCCTTCCAGCATCTGTTTGCTATGTTTGGCGCGACTGTTCTAGTCCCAATCTTAGTAGGGATTGATCCAGCAGTTGCCTTATTCTCAAGCGGCCTGGGAACCCTAGCACACCTCACAGTTACCAAGTATAAGATACCAGCCTATATGGGATCCAGCTTTGCTTATATAGCAGCCATGCAATTATTGATGAAAACTGATGGTATCGGAGCGGTAGCACAAGGTGCTATCACAGGTGGTTTGGTCTATTTTATCGTAGCCATGATTGTTAAGTTTGCTGGAAACGCCTGGATTGATAAAATCCTACCTCCTGTAGTTGTAGGACCAATTATCATGGTCATCGGTCTGAGTTTGGCCGGCACAGCTGTTAGTGATGTTATGAATAAAACAGGAGCTAATGGTGAAAAGGTTTATGATTTGACTTATTTCACTATTGGAATGGTGACCTTATTAGCAGTTATTCTCTTTAACATCTATGGTAAAAAGATTATCGGTATCATTCCTGTCTTACTAGGTTTGATAGTTGGCTACTTCTTTAGTTTAATTCTTGGCGCTATAACTGGACAAGAGATTGTCTCATTTGCAAAGGTTAGTGAAGCATCTTGGTTCCACCTTCCACCAATGAGCCTTCCTTTCTTAGATTATGATGTAAAATTTTACCCTAGTGCGATTTTAACCATGGCACCTATCGCCTTTGTAACTATGACAGAACACTTTGGCCACGTCATGGTATTAAATAGCTTGACAGGAAAAGATTTTTTTAAAGATCCAGGCTTAGATAAAACCTTGACTGGTGATGGTCTGGCTCAGATTATTGCAGGACTTTTCGGAGCACCTCCAGTGACTAGCTACGGAGAGAATATCGGAGTCATGGCACTTAATAAAATTTACAGCGTCTATGTGATAGCGGGTGCAGCAGTCCTCGCCATCGTCATGAGTTTTGTTGGAAAAGTTTCAGCTTTGCTTCAATCCATCCCGAGTCCAGTTCTAGGTGGAATATCCATTGCTCTCTTCGGTGTAATTGCCTCAAGTGGACTTAAAATTCTCATAGAAGCACAGACTAATTTTGATAACAAAAAGAATCTACTGATTGCCAGTGTCATATTGGTTTCTGGTATCGGTGGTCTGACCTTGCAACTGTCGGGTCTGCAAATCTCAGGAGTTGCCTTGTCAACTATCTTGGGAATCGTCCTCTACCTTGTTCTGCCAGAACCTAAAAATTAGGTCTGACATCTGATTTTTAAAACTGTTCAACATTTATTTCAATCCTATCTTACAGAAAAAATTGAAATAGAGCTCTAAGCATTATTATAAAGGAGATCTTATCATGTCATCTAATCAAATCGCTCTTAAAAACCTTGTCTCAATGGAAACTTTGTCAAACGAAGAAGTTATGGCCTTGATCAAACGAGGAATTGAATTTAAAAATGGAGCAAAAGCCAACTATGACGAACAGCATATCGTGGCCAATCTTTTCTTCGAACCTTCAACAAGAACCCACAAGGCCTTTGAAGTAGCAGAATTGAAATTGGGTTGCGACCTATTGGATTTCGATGTGAAAACCAGTTCAGTCAATAAGGGAGAAACCTTGTATGATACGATTTTAACTATGTCTGCACTCGGAGTTGACATTTGTGTCATTCGCCACCCAGAAGTAGACTATTATAAAGAGTTGGTTGAGAGCCCCACCATTACAACATCTATCGTCAACGGTGGAGATGGTTCTGGTCAGCACCCAAGCCAAAGCTTGCTGGATCTGATGACCATTTATCAAGAATTCGGACACTTTGAAGGACTCAAGGTTGCAATTGCTGGTGACCTTGATCACTCACGAGTGGCTAAATCCAATATGCAGATTCTTAAAAGATTGGGAGCAGAGCTTTATTTTGCAGGGCCAGAAGAATGGAGAAGTGAGGAATTTTCTCACTATGGTGAATTTGTAACAATCGATGAAGTTGTTGACAAAGTAGATGTTATGATGTTCTTGCGTGTTCAGCATGAGCGCCATGATTATGAGTCCATCTTTTCTAAAGAAAACTACCATAGACTGCATGGTCTGACACAAGAGCGTTACGACCGTATGAAAGATACAGCGATTCTGATGCATCCAGCTCCAGTTAACCGCGATGTGGAAATCGCTGACCACTTAGTCGAAGCACCAAAATCACGTATTGTTGAACAGATGACAAACGGCGTTTTTGTCAGAATGGCAATTATCGAAGCTGTTCTCAAAGGACGCGAAAAATGATAAGATATAACCTAAAAATCAGGCATCTCGTCTGATTTTTTAATTATTTCACACAAAGAATTTACATTTGCAAATAGTCATCAAATTGTAATCAAAAAGCTATGAAAACGAAACGAATTTTATCTTTGTTTTTTACATAGACATGATAGAATGAGTCAAGCGAAGTGGTATGAATAAATATCAATATAAAAATTAGGAGGATTTGGAGAGAGAAATGGAAAAGAAATTAGGAAAATCAGTTGTTGCAACAGGGATTGCAGCAACCACTTTAATTTCAGGAGTTGTGGGAAATCATGTAAATGCTGATGAGTTAACAAAACCATCTCAACGATCAGAACAAAATGATCTTGAAGTGACAGAAATTCAGAAAGATCTGGCAAAAGCACAAGTAGATGCTCAGAAAGATGTTGTTGAAAAAGCTAAAGATGAACTTGAGAAAGCTCAAGAAGCAAATCAAAACACTCAAGCTCAGCTCAATCAAGCAAAAGAAGTCAACAAAGAAGCCAGTCCAGAGGCTGTCGCAGAAGCTAAAGCAGAAGTAAGTAAAGCTGAAGCTGAAGTGAATGCAAATCAAGCTTCATTAAACAATTCGCAAAGTCAAGAACTTCCTTCAGAACAAGCAGTTCAACAACAAGAAAATGTCGTTGTCGGACAACGGACTTTGGTAGACGTTGCCGAGAGAGAATATAACGATGCTAAAGCACCTATCGTTAGGGAAGAACAAGAACTAGCTCAAGCTAAGGCAGAAGAAGAACAAGCGAATCAAGAACTTGCAGCTAAGCAAGCTAATCTTGCAGCCGTTCAGCAAAATATTGCTAATTCACCAAGTAATACAGCTAATCTTGAAAAAGCTATCCAGACAAACCAAAATGAAATCAACCAGATTCAGACTGCAATTAATCAAAAAGAAGCTGAACTGGCAAATACACCCCAAACTGAAACAACAACACAAGCTGCTAATACCTATCAAGAGCTCCTTCAAAATTTGCAAAACCAAGGAGCAACTCAAGAAATTAGAGATGCTGCAGCCAACGCACTTGCTTTATACAAACGGTCTCAAGCTGAAGATGGCTTAACAGTTGGTAGCGACTCTACCAGCTCAGCGACTCTTGAAAATAATTTAAAAGCTGTAGAAGTTATTCGAGCAATAAATAACTATCGAGCACAGGCAGGATTACCTCCATTATATGTTGATCCATATGCAAATGTTGCCAGCCAAATTCAATCAGCCTTTTTCGAACAAAACGGTCGCCACATGTTTAAGTATATAAAAAATGAAAATGTGGCTATCAGCTTTACACCTAAGGCATCAGTTGATTTTTGGTACAGTGAAAAAGCATTGTATCAAGAGATCGCTGCACGCTATAACTTACCAACAGACGAATCTCAGCTGGATGCCAATGATATTTATATGAAAATTGGTGCTGCTGAATTCGCAAGAGTTGGTCATTACTTGCAAATGTTGGATAATAAGGCAACTGCAATTTCTGCATCTTATAACACTGTTCCTAATCAGTACAGTTCAACAAATGGAACTGCAACAGTTGGTTTCCATCAAGTAGGAAACTTGAACCAACGCTTGCAAAACGGAACCTTGATGAGCCTAGCTGATTACGAAAACTTACTAGCTAGTGCACGCCAATCACGGACGAATACAAATGAAAAATATGCTGCTTTAAAAAATGAAATTGCTGCCTTAAAAGTTGAAAAAACAAATCGCGAAGTAAGAGCTGGTATTTTAAATAGTCAACTAAATGATCTCCAGTCACAAACAAGTGACCAAGCGCAACTTTTAGCAAACGCTCAATATCAGCTTCTGAATGCTCAAGATCGTGTAGCGGCTGCTGCAAGAAACACTGCTGACAAACAGCAAGCACTTGAGAATGCAACTAGAAGATACGAAGCAGAGTTAGAACCTAAGCGATTGGCTTTAGATTTAGCAAGAGAGAAATTAGCTGCAGAAAGTTCAAAACTTGAATCTTTAAGAGCAGCTTTACAATCTACTAAAGCGAATACAATTGAAGCAAGAAAGCAATTAATTGATTCTCAAGTACGCTTGAAACAAGTTCAAGAAAGAGCCAAACAATTAGCTCAAGCTCCTCAACAGCTTTCTAAGGCTCGTAAGGCAGTTGCATCAGCCAAAGCCGATCTTGCCGCAAAAGAAACAAAATACAAAGCTGAAGAGAGTCTTTTGGAACTCTATCAAGAAGTTCATGCTAGATTAGAAGCTAAACACAATCAATTAAGAGCTAAGAATGCAGCTAAAGAAACTGCTAAAGATCAGCCTGTTGATGCTAAAAACGTCTATCAGGGTGAAGCAATACACCAAACACAAGATAAGTCTTCTAAAGCAAAACAAAACGTATCTGCTACAGGAGTAAAAACAGAGCAAATAGGAATTATAGCTGCGGTAGCTGGATTCTTTGGACTTGCTGGTGTTGCTCTTAAACGATTTAGAAGAAAATCCTAAAAATTAACAAAGAGGTTTGAGATCTAATTTCATCCTCTTTTTTATATTCTTCTGTGATAGAAAATGAAAGAAAATGCTTGACTTTGGAAAATATTGGTGTATAATGATAAATGTAAGCTGTTTCAGGAGGGAGAGATATGCTAAAGTCAGAACGAAAACAAGTGATTTTAGAACAGTTAAAAGATCATCGAACAGTTTCCTTAGATCGTTTAGTTCATATTCTAAAAACTTCAGAATCAACCGTCCGGCGCGATTTAGATGAATTAGAAAGCGAACAGAAACTACGACGGATTCATGGCGGTGCAGAAAACATTCATTTTTTACAAGAAGAAGAAAGCAATCAAGAAAAATCTATCAAAAACATTCAGTTTAAGCAGAAAATTGCAGAAAAAGCTGCCAGCCTTATTCAGGATCATGATGTGGTTTTTATCGATGCTGGTACTACAAATGAGTTGTTAATACAAGCAATTCATAACCACAGAGTAACGATCGTAACCAATTCTATTCATCATGCATCAAAACTTGTAGAGCGAAATATTTCTACAGTTATCGTGGGTGGAATAGTAAAAAGATCTACAGATGCCAGTATAGGAGGTATAGCTCTCAATCAAATTGGTCAACTGAATTTTGATAAAGCTTTTATTGGAATGAATGGAATTGATGATAGTTTCTATACAACACCAGATATGGAAGAAGGAGCTGTTAAGCGAGCCATTATGGAAAACGCAAAACAAACTTATGTCTTATCAGACTCATCAAAACTGGACCAAGTATCCTTTGTCAAAGTAGCTCCTCTTGCTAAAGCAAAAATAATTACTAATAAAATTTCGTCCATTTTGTTGGAAAAAATTAAAGAAAAAACGGAGGTGATTGAAGTATGATCTATACTGTAACATTAAACCCGTCCATTGACTATATTGTCCGTTTGGATAAGGTCCTGATAGGAAGTGTCAATCGGATGGATAGTGATGACAAGTTTGCCGGCGGAAAAGGTATCAATGTTAGTCGTGTTCTAAAACGATTAGGTATTGATAACAAAGCAACTGGTTTTATCGGTGGCTTTACTGGCAAATTTATCACAGATACACTTGAAGAAGAAGGAATCTCCAGTCGCTTCGTAGAAGTTGAGGAAGATACACGCATCAATGTCAAGATAAAGGCAGATGCCGAAACAGAAATTAACGGACCTGGTCCTGACATTTCTAGCCTGAAATTGGAGGAATTAAAGAGTATTCTTGCTTCCCTAACTTCTGATGATACAGTAGTCTTTGCTGGAAGTAGTCCTAAAAATTTAGGAAATACTATATACAAAGACCTGATCGGATTAACCAGGAAAACAGGAGCGCAAGTGGTCTGTGACTTCGAAGGACAAACACTACTTGATTCCTTGGAGTTTGAGAGAT
>ERZ506953.699-NODE-699-length-12646-cov-4.42205_pt1 | contig 12646 bp, 7 predicted proteins | sample MGYA00512895_ERZ506953 | MGnify/ENA metagenome assembly ERZ506953 | reverse complement strand
TTAAAATATATTCTTTGTTGTCGTTTCAAATATAAACTTATAAATGGTTTAAATATTATTTTTTTAGAGATAACATTTTCAGTAAAATCCAGAATCGTTTTATCACCCTTTGAGAAGAATTTTCCAACCCACGTCCCCTTAATATTTTTGTTTTCTATCTCAAATATCCATGACTGGTATTTAATACATTCTGTAATCCTAAAATAAGTTTCGATTCCATTCTTAGCAATCTCTATAAAATTATGCTCATCTATAATTTTTACATCTTTTAAATCGCTTCTCCAGGAAAAATCTTTTAGATTCGTCACTGTATCCCACACAATTTCTATAGGACATAAAATAGTAACCTTCATATTAGAAGTTGTCATAATGATTACCTCATATATATTAAAAAGTACATAAGCGATAAACAGTCCAGAAACAACACATATTTATTAGAGGCATTTAATGTTATAATTCATACTCTGCCCTCAGCATTATCAAATACCGAGTACAAGGATAATGCTAATGCTTACTGCGTCACTTCGTTCCTAGTAAGCAAAGCTACTGCCTCAACGTGTGCCGTCATTGGAAACATGTCTACAGGTTGTACTTCTTTGAGTTCATAGCCGTAGTGTGTGAGGATTTCAATGTCTCGTGCCATGGTAGCTGGGTTACAGGATACGTAGACAATGCGTTTTGGTTCCATGCTAGCTGCAGAAGTTAGTACTTCTTCTTTACAGCCTGCGCGAATTGGATCGAATACGATAACGTCAGGTCGTACGCCTGCTTTATAGAGTTTTGGCATTTCTACGGCCGCATCGGCAACGATAAACTCTGTATTATCATAGCCATTGCGTCGTGCATTTTCACGAGCATTGATAATCGCTGGTTCTACGATTTCTATACCGATAACATGTTTTGCTTTATGCGCAAGGAATAATGAAATAGTACCCGTACCACAATACGCATCGATAACGATTTCGGTTCCTTTTAGGTCTGCATACGCTAGTGCTTGATCATAAAGCACCGTAGTTTGTTCAGGATTAACTTGGAAAAAGGAATGTGGAGATAAGGTAAACCGTAAATCTTTAATATGGTCTGTAATCGTTCCAGCCCCATAAAGAAGACTATTTTTAGGCCCTAATATAACATTTGTACGCTTCCCATTTACGTTATGAACAATGGTTTCTACTTGGGGAACTCGTTCAATTAATTTTTCTACCCACTTTTCTTGATGCGGCAAATGTTCTGTAGCGGTTACAAGGATAATCATCCATCCAGATTGTCCAATACGACCGATTACATGGCGTAATACACCTTTTCCCGTATGTTCATCATACGGTTCGATATCAAATTCTTTAGCAATTTGATAGCAAGCTTGAGCAATGCTATTATTGCCTTCAGATTGTATTGGACAATTCGTACCTTGTACGATATCGTGAGATCCCATCGCATAGAAACCCATTTGAATATCGCCTTTAGTCCCTCCTACAGGCATTTGCATCTTATTGCGATATGCCCAGGGATTTTTAGGTCCTAGAGTAGGTTTAACAAGATCTGGGTTTTGATGAGCAATGCGTTCGATAACGTCCTTCACCTTTTGTGTTTTTAGTGAAAGCTGGCCTTCATAGGTAATGTGTTGCAACTGACATCCACCACAAAAGCCATAGAGATCACAGCGCGGATCGATACGATTAGGAGCCATAGTGACAATTTCTAATAGTCGTCCTGTAGCATAAGTCTTTTTCACCATATTGATGGATATTTTAACGGTTTCTCCAGGTAAGGCAAAGGGAACAAAGACTGTAAACTCGTCTACACGACCTACACCTTCACCACTACTGCCGATACCATGAATAGTAACTAAGACCTCATCACCTAACTTAACTGGAGCATTGAATATAGCTTGTTGCTTCTTAGATAATGTACTAGTAACTGATTGACCTGTATTCACACAATTACCGTTTCTACGTTGTTGTTTAGATTTTTTCTTACTAGATGTACGACTTGTACCGTTCATTACGAGTCTCTTTTCTTCCAAATTTTAATCATGCCAGTTACGATAAGTACAAAGAATACAGTGCCAAATTTCACGAGTAATTCTTCACCTTGAATATATGGCATAAGAAGTGGATCTTCCACAATCATTTCACCAGCAACCCAACCTAATAAAGCACCACCAGCCCAAAGGATGACAGGAAACTTATTAATGATACGAGCAAATAGTGTAGAGCAGAACACAATGATTGGAACAGTGATTAACATACCAACAATAACGAGCTCTAAATGTCCTTTAGCGGCACCAACTACGCCAATTACATTATCGATACTCATCATCGCATCAGCCACAATGATTGTCCAAATGGCTCCCATTAAGGAATTCTTAGCTTCGATATGTGCATCTTCATCTCCACCTTTTAAGAGTTGAATGGCAATCCATACAAGTACAAGTCCACCACCTAAGTGAATAAGAGGAATTAAAGTAAGTGCTTCTACTAAAAGAGTGGCAAATACAAGGCGCATTCCAATAGCCCCCACTGTACCCCAGATAACAGCTTTCTTTTGTAATTCTGGTGCCAATTTACCCGCTGCCATCCCAATAACAACGGCATTATCCCCGGCCAATAATATATCGATCAAAATAATTTTGCTAATCGTTATCCACGTTGCAACTTCTAAAAATTCCATTCTATACTTACCTCAATTCACTCTGCTAATTCTATAACTATCCCTTAACTATACCACAAATTCTCTATTTTCTCATCTAAAAGAAAGCTCTTAGACTACCACTGTTATTCTTAAGATTAGCCTATAAGGTTCATTATAATGACTATACTTTTACGAAAAAAATATCTCTCCTCCTACGACTAGAAGAAGAGATATATTACATTATTTTTTAAGTTTCTTTACTAACAAAGATGCCCCTACTACGAGAATAACAGCACCAATTTTAATGAGTAATGCATACGGTTCTACGGTATGTGAAATTAATTTATCTTCCACACTCATCGCTGCACCCACCCAGGCAAGGATACCGCCACCAACGTAAAGGATGATTGGAAAGCGTTCGATAACTTTTACAAATAAAGTACTACCATAAATGATAATAGGTACTGTAATAAGCATACCGACAGCAACTAATGTCATATTACCACTAGCGGCACCAACTACACCAATAACATTATCAATACCCATAATTCCATCTGCAATAACAATGGTCATGATAGCAGCGCGCAAATTATCTTTAGCCTCGATATTGTGCTCGCTATCATCATCAACAACAAGCTTGTAACCGATCCATAAAAGAAGGATACCACCAACTAAACGAAGAGCAGGAATATTGTTCAATGCCTCTACAAATAGGAATGCCATAACAAGACGTAAAATAATAGCGCCAGCTGTGCCCCAGAAAATCGCCTTCTTCTGTAAATGTGCGGGTAGGTTGCGAGCCGCCATACCAATAACGATGGCATTATCACCAGCTAATAAAATATCAATAACGATGATTTGAAGCATCGCTAATAAGCCTTGTACAGTTAAGATGTCCAATGTATCCTCCTTAGAATAAAACAATAGTATATATATTATAATCGATATAGTAAAGTAGTGTAAAATTCAATTATCAACATATATATACGTTTTTATCATAATTCTTTCTTATTAAATAAGATAGTTTAAATAAGGTCATTTCTCCCCTTACATAATCACAATATGGGCTCTATTTTTTTTATAAATTTAATTCCTTTTTCCCTTAGGTTTTGGCTATTAAATTAAGCTACTTTATGATATGGTATAGTATATCGTTACTAGGGAGGTTAGTATGTATCAAACATATTCTATACTGCAAAAATTATGGTTGTTTATAAAACTATTTACTCCAATGTGCATCACTCAATTTTCCCTGATTGGGGCGACCTTTATCGCCATCTTTTTAACGGGGCAATATAGTACGACTGATTTAGCTGGTGTTGCTACGGGATATAATTTATGGCTCCTCTTCTATATCTTTGCACAAGGTACATTAATGGGTATCACACCAATTATTTCTCAACTATTAGGAGCTAAGAAAACAGATGATATTCCAATAATCTTTCATCAAGGCCTTTTCATCGGTACAGGACTAGCATTTTTAATTTTACTAATCGGTATATTCGGCTTACGGCCTTTATTGACATATTTAAATCTTGAGCCGGCCGCCACCGAGGTATGTATTAGTTATCTGAAAGCCTTTGCACTTGGTTTATTCCCATTACTCTGGGTAAATACCTTGCGTAACACTGTCGATTCTCACGGATTAACGCATTACTCCATGGCCATCGTCTTTACAAGCTTTGTGATTAACGTATTCTTAAATTATGCACTCATCTTTGGTCATTACGGTTTTCCTGAAATTGGTGGTGTTGGTGCTGGCTACGGTATTGCTGGTGCCTGTTGGACAAACTTAGTTCTATTTAGCTTAGTCATTCTATTGCATCCTAAGTTAAAAGGCTATCGCATCTATAAAGATTTCCATAGCCCGAATTTTCACTATATCCGTGAACAATTACAAGTTGGTATTCCCATAGGTTTTTCTATCTTTTTTGAAGCTAGTATCTTTAGCATTGCTGGGCTCTTAATGGTTCACTTTGGATCTGCTGTAGTAGCAGCTCATCAATCTGTCATTTCTTTTACTAATGTATTCTACTGCTTACCATTAAGTATCGCCATGTCCGCTACCATTGCCGTTGCCTATGAACTCGGTGCAGGACGAAAAATAGAAGCTATCCAATACTCTTATATTTCTCGTGTATTAGCCATCATCATAGCCGTTCTCATTTGTGCCTTTACGTTCACTCATATGGATAATATTGCGGATCTATTTACAAATGATGATGAAGTATATGAACTTATTTATCAATTCCTTGGATATGGCGTATTCTTTGCCGCTATCGATGCCATCGGTACTCCATTACAAGGTATTCTAAGAGCTTACAAGGATGTAAAAATAGTGCTTTACATCTCCCTCGTATCGTATTGGGGCGTATGTTTCCCAACAGCTTATACCCTTGCCAAAAATCCTAATTATGGACCATTTGGCGTATGGATTGGGTTGTTGGCTAGCGTAGTAGTTGCGGGTATATTATTTACACTTCGCACATACTACATACAACATTACAAACCTAGAACTATTGTAAAATAATAAAATCACCTATTGATTACGCTCAAGTGTAAGTAATCAATAGGTGATTTTTTTATTTTAGAGCCTCTTGTTTCTCTACTTTGGACATACGGAAAAAATTATATAGCGTTTCTGCCGTCTTATAATTCATAGATTCTACATTTGCAAGTTCATCAATAGATGCCTCTTTCATGGCCTCTAAACTATTAAAATGAGCCCATAAGGCCTTACGGCGTTTAGGCCCGATACCTTCAATATGGTCAAGAATAGATTCAAGATTTCGCTTACCGCGCAACTTACGATGATAGGTAATGGCAAAGCGATGCGCTTCATCACGAATTTGTTGAAGTAATTGAAGCTCCGGCGTGTGATGACTCAAAATGATACTTTCAGATTGCCCTTCTACAAAGACCTCTTCAATACGTTTAGCCAAAGAAATAACAGGCACATCTGTAACACCAACGGCACGGATTAATGGCAAGGCCGCATTGAGCTGACCTTTACCACCATCGATGATAATAAGATCCGGCATAGGCCAGTCTGTTTCATTACCATAGCGTCGTTCCATGATTTCTGCCATCGATTTAAAATCATCTGGCTTACCCTGTGTTGTTTTCAATTTAAAGCGGCGATATTCCTTCTTCGCAGGCTTGCCACCTTCAAAAACAACCATAGAAGCTACCGTTTCAGCCCCTTGTGTATGAGATATATCAAAACACTCCATACGTTCAGGTAAACGTGGTAAATCGAGAATCTCGGCTAACTTCTTAACCGCCCCGCCAGTCTTATCGATTTGGTGCTGCCACTGACGACGACGTTCTTCAAGGAAAGTTTCCGCATTTTCATGAGCCATCTTAATCATGTCCATCTTATAGCCACGTTGTGGCACAGATACATCTACATGTTGGCCTTTGAGCTGTGTAAACCATTCCGTTAATAAGTCCCTGTCTGTACTCTCCATAGGTAGTAGTAACTCTTTAGGGATAAAGTTTGTATCTCCATAGTATTGCTTGATAAAGTCCGTCATAATCGTTTCTGGACTATCTCCATCATGTTGCACAAAGTAATTTTCACGGCCTAACAGACGACCACCGCGGATGAATAGCAACTGCACACAGGCCATCGATGTATCTACAGCTAACCCTAATACGTCTAAATCGCCACGTTGAGTAACCATGCGTTGCTTTTCTTGTATCTTTTCAATACTAGATAATTGATCACGATACCGTGCCGCATCTTCAAAGCGCAAATCTTCTGCAGCAGTTTCCATCTTTGATTTAATTTCCTTTAGCAATGGTATAGGTTTGCCTTCAAAAAGTTCTATAATTTCGTCAATATACTTCCGATAATCCGGTACAGATATTTTGTTAAAACACGGTGCCTCGCAGTAATGCATATGATACTGCAAGCACGGGCGTTCTACCTTCATAGACTTACAGGTACGCAATGGATAGTACTGGCGTATTAATTTCAGTACCACATGGACGGATGTAACATCTGTAAAAGGGCCAAAATACTTAGCCCCATCCCGTTCAAGACGGCGCGTCATATATACACGAGGATAGTCTTCTTGCACTGAGATTTTGACATAGGGGTATGTCTTATCATCGCGGAGCCTAATATTATATTTAGGTTCATGCTCCTTGATAAGCGTATTTTCTAAGATAAGTGCTTCCATTTCCGTCTTTGTTTGAATGACTTCCACATCGACGGCACGTTTCATCATGGCCGTTACCTTTGGTGCCCGATTCGCATCATTACGTACATAGGAACGCACACGGTTGCGCAAATTAATAGCTTTACCTACATAGATGATGCGGTTATATTGATCGCGCCATAAATAGACACCTGGCGTCGTTGGCAGATGACTGACCTTTTCCAGTAATTCTTCAGACGGCATATTTCCTCCTTTCCTTGTAGATTACAAGAGAATAGCTTACACTCTTCTTTAAATAATGCTCTTTATGAGTTAAAGGATGTAGTCTATTCTCTTTATGTTTTTTCTTTTATAGAAACTTAAATATATGTACTATTTTATTTCTTATGCTTCGCTGCTTTCATAAATTTCTTAGTCTGTTCCAATACAGGACCCAAGAATTTGCCGGTATAGCTTTCTTTTACCTTAGCAATTTCCTCAGGTGTACCAATAGCCACGATAGTGCCACCGCGATTACCACCTTCAGGACCAAGATCGATGATGTGGTCAGCCATTTTAATAACATCTAAGTTATGTTCGATAACAACAACTGTATCGCCACCCTCTACGAGTTGTTGCAATACGTGTAACAACTTACGAATATCTTCAGCATGAAGGCCTGTAGTAGGCTCATCAAGGATGTACAACGTTTTACCGGTGCTACGACGAGCTAACTCAGTAGCTAATTTTACACGTTGTGCTTCACCACCAGATAATGTAGTAGCCGCTTGACCTAAACGAATATAGCCAAGACCAACCTCTTGGAGGGTAACCATCTTACGATTAATTTTAGGTATGGCACTAAAGAATTCTACCGCATCATCTACGGTCATATCTAATACATCAGCAATGGATTTACCTTTATACTTAACCTCTAAGGTTTCACGATTATATCGTGCCCCTTTGCAGACTTCACAAGGCACATATACATCTGGTAAGAAATGCATTTCAATCTTGATAATACCATCACCACGGCAAGCCTCACATCGACCGCCTTTTACGTTAAAGCTAAAACGACCTTGTTTATAGCCACGCATTTTAGCCTCAGGCGTTTGACTATATAGTTCGCGAATCGCATCAAATACACCTGTGTATGTAGCTGGATTGGAACGAGGTGTACGTCCGATAGGGCTTTGATCAATATTGATGATTTTATCAATATGTTTAATGCCTCGAATCTCTTTATGAGCTCCCACCTTATGATAAGAACGATACAACTGATTGGCTAATCCTTTATAAAGGATTTCATTGATTAAGGTAGACTTACCAGAACCACTGACCCCCGTAACGACAGTAAATAATCCTATCGGAAATTTTACATTAATATTATGTAAATTATTTTCCTTCGCACCGCGAATTTCAATGCAATTCTTGCCTGGTTTGCGGCGTTCTTCGGGAAGTGCTATAAACTTACGACCACTTAAGTACTGACCAGTAATGGAGTCTTTTACCTTCATCACTTCCTCAACAGTACCTGCTGCAATAATTTGTCCACCATGCTCACCCGCCCCAGGACCGATGTCTACTAAATAATCAGCAGCGCGCATGGTATCTTCATCATGTTCTACAACAAGCAAAGTATTTCCTAAATCACGTAACCCTTTTAATGTATCGATAAGTCGATCATTATCGCGTTGATGTAAACCGATGGATGGTTCATCTAGAATATACAACACACCAACAAGGCCAGAGCCAATTTGTGTGGCCAAGCGAATACGTTGTGCTTCACCACCAGAAAGTGTCCCTGCACTACGGTTCATGGTAAGGTAATCAAGGCCTACATTGTTTAGGAACCCAAGACGAGCATTAATTTCCTTCAAAATTTGAGCTCCAATCACTTGTTCCCGCTCTGTTAGCTGTAAATTACCAAAGAAGTCCAGTGCCTCTTTAATCGTTAATTGAGTCACTTCATTGATATTCTTATCCCCTACAGTAATAGCTAATACTTCAGGTTTAAGACGAGCCCCATGACATGTAGTACACGGCTTAATAGACATAAACTTTTCAAATTCTTCACGCATAGAGTCTGTAGAGGCTTCACTATGACGGCGCTTAACCATCGGTAAAATACCTTCGTACTCAGTAAAGAATTCCTTTATCTCACCTCTCATATTTTCATAGGTGAAATTTACCTTATCCGTCGTACCGTACATCACCTTTTTCTGTAATGCTTTCGGCAATTCATCATAGGTGGAGTCTAAGGAATATCCATTAGCTTTTAATAGACCTTCTACTTGACGCATAAACCAAGCATTAGGATTGGAGCTCAAGGCTTGCACGCAACCATCGGCAAAGCTAATAGATCCATCTGGAATAACGCGCTCCTCATCAACCTCCATAGTAGAACCAATCCCTAAACAAGATGGGCACGCACCAAACGGACTATTAAAAGAGAACATACGCGGTTCAATTTTAGGTAATGAAATATGACAATCTGGGCACGCAAAATGTTGGCTATACATGTGTTCAGGTCCGTCTACCTCTTGAATCACAACGATGCCTTCTGCCCATTTTGAAGCGGTCTCCATAGAGTCAGCCAACCGAGATTCAATGCCTTCTTTTACAACGAGACGGTCCACAACGATATCGATGGAATGCTTCTTATTTTTCTCTAATACAATTTCTTCGTCCAAGGTACGCACTACACCGTCTACTCGAGCACGAACAAAGCCTTCTTTGCGAAGTTGTTCAAACACCGATTTATGTTCCCCTTTTTTACCTTGAATCATAGGGGCCAGCACTAAAACCTTTGTACCTTCGGCAAAGCTCATTACATCGTCGGTCATTTGTTGTATTGTTTGCTGGGTAATAGGCTTACCACACTCTGGGCAATGTGCATGACCTACGCGTGCAAATAAGAGACGTAAATAGTCGTAAATCTCCGTTACGGTACCAACCGTAGAACGAGGGTTGCGACTCGTCGTCTTTTGGTCGATAGAAATGGCTGGAGACAAACCTTCAATATAATCGACATCGGGTTTATCCATTTGTCCCAAAAATTGACGTGCATACGCAGACAGGGACTCAACATAACGTCGTTGCCCTTCTGCGTAAATCGTATCAAATGCTAGGGATGATTTACCAGAACCACTGAGGCCAGTTAAGACGATAAACTGATCACGTGGCAAGGATATATCAATATTTTTTAGGTTATGCTGACGCGCACCTTTTACAATCAATTGATCTTTCATTATCTTTCCTATTTAAAGAGATGATACCAAACGGCATCATCTCTCCGATTACTAACATGAAATAATATATGTATATTATCGCACATATAGTCTATATAATCTATGTGTTTTCTTACAATCTTTTAAAATTGCTCCTAAGATTTACTTTTTGGACTCGTCCGCTTTCTAGATTTGGTAGAAGCAGGCTTCTTCAACTTGCTATCTCCTGCACTATGCATATCGGACCATTGTTGACGTAATACGCCCAATTGATCACGTAATTTAGCAGCGGATTCAAATTCAAGCTGCTTGGCGGCGGCCTTCATTTGACGATCTAGCTCTTCAATCTTATTGTACAATTCTTCCGGTGTTATATCTGCCACCTTAGGTGCTGATGTATCTTGAACATATGATTCGTGTCCATGGTCCATGCCCTCTGAGGATTTTTTTTGTTTTCCTTTTTTCGGTGAAAGTCCCTTTCCCTCGGTAACCATATCTTCTTCGATTTTCGTTAATTCGATAAGCTCTTTTACATCTTTAGATACAGATTTAGGCGTGATATTATGTTCAATATTATAAGCCTCTTGCACGGCACGACGACGATCGGTTTCATCGATAGCTCGTTGCATGGAACCTGTTACACGATCTGCGTACATGATAACATGACCATTCACATTACGAGCCGCACGACCTATAGTTTGAATCATGGCCGTATCGGAACGCAAGAAACCTTCCTTATCCGCATCTAAGATAGCAACCAAGGAAACCTCTGGCATATCGAGACCTTCACGAAGCAAGTTAATACCAACTAATACATCGAATACGCCAGCCCGCAAATCACGAATGATTTCAGCCCGCTCAATAGTAACAATATCGGAATGAAGGTAACGAACTCGTACGCCCATTTCCTTCAAGAATTCCGTTAAGTCCTCAGCCATCTTCTTCGTCAATGTCGTAACAAGAACCCGTTCATTCTTGGCAGCTCGTTTGTGAATTTCTCCAAGCAAGTCATCCATTTGCCCCTTAATAGGACGAATTTCTATAGATGGATCTAATAGGCCCGTAGGACGAATGATTTGCTCTGCAATATTCGTTTCTACTTCCATTTCGTATGGGCCAGGTGTAGCCGATACGTATACAATTTGATTGATACGCTCTACAAATTCATCGAATTGAAGAGGTCTATTATCTAATGCAGAAGGAAGACGGAAACCGTATTCGATAAGAGATTCTTTACGGGCACGGTCACCATTATACATAGCACGAATTTGAGGCATCGTCACATGCGATTCGTCCACCATGATGAGGAAATCATCTGGGAAATAATCAATCAATGTAAACGGTGCTTCCCCAGCCTTACGTTCAGACATATGACGGGAATAGTTTTCGATGCCCGAGCAATAGCCCATTTCTTGCATCATTTCTATATCGTAACGGGTACGCTGTTCTAAGCGCTGAGCCTCCAATAGACGGTCAGCAGCTTTTAACTTCGCCAACTGCTCATCTAATTCGGCTTCAATACGCTCTACAGCAATATTCATCTTCTCTTTCGTCGTTACATAGTGAGATGCTGGATAGACAGCAACGTGTTTTCTTTCCGCAATAACTTCACCCGTCAAGGAATCTACCTCTACGAGGCGGTCGATTTCATCACCAAAGAGCTCCACACGAATGGCTCTTTCACTATAAGCGGCAGGGAAAATATCAATTGTATCCCCTTGTACACGGAAGGTACCGCGGATAAAGTTCATATCATTTCTCGTATATTGAATATCTACGAGTTTAGATAAGATTTCATCGCGCGATTTAGTTTGACCTAAGCGCAAGGACAATACAAGATCAGAATAGTCCTCAGGGTCACCTAAGCCATAAATACAGCTAACAGAGGCAACGATAATGACATCGCGGCGCTCAAAAAGGCTCATCGTAGCACTATGTCGCAGTTTATCGATTTCATCATTAATAGACGCATCCTTCTCGATATATGTATCACTAGAAGGAATATAGGCCTCCGGTTGATAAAAATCGTAGTAAGATACAAAGTATTCTACCGCATTATTTGGAAAGAAACTTTTAAATTCACTACATAATTGAGCCGCCAAGGTTTTATTATGAGCAATGATCAAGGTCGGCTTTTGAACTGCTTCAATAACCTTAGCCATTGTAAAAGTCTTACCAGTACCAGTGGCACCGAGCAAAACTTGCGCCCATTCACCACGTTCAATACCTTCTGTTAAAGATTGAATCGCGATAGGTTGGTCACCTGTAGGCGTAAAGGGCGCCTCCACTTTAAATGGTTGGCCCCCCTCGTAATTATATGTACTATGCTTCATTACTGTTCATCCTGATGTTTACGGATGGCTTTCATTTCTTCATCCGTCAAACGACGACCTACATTTTCCGCTTGATTCAACGTATCCTCACCTTCTAAGACTTCGATGAGCATAGCAATAGAAAAGCGATCTAGTGTAGGTGTGGTCTTCTGGATTTCATCAGCCATCATCCAATCTGATTCAGTATAGTTATTAATACGTTCTGTAATTTCTTCCCAGTTTGAAAGTAGCAATCTCGTAATGGGGCGATATAGTTCAATACCGAAGTACTCGATTAAGCTAACTATCTTATTCATATTTTCTAGGC
>ERZ506953.693-NODE-693-length-12722-cov-6.51772_pt1 | contig 12722 bp, 6 predicted proteins | sample MGYA00512895_ERZ506953 | MGnify/ENA metagenome assembly ERZ506953 | reverse complement strand
ATATGCCAAAGAAGATAACATTCAATGACATTCTCCAGAACAAGATAAAAGACTTTGTCGGCACCAAGCGGTGGAGCAATTCACAATTTGCTTCACGCTAATCGGACACTTATGCCGAACTTTATGGCAAGATGGAGGCGCCCAGCACCTCTACCTCGCGTAAGCTTATCGAAGAAAAGGGTCACGAGTATGCCGAAAAGGAATGCATTATTCTGGAGAAGCTCACGTCCATCACCTTCTATAAGATGTGGCTTGAAGAGCAGAAGCCTCTCATTACAGCAGGACAGTCAGCAAGGACGACATGAGCATTGCTTTTATGCTATAATTACAAGAATATTCTATAATAAAAATAACAAAACAATGGAGAAAAATCAAATGATGGATATGCATGTAGAAATGGGTCTTGACTCAGAAAATGTCATAGACAGCAGTTCGCTCGACCCTCTGTTCGAGGAAGCTGCACGCATAATCGTAACAATGCGGTCGGGCTTTGCCTCGTTGATTCAACGGCGCTTGTCTATCGGCTACGACCGTGCGGTCAGAATTATGGACCAGTTGGAAAAGGCTGAAATCGTGGACGTGGCACAGGGAAGCAAGCCGCGAGAAGTGAAGATTCAAGATGAGAACAGCTTGGAGAATCTGCTTGTGGCATTGAATAACCCCAAATCCTAATCACCGATATTTCCTAATTCTTGACTAAGTCTCCGACCTTGTCATACAGCGTCTGTAGTATGGCCTTGCCCTTCTTCACGCGGGCGTCGTCGCCGGTCGTTCCTTCCTTGTAGAACACGTGGTTGGCGGCGTTGTCGTAGACGCTTACGCCCGTGCGGTCAAGATAGCAGAAGCCGTTTACCCCAAATCGGTCATTAGAAAATGACAAGAAGCTTTTTCTAATCCATATAACCGCCCAAACACAAAACGAGGGGACACCTCGTAAATAAGACATCCCCTCTCGTTTTGTATAAGTTCATGGCTCAAGCCCATGTTTAGGCTAAGCCATGCAAGCATCAGAATTTAAATCTTTTACTTGTTGTTGAATTTCTTGCCATTCTGTATCACGATGCCCTTGTAAGAAGCGTCTACCTTCTGACCAGCCACGTTGTACATCGGAGCCTTGGTGTCGAGAGTGGCAGCAGCGTTGATACCATGCAAACCTGTAGCCTGGTCGAGATAGATGTAATCCTTGTCTGAAGCTACAGACAGATAAGCCGAACCAGCCTCTACCACAGTACCAGCAACAGATGTGAAGCAAGCCTGACCCTTGTCGTCGGTAGCCAACGACCAGATGGTCTGAACATCGGAAGCTGCAATGGTGTAATCCTCGTCAACGGCTACAAGCAAGTTCTTCTGAACAGCCTCGGCCTCGGGAACCGGAGCAAGCTTGTAGTTGCCAGCCTTAGCCTTGAGCAGCACACCCGTGCCAGCCGGAACGGCTGTAACCTGAGCAAGTTCGGTGTAGTTGCCCTTAACGTCAGTTACAACATAAGCCTCAACCTCAGGAGTGAGCGAGAAGTCGATGGCGCATGTAGCAGAGAACATGGCGTTGCCGCCCTCGCCTACTGTTACAGCAACAGGCTCTACCTCGAGCACGATGTTCTTGTTAAGGCTCTGGCTAAGGTCTACGTCGTTCTCTGTATAGTCGATGTAGCCAGGAGCTGAAACTGTGAGGTTGTACTTCTTGTCGTTCTGGATAACGTTGATAGAGTAAGCACCATTGTCGTCAGAAGCGCCTGTGTAGATAACGTCGCCGCTTGTGAGTGTTACGGTAGCACCAGCCACAGCCTTGTTCTTCCAAGTGATGTTGCCCGCAATTACTGAAGGCTCGGTCTGGAAACCAAACTCGGCTACAGCAGTAGGCTTAGCCGAAAGACTTGAAGCCTCGCCCGGAGCGCCAGAGCCATAATATGAGTTATTGTCAGAATCGTCGGCGTTGAATTTAACGTTTACATATTTGTCGGCCTTAACATAAGTAAGCACGCGGATTGCCGATGTGCCATCCCAAATGATAGGTTCGGGCAGCGTGATAGTTGTTGTATAGGTCTTACCGTCTACAAAGTCGATAGTAGTCTTGCCTGTGTAAACGTCCACCTTCTGCAGCGACTCATAGTTCTTGCCAGCCTCGAATGTAGCAGCATCAACAGCGCCTACGTATGCTGTAAGGAGGATGTCGCTTACGGTCTTATCGTTTGAACTTGTTCCGGTATAAGATACGGATGTAATCTTGGCACCCTTCTTAAGACCGTACTTCTCGAGCATCTCGGGTTTGTAGAGGTTGTCCATGTGGGCACCTGAGCCGTTGGCGTCGTACCAGTCGATGGCGGTCTTGTTTGAAGTAGTGTTGCCATTGCCTACGGTTACGGTACCGGTAGCCTGCTCTTTCTTAACGTCAACCGAAACCTTCTCTGAAACTACGGTATAGTTGTCGGCGGCATTCTTAAACTCGATGTAAGCCTCGGCAGCACCCGCCTTGTGCGGAGTATAGCTGAACGAGAACTCGGCCTTCTCGCCACTTGCAATAGCCTTGGCAGGAGCAGTAGCCACTACCTCGCCGTCTACGTAGAGCGAAGCTGTGTACGAGTCGGCAGCCTCGTCCTTGGCATTAACGTTGAGCAAGGTGGCTGTAGCTGTATAGGCGTTGTTTACAACAGCTGTAGCAGGCAGCTTAGAGGCTGTGAGCATAAGGTCGTGAGCCACGTCTACCTTCTCGAAACCATAGATGTTGTCGATGCTTGTGTAGCCAGCGCCAAAGCCAATGTAGTAGTTGCCGGCAGGAATGTTGTCGATGACAAACGACTTGAGCTCGCCGAAGGAGTAAGAATAGTCTACACGGGTGTTAGACAGTTCGTCGGCTGTAATCTTGCGAGCCAGAGTCCAGTTTGTGCGGTCGGCAGAATAGTAAACGTTGAGGTAGACGCCTTCGCCACCAGTATAGTAGTTGGTACGGGCTACGTCAACCGACATCTTCTCGCCCTCTGCCACCTTAAGCAGCGGTGTAACAAACTTGTTGTCCGTGTCCTGGCTGCCGTTTGACAAGAGGTATGGGTTGTCGCTGCTTTCAGCGTCGCGCTGCTTTACCTCCCAGCCAGCCTCTACATAAGATCCCTCAGGAATCTTATTGTCGTTGAAGTTGGCGTAATACTTGGCTGGGTCGAGCACGGTGCCCGACACGTTGAAGCTGAAGTCGTCAACACCCTCTCCAGACACCTTAAACTCGCCCGAGTAGATGCCCGGTTTTTCAGCCGTCATAGTTACAGTGAAATCTTTAGTGTCGTGAGCCGCAATTGTGAGCGGAGCTGCAAGTGAGGTGGTGAATCCGTCTGGCACAACAACCTTTGTTATGTTGAGCGGAGCTGCACCATCGTTCCTTATATTGAACTTCTTATCGGTGCTGGCGTTGACAATTCCCCATGCAAATGTAGCCGTGCCGTTGTCTATCTTGCCGTCATCGTTGCGCATTGTGAGCACAGGCTTGTAGGGCACAGGCTCAATCCATGCGCCATACTTAGAGGTGTTGGTAAGGTCCTCGAACACGTCGTAGCGGTTGCGGTCGGGATAAGTGTTGCTGTTGACGGTACCAGATACAGTAACTGTAGTAGACTCACCTACCGCAAGGTTGCCCTTAAGCGGCTGTGTGAATACCACCGCATTGCCCTTGCTATAGTTTCTTACAGAGAGGCTGTAGCCTTCGGTACCCTCGGTAAGGTCTACATCGCCGTTGTTGGTAATGCTTACCTCGTAGCTGATAGGGAAGTTGCCATCAGCATCACAGTCGGGCTCGTCCTTACCCTTGTAGCTTACCTTGCTTACGAGCAGCGACTTCTGCAACACGATGTCAGCATTGTCGGCGGCAAAGTCGTCGATATAGAGGTTCTCGGCACGAATGCCAATGTACTGGTTGTTCTGCTCGGGCAAGTTGATCTGAACCCAATCTGTGCTAAGCTCAGGAATCTCCACCTCAATCTGGTCGCCCATCTTGTATTTGCCGTTCTCAAGGGTTACGGCATAAAACTTGATGGTAGACGAGCTATACGAAGAAGGCTTCTTTACCCAGATGCTTGCCTTGCCTGTGATGGCTGGCGTAACGAGCAGGTCGTTCACGGCTTTAGTGTCGCTATCCCATCCGCTTGTATCGCCAATGGTCTGGCTTCCAACCTTTATCGCACCCGAACCGTTGAGTCCGTCAGTCGAGCTGTAGGAGTAATTCACATAATAGTCTTCGCTACCATAGTATTCCGAATAGACGGTATACTTCTCTACGATGTGACCCCATCCTGACCCCACCTTAAAGTCGTGGGCAGTAGTAGAGATAGACTCGTTGAAGTCCATCTTGTAGTCTTGTACAATGTCGGCCCTTGCCTGTCCTGCCCACAGCGTGGAGGCGGCGATGAGAGCTAACGAACAATAAAATTTTCTCATAAGTTAATAAATTTTTAAGTTGTTAATATCTGTGTTGTTATTTTCGCTATCTGTGTCTCAGTTATTTTTTATCACCACCTTGCGTGCCACGCCTCCCTTGCGCACGATGTAGAGGCCCTTGGATGGGTTGGACACGCGTGTGCCGTCAAGGGTGTAGATGCCGTCGGCAGGTGAGGCTACGTTGGCTGTATTTACAGCGCTTATGCCGCTTGTGCCGCCTGTGAGCTTAACTGTGCAGGCATTGGTTATGTCGGCATCCAGCACGTTAGAGTCGTCGATTGTCGGCATGTACTTGCCGGCTAATGCCACAACCTGCATGTTGTCGGCGTTCCAGGCAGCAGGCAAGGTGTAGGTGTAGCGGGCAGAGTATTTGCCGTCGGCAATATCCATGCGGTCGCCCTTAGGACTTGTTACGTAGGCGCGCAGCACGTGGTTGTGCACGTATTTGTTGTCGGTGGTTGTGCCATAGCCTAAGGTGCCAATGACCTTCTGCGGCGACACAACTCCATTCTCTACAAGCATAAGCGTAAGGCCAATGTCGCCATAAATAGACTTAGCCTCGTCGGTAACGTCGCCCGTAACATCGAGCGTAAGCTGGCGTGTGGCAGATGTGTAGGCCGACGACAGATTGACTGTGGCGAACGACGGGTTGCCGGCGCGGTTCTCGTTGACAAACTGCTCAACCGCCTCAGACACCATATCAGGCCATAAGCTGGCGTAGTCGTTTATGTCGAAGGCAATGTTGTTCTCGCCAAAGAAGTAGAAGCGGTCTACTGTGAAGCACGGGTAGGTGTAGGCATAGAGATTCTCGAGATAGCTTGAACCTTCGGGAGCAAGTGGCTCGCCATGCTTGTAGACATTGACCAGACACACATCCTTGTTCTGGGCAGCCTTGTCCATGCCAGGGTTTATGTAGTAGGCCACACTCTCGTCCTGGCTGCAATACTGCTCCACGTAGGTTTGCTGGCGTTCAAGACTCTTGGTGTAGACCACGAACGAGTTGGCAATCTCGTCGCCATCGGGTTTGGTAGGTGTGCTGCCCTCGATATTGTCTACAAAGACAGTCAGCTTGTGGGCTCCGGGCTTAATGTCCTTAGGCAATGGCAGCAGCAGGCTTACGCCGCTTACGCCATCGGCCTTAACCTCCTCGTTGTAATCCTGATAGGTGGCGTCGCCGTTGTCGAAACGATAGCCCAGACGCATAGACGAGATGTCCTCCAGACCAACATTCTGCAACTGCACATAAGTGTCGAGCGTGGTGCCTGTCTTCTGATACTTGCCGCCAGCCACGAGGTGGGTCAGCTGCACGTCCTTCTTGGGCAACGAGCTAACGTCAACTATCAGCTGCACGCAAAGGTTGCCAACATCCTCCATATAGTAGAAACCATCGCCTTTCATAATGAGCGACGCCTTGGGAGTGGAGGTCTTGGGGGTGTAGAAGCACATGGCACCCTCCTCGGCTGTAGCCATTGCCTCAGACTCGTTGTAGTCGTAACCAATTATCAGCTCGTCGTTGTCCTGTATGGTGTACTCTTGGGCGCTGTTGAAGCGCACCTCGTTCCAGCCCTCGCTGGTACGGCGCACGGTAGCGTTGACAAGACCAGAGGCATTCTGGTCACTAACCTTATATATAAATACCTTTGACTTGCCTATGCTCTGAGACAGGGCAAAGCGAATGCCCACTACCTTGCAGCCCTTGAACGAGCTGAGTACAGAGGATGATAGGTCGGCTGCCACGCTGTAGGTTCCAGCTGTGCCAAAGCACATGCCCTTGGTGGTGATGCTATCGCCGCTGCAATAGCCCACCCCACGCTCGGTAGAGGCAAGCACACGACGAACGGGCACCTTGGCCTGTGGTGCAGCCGACTCTACCGGAACGTTGACAGTTATTGTAGACGTTTTGGGCAGCTTAGCACACACGCCACCCACGTGCACCTGTTGGGCGCAGAGCACAAGGCTCTGCGACATCAACATGGCGGTAATATATGTTTTTTTCATTTTTACTCTTCTTTAATTTCTTTAAATTGGTTGAATTCCTTGAACTTTTTTTGTTTCTTAGATTGTCTTGATTACTTGCGAACCTTTCTTGCTCCGTTGGCATCTTTAACGATGTAGACGCCTTGTGGCAGGGCGTGCAGACGGGCGTTGAGCTTCTGTCCGGCAAGGTTGTACACCTGGGCATTGGCGTCGGTATCGGCTCTAACCACATCGATGCCGCTAACAACAATCTGATAGGTAGCCGTCTCAGACACGGCGTTCTTGTAGACAGCCTCGATGCCGATGGTGTAGCTGCCCTCGGGCAGGTTGTCGATGGTGAACGACGGTGTGGTAGACTCGCCATGCTTAGAGCCGTCGATGTAGATGTTGTAGTGGAGCACGTTGCCGTAATCCTGCTGCACGTTGCTGCCATCGGCAGGCTCAGCCTTGAAGAGGTCGAGCTGGGCAAAGAAGGCGTCGGTAGACGTGTAGTGAACAGCAAGGCGAACCTTCTTGCCGGCATAAGGCGCAAGGTCGGTAGAATAGACGGTCCACCGGTCGCTCGGAATGTTCTGGACGTTGCTCAGCACTACGAAGTCGTCGGGATTGTCGCTGCCCGTCTCTGACACGGCAAACTCCATCTTCTCGTTGTACATGTCGATATAGCTCTTGGCTGTAATCTTAAGCTCGTAGTCGTCGTAGATGTCGATAAGCGGCGAGATAAGCCACTTGTCGGCCTGAGCGCCCTGGGGCGAGAAGAACACCACGTACTTGTTGCCATCGGGAGCCTGCATAGCCACATCGGTAGGAAGCATGGCAGGAACCGTGTTCCATGGGTTGAACACAATTGGGGCAATGGGCTTAGGATTAGAGGCGTAGCCCGAGCCAGGGAAAGTTACGATGTTGCTGGCCGAGCCAAGACCGATAGGATAAACCGGGGTTTGGTCGAGGTCTACCGACTTCCAGTCGCCAAACTGTCCTGTAGCAAAGTCGTCGTAGGTCTCGAAGCTGTCGCTAAAGCCAAGAATCTGGTTCCAATTCAACTTTACACTTATACCGTCGGCGCTTTCGTTCATGTCGGCAGTAATATTGTAAGGAGTTATTACGTCGTCCTCAAGATTGATGTCGAGAGTCTGGTCGGCCTGCAGGTCTATTTCCTTAGAGTAGGCCTTGAAGGCACCCTTCTCCACATTTACAGTATACTTGCCCTTAGGCAGCATCAATATCTTTGCCACGCCGTTGGCAACTGTAGCCTGGTAGGCAGTTCCGTTGTCGGTAGAAAGGAGGTTGACCGCGGTTCCGTCGGCTGAGAGCTTGCTGTCGGCGGCAACCTTCATTGTAAGGCTGGCGTAGGCCGACTTGCTAACCTCGATGGTAGTGGTAACGAGCTGGCTCTGGGCAGCAATGTAGTTGGCCTTTACGCCAATGGTGTGGGTGCCTTCGGCAACATCGCTCAGCACATAGCTGTAGGTGCCGGTCTTGCCCACCTTCTGATTGTCGAGATAGATGTCGAAGGTCTCGTTGGGGTTGGCAGGCGACTTGTGGTTGGGTGCCACACGATTGGCCTTAGGAGCGAGAGCATACGAGGCAGCTGTAGACTGACCTACATAGAAGTCGTCGAGCTTGAGCATGAAGGCTCCCTCGCTGGCAGCATCGCCAATATAGCGAATGGCAATCTTTACCTTCTGCTGAGCGTACTCGGCAAGGTCGTACTGCATAAGTTGCCAATTCTTCTTGTAGTCGGCAGTCTCGTAATTGCCCTTGGTAAGCTGAACAAAGTCGTCGGCAGTAGGATTGTTGGTCTGGGTTGTGATGTAGACAACAAACTTCTCAATGTACTTGTCGGCAGCCATAGCGTAGAACGAGAGGATGTTGTCGGTACCGACAGTAATCTCAGGCGAGATGAGCCAGTCGTCGTTAGGCTCGCCCGAATTGGTGCGTACAAAACCCACATACTGCTTGCCGCTGTATGCGCGCATTGTAGGATAGTCGTAGTACCACATAGGGTCTACCTTCAGGGGATTCATTATCTGTGCATACTGGAAAACACCACGGTTGGGATAGTCGCCAGTAAGAGGAGCTGTCATTAGATGGTCGGCATCGATTCCAGTCCAATCGCCAAAATTGATAGAGAATGGATCGTAGCTCTCGAAGTCGTCGAAGAATGCAGGCTTCTCGGTATTCCATGTAACCTTGACCTGATTCTTGCCAGTATAGGCGTCGTATGTGCAAACGGCGTTAAGCGCAAAGGGGTCGCGCGTAAGCTCTACGAGCTGCAACTTTACGTCCTTGCCAGTCTCGTTGGCGGCAATATTGACTGTTGCAGTAGCTGTGTTGAATCCGTCGCGCTTTACCGTAACCTTATTGTTACCGGCATAAACCTTGAGCGAGCACTTGCCGTCGGCATCAAGTGTGGTTTCGGGATATTGCAGCTGATAATCGGTCTGCTCTACGTCAACCAGCTGTCCGGAAAGCGAAATGCCGGCATTGGTGGTGACCTCGATATTTAGCATCTTGTCGCGCTTCTGTGCAAACGAAGCTGTAGACGTGAGCAAGAGGAAGAGGAGCAGCGTAAATGAGTAGAATTTTGATTTCATTTTTTACTTAGCTTTTTTATAGAATGATGAAAACAGGAAAAAGGTAACGGATGCGCACAACCCGCAAGGAGCATGCGCACCACATTACCTTTAAAAGCATTAATCCAAAGATGATATTTTACTTGCGGGCCACCTTCATGGTCTTAACACCATCGGCGGTCTGCACCTTTACTACGTAAACACCCTTTGCCAAGCCGTTAAGGGTAGCCATGCCGTTGCCCTGTGCCACCTTCATGCCATTAAGATTGTATACAGCCACAGCGTCGGCAGCCGAAACAGCTGTCTGAACCGACTTGATGCCAGCAACATTGTCGAAATGAGAGAAGGTGAAGTCGTCGTAGAACGCAGCCAGAGCATATCTCTCTGTGTAGTCGCGTACGGCAACATAGATGTCCTTGCCAGCATAAGCCGAGAGGTTAACTGTGTAATGCTTCCAGTCTTCGTGGTCGAGCAATGGTATCTCCTGCAGGTTGAGCACAGTCTCGAACGAGTTGCGGTCGGTGTTGCTGGTCTCGCTAACAAGCACCTCTACCTTGTGTAGACCTGAAGGCAGGACGCTCTGGTTGCTCTCCCAGTTGCGAGCGTAGAAGTCGAACTCCGACTCGGCTGTAGCTGTGAGCTTCTTAGACACAATCCAGTTGTCGCCCTTGATTGTCTCGTTGAGCGGAGAGCCAGGGATAATGAATGCGTCGCCAGAGATAGGAGCCACGTTCTTGTGGTCGGGACGCTCGTAAGCCACTGCAAATGCGTAAACGCCATTATTTGACGGGAACTCGGTGCCATAGCAATTGAATGGAACTGTGGCTGAACGGTCAACATCAATAAGGGTGAAGTCGGTTGTCCAGTTGTAGTCGAGGTCGTTGTCCTCGAACGAGTAGTAGAGCACGTCGCTTGCAAGAGCTGTACCCTCAACAGGGAACTGTACAGAGTAGCCGCTCTCGAATGTAACGGTCATGTTGTCGTTTACGGTAGACTGCACGTCCTTGGCATAGAACTGGAGCGAGAATGTGAGCGACTCGCCCTTTGCAATCTCTGTGCCCGGAGTTATAGAAGAGGCGAAGTTGTCGGTAGCGAAGCTTACGCTCTTAACCTTCAACGCCTGATCGCCCTTGTTCTTGATAGTGAACATGTCGCCAGAGTTGATGCCCTTGTTATAGTTCGCCTTGCCAGCGTTCCAGCCTTCCTTGTTGAATACGGCCTTGTCGCTTACGTTCTCCTCGATAACCACGTTGTCGAGACCGCAACCGTTGTCGTTGCCATTGTTGGCTGTGTGAGTCCAGCGGAACTGTACTGTCTTGCCGGCATAAGCCGAGAGGTCTATCTTCTCGTTAATCCAATAGATAGGAGCAACTTCCTCGTCGAGACCCTGTGAGATATAAGAGAGCTGCTTCCAAGCGCCGTCTACCAACACTTCGAATGTAACGGTTGTAGGAGCACCCTCTGTGTTCTGCTTCTTGGCGTTGCCCAGCTGGTCGAATTTGGCGCTTACCGGATGGCAGTCAACCCAATCGAACGAGATAGACATATTCTTGTCGGTAGGAAGCTTGAACTCTGGAGTGGTTACAAATGCCTGGTTGCCCTTCTCGAGCCACATGCTGAAGAGGCAAGGAGCAGGTGTGCCCTTGTCCTTGAGCACGCTCCAGTTGCGGTTGGCATATTGTGTGGTGTTGGTAGAAATCCAGCCTGTTGGCAGATCGGTACTAACACCGCTGAAGTCCTGAGTATATGGGAATTCGGATGTAGAAGCGTCCTTCTGTGTGGTGAAGTGCCATACTGTAGCCTGTGTCGAGGCACCCTTCTCGTTGTAAGGAACAACCTTCCAGTAGTACATTGTCTCGTACTCGGCTGTAGCCAATGTGTAAGACAGGGCATCCTTGAGGTCGAGACCATCTACAACGTTGTACACATTCTCTGATGTACCTACATAGAGCTTGTAGCCTTCGGCAAAGAGGGCCGGTCCCCACTTAAGCTCGATGTTCTGGTTGTATACATTTGTAAGGCTGTCGGCAGGAGCCACAAGAGTAGCTGCAAACGGAGTGCCTTCCTGTCCATATAGTGCAGGGAGGAACACACGGTCGAGATAGAACGAAGAGTAAGGATCTACATCACCGTCGTTAGATGTAATGGCTGTATTGTGCCAGCGCACGTACGAATTGTCGGTGGCTGTGCCAAGATCTACTGTGGTAGTCTCGCCGTAAGTGCCCTTCTTGTAGTCGAATGTCCAAACGGCCTTCCATGTCTTGCCGCCATCGGTAGAAAGGTCGAGTGTGATGTCGTTGCTCTGTGCTACACCATTGCCGTCTTCATCGGTCTCTTCGGTATCATACTGATTGTAGTAAGTGAACTGCACCTTGCCGCCCTTTGTAAGGTCGAGACGTGGCGATGTGATGTACTGGTCGCGATATGAACCTGTGGCATAAACCGACACGTCGCCCTCAAGACCGCCATTCGACTTAGACCATCCGTCGTTCTGCCAGCCAGCTGGCGGGAAGGCAACCTCGAATGTCTCCTCGGTAAGTCCGTCGGGAGCCATCTTCTTGTTTGCCTTAAGGTTGATGGTAAGGTCGCCACCATTGGTGTGGAGCACAACCTTAGGTGTGGCAGATGATGTAATCGAGGCAGTATAAGAGACATTAAACTTAACCGACTCGGCCTTGTCGAGATTTACAGCAGATGGGTCGATAGTAAGATCTACGCCCTCAGGCAGGTCCACACTTGTAATCTGCAGACCCTTCAAACCGGTATTGGTAAGGGTGAAGGCATCCGAGTAGAACTTCTCGCCGATGTAAACATCGCCATAGCTGTAAGTGGTTTTGTTGAGCTTGGCCACAGGCGATGTGGCAGGAGTAAACTTCTTTACCTTAACATTGTCAAGATAAACAATGTTGGCAATAGTAGTATACATCTTGTAAACGAAAGCAAGCTTAATCTTCTTGCCCTTCCAGTCGCTTAGGTCGAGCTTGCTGGTGTGTGTGTTCCATGTAGAAAGAGGCCACTCGCTAACGCCGCTCTCCTTAACGTCTTCCTTGTTCTGGATAGAGAATATTGTCTCGGCATTGGCAACATCGCCGTCTACCACAACTCTAACCTGAAGGTCGTACATGCTCTTGGCAGTGGCTGCCATTGGCGAAACCTTCCAGTCGAAGCTCAACTGATAGGTGTTGTTGAGGTCGAGTTCTGGCGAAAGCAGAATCTCCTCACGTGGCTTGGCAGCCTCAGGAGCAAAGTCGGCGCTTATAGGACCGTCGCACATTGCAACATGCTTGCCGCCAATTGTGCCTTTCTCAGAATAATAGTTAGACCAATTGTAACGCAACTCGCTTCCAGAATAGGAGTCGATTGTGGTCCAACCTTCTTCAACCGCCACTGGACGGGTGATGTTGTTTTCGGCATCTGTATTCTCAGTTTCAAAATCCTCGTCGAGGATGGTCTGTGCCTTGACACCAATCGAACCGAAAAAGAAGAACGCCGAAGCCAACGCTAAGATGTAGTTGTTCTTCATAAAAGATAATAATTATGTTATAAACTATGTATTGAGCAATTTGTAGCAACAAAGTTGTATTGAGTCATTTGTCCTACTCTCACTTATTACAACGCAAAGATAAAATAAAATCGTTAATAATTAGTAGTTTTTATTGTGTTTTTTTCGATAAATTGTAAAAGATATTACATTTTTAACTCATTGGCGGAATTAAAATTCGCCTAAAAATTAGTATCTTTTATGGAGAAAAA
>ERZ506953.652-NODE-652-length-13343-cov-7.94311_pt1 | contig 13343 bp, 10 predicted proteins | sample MGYA00512895_ERZ506953 | MGnify/ENA metagenome assembly ERZ506953 | reverse complement strand
GTCCGAGCTTCTTGCGTGCACGCATCTCCAGCATGCGGTCGCCCTTGCGCTCCGCCGCATTAACAAGGCTGTCGAGGCTATGCTCTCCTTCCACCTCATCCACGATGCTGTCAGCATGATTGCGCTGGGCTTCGAGATGGCTGGGCGAGGGCGAAGAATGACAAGAAGTGAGGAGAAACACGACGGCAAGACACGTTACGGCAAGAAGGCCGCATCGTGAGAGCAGGGCGTGTGCAGTTTGGGGCGAACTATATAATAATGTAAAACGTCTGTTTGACATAAGGCTTCGTGGGGGTGTGGTAAGGTTATAGGTTTATAGTATACGAATGCAAAAATACTACTAATTTTTGTTATCTCCAAGTAATATTTAAATGAATTATAATGGTAATTTGAACACAAATCTACCCTTTAAGAATATATTTTTGCACACATTGTAGCCGTTGTGTGCAGAAAATGTATTAACTTTGCACCGCCTAAGGCAAGAATTATCACATAAACGAAATAAGAAAGTTATGTCTTTTAATTTATTGAAAGGAAAGCGCGGTATAATATTCGGCGCATTGAATGACGCTTCGATAGCGTGGAAAGTAGCGGAACGCGCAGTAGAAGAAGGAGCACAGATTGTGCTTACTAACACAGCGGTGGCATGCCGTATGGGCACCATCGACGAGCTGGCCAAGAAGACCGGCGCAACCATCATCCCTGCCGACGCGACATCGGTGGAGGATCTGACCAACCTCTTCGAGAAGGCTCAGGAAGCTCTCGGAGGCAAGATTGACTTCGTGCTCCATTCTGTTGCAATGAGCGTGAACATGCGCAAGAAGCGCACTTACGACGATCTGGACTACAACTTCCTGAACAAGACACTGGACATCTCTGCCATCTCGTTCCATAAGATGCTGCAGGCTGCCAAGAAGCTGGACGCGCTGAGCGACGGCGCTTCAGTGCTCGCTCTGACTTACATAGCATCACACCGTACATTCTTCGGATATAACGACATGGCTGACGCCAAGTCGCTGCTCGAGTCGATCTGCCGTAGCTTCGGCTATATCTACGGACGCGAGAAGGGCGTACGTATCAACACCATATCACAGTCGCCGACATTCACAACGGCGGGTAGTGGCATCAAGGGCTTCGACGGCCTCTACGACTTCTCAGACCGCATGTCGCCGCTCGGCAATGCCAGCGCTGACGAGTGCGCCGACTACTGCGTGGTGATGTTCTCTGACCTCACGCGCAAGGTGACCATGCAGACTCTCTTCCACGACGGCGGCTTCTCAAGCATGGGTATGTCGCTCCGCGGCATGACTCAGTACAACAAGTCGTTCATCGACGAGAACCGCGACGCCGACGGAAACATCATCTACGGATAAGGATTTTTCAGACAAGAAGACTTTATATAATCCCCCAATGCGGGACGTTTCAGAAAGAAAAGATATTATCTTTCGCACGAAGCGTCCCACATTGGGGGATTTTTCGTATATTTGCAGAAAATCAACTACAACCAATGGCAAGATTCATTAATCCATTCTCCGACTGGGGATTCAAGAAAATCTTCGGTCAGGAAATCAACAAGGACTTGTTGATAAAGTTTCTTAACGATCTCCTCGACGGCGAGCATCACATCACTGATCTCGTCTTCAAGGACAAAGAACAACAGCCAGAAGCGGCTGACATGCGTGGCATCATCTATGACATCTACTGCTCAACCGACAAGGGAGAGCATATTATCGTGGAAATGCAGAACCGCTACCAGCCCTTCTTTACGGACCGATCCATATACTACGCCTCGCGCGACATTGTAAATCAAGGCGTAAAGGGCACGGTCGGCGACACACATATCAAGTGGGACTATCGTCTGGCTCCGGTCTATACGGTATGCCTGCTCAACTACGATGTAGGGGCGCATACTCCGACAAAGTTTCGTACGGACATCGCCCTTATGGACATGGAGGACAAGACGGTCTTCTCCGACCGCTTGCGATTCATCTACTTAATGCTTCCTCTGTTCTCCAAGAACGAAGAGGATGAATGTGAAAACGATTTTGAACGTTGGATTTATATCCTTAAGAACATGAGTACATTTGAAAGAATGCCGTTCCAGGCGCGCAATGCTGTATTCAAGAAGCTCTCCGAGATAACAGACATCGCCGCCTTAAGCAAGGACGAGCGAGAAAAATATGACGAGAGTTTGAAGGTGCTGCGCGACTATCATGCCACACTCGAAGGAGCAACCATGCTGGGAAGACGCGAGGGTATAGAGAAAGGACTTGCGGAAGGACGTGCAGAAGGACGTGCGGAAGGACGTGCGGAAGGACGTGCGGAAGGACGTGCGGAAGGACGTGCGGAAGGTATAAAGCAAAGCCAACTCGACACCGCAAGAATGATGCTTGAAGACGGCGAGCCGGTATCTAAGATAACCCGCTATACGGGCTTGACAAAAGAGGAAATTGAAACAATAAGATAAACCGTACAATAATTAATGTATTGAACTTCCACAAGTTCAGCTATTGTATACAAAAAGAACAAATGAATAAAAGACTATTCCTTTCAATAACAGCTTCTGCCTTGCTTGCCTCCACAATGGTGCAGGCGCAGGACGTGAAATATCCGCAGACGCGGAAGGGCAATGTCGTGGACGAGTATTTCGGCGAGAAGGTTGCCGACCCGTACCGCTGGTTGGAGAACGACACAAGCCGCGAAACGGCGCAGTGGGTGGAGGCAGAGAACGCCGTCACACGTAAGTATATCGACCGCATCCCGCTCCGCAAGTCTATTCTGAAGCGACTGAAGGAGACTGCCAATTACGAGAAAATCGGTATGCCGTTCGAGCAGCACGGCAAGTGGTATGTATACCGTAACAACGGACTGCAAAACCAGTTTGTGCTCTATCAGATGGATAGCCCGGATGCAAAGGAAGACCAGCAGCGCGTCTGGCTCGACCCGAATACACTCAGTGCGGACGGAACGGTGGCGCTGAAGGGAACCCACTTCTCACATGACGGACGCTATATGGCTTACGTGATTTCGCGTAACGGTTCGGACTGGGAGGAAATTTACGTGAAGGACTGTCAGACGGGCAAGGTGCTTGACGACCATATTGTCTGGGCGAAGTTTACGGGCGCCGAATGGCTCGGCGACGGATTCTATTATAGCGCATACGATGCTCCTGAGAAGGGAAAGGAAACATCGGCTAAGAACTCTGTGCAGAAGATTTATTACCACAAGATCGGTACGCCGCAGAGCGAAGACCGCCTATTCTATCAGAACCCCACGCAGCCGCTGCGCTTCTATAGCGTAAGCATCGACCGCGACGAAACGGTGATGTACCTGACCGAGGCTGGTATGGCGAACGGCAATAACCTCTTCGTCCGCGACCTGAAGCAGCCAAACTCACAGTTCATACAGATGTGCGCCAATCCTGACTATATCTATAATCCCGTGCAGACCATTGACGGCAAGATGTATATCCTTACCAACGCCGACGCACCGCGTTACCGACTGATGGTGGCTGACATCAACAAGCCGGGATATGGTGACTGGAAAGAAGTGGTGGCGGAGAGCGAGAGTGTGCTTGACGGAGTGACTTTCGCCGGCAACCGCATGATTCTGAAATACATGAAGGACAACTGCCATCAGCTCTACGTCTACTCTCTGGACGGCAAGCGACTCTCGGAGATAGAGCTGCCTACATACGGTTCGGTCAGCGCAAGCGGCAAGCGAGGACAGAAGGAGGTTTATTATTCGTTCACGTCATACACCACTCCTTCCACTGTCTACAGCTATGATATGACGGCAGGAACAAGCAAGGTTTGGGCAGCGCCGAAGACGTCGTTCCGTTCGCAGGACTACAAGACGGAGATGGTGTTCTACACGTCAAAGGACGGTACACGTGCTCCGCTCTTCATCACCTATAAGAAAGGACTGAAGATGAACGGCAAAAATCCGCTTCTGCTCTACGGTTACGGCGGTTTCAACCTCTCATACAATCCTTTCTTCCTCTCCAACTACATCCCCTTCATGGAGCGCGGCGGCATTTACGTGCATGCAGTTCTGCGTGGTGGCGGAGAGTACGGCGAGGAATGGCATGTGGCTGGAACGAAGTTGCAGAAGAAGAACGTCTTCGACGACTTCATTGCAGCAGCCGAACTGCTCATCAATAAGGGCTATACATCAAAGGACTATCTCGCCATCCAAGGCGGTAGCAACGGCGGTCTGCTCGTAGGAGCCTGCATGACGCAGCGTCCTGACCTTTACAAGGTGTGTCTGCCCGCAGTAGGCGTTATGGATATGCTCAGATACCATAAGTTCACAATCGGTTGGAACTGGGCACCTGACTACGGCACATCGGAGGACTCGAAAGAGATGTTCGAATATCTCAAGGCTTACTCGCCGCTCCACACGCTGAAGCCCGGCGTAAGCTATCCAGCCACCCTCGTCACCACAGCCGATCACGACGACCGTGTGGTACCAGCCCACTCGTTCAAGTTCGCAGCACGCCTGCAGGAATGTCAGGCTGGAAAGGCGCCGGTCCTTATCAGCATCGGCGTTAACGCCGGTCACGGCGGAGGCAAGCCATTAGCAAAGCGCCTCCAGGAACAGGCCGACCTCCTGAGCTTCACGCTGTGGAATATGGGAGTGAAGAAATAAGATCAAGATTAGAAAGACAAAAAAATCGGTGTCCGGTAAAGTATAAAGACTTTCCGAACACCGATATTTTTATTCCATTAAACTCTTATCAAAAAGAAGACGTTGTGATTAATCTATCGCTTGCAAAACTCCACCAGCAAATCAATAGCCGCCTCTATGTCGCGGCAGTCACACATTTCGACGGGTGTGTGCATGTAGCGGCAAGGAATGCCAAGAGATAACGTTCTGATGCCCTCGCGCATAATCTGCATACGAGAGATGTTGGTTCCGCCGGTGGCATGCGGACGTGCCGAAAGCTGATGAGCGATGCCACACTTAGCGGCAAGTTGCTCAAACTTACGGCTGAGAGCAATGTCACAATCCACATTGATGGGAATAACGACACCACCGCCAAGCGTCACCTTGCCATACTTATTGGGATGACAGTCTGGAACATCAGTGGCAAAATCGAGGTCGACGGTTATTGCAATGTCCGGATTCTGACGGTAGCTTGCAATAACAGCCCCACGGCTACCCACCTCCTCCTGCACGGTTGCCACACCTACGACGGTATTGTCGTCAGGAACGCCAAGCTCAGCAAGCCTCTTCATCACACGCGCCACAACATACATACCCACCCTATTGTCAAGTGCCTTGCCTGAAACACGGTTATTTCCAAGCCAGACAAGGTTAGGACGTACAGACACCACATCGCCGACGGAGACAAGAGACTTCACCTCAGACGGGTCCAAGCCAGTGTCCACCCAAACCTGATTGATTTCAAGCGTGCGCTTGCGGTCGTCCTGCTGCATAAGATGAATGGGCTTCTTACCTATCACACCCGGAACAGCCTCGCCATTACGCGTAAAGACAAGCACCTGCATACCGGGAAGACATTGCTCGTCTATACCCCCATTGCGACGAAGATATATATTTCCGCTCTCACTGACATTAAGCACCTGAAACCCGATTTCGTCAGCATGTGCCTCTATCATGATTTTCTCTCCGTCACCGTTACCTTCTATGATACTGTAGGCATTGCCCATGACATCAGAGAACTGTACGTCAACAGAGTCTTTCAGATAGTCAGTAAAACATTCACACACGTCAGCTTCAAATCCTGAGACGCCGGTCTTACTGCACAATGCTTCAAACAGTATCTTGTCTTTTATCACTTTATTTTCCATACATCTTGGTTTCGTTATATATTTCAGTTACGGTCTGCCTAAGCATAGCAGCCATCTCGCAGAACCGATGACACACATTATATATGCTTCCGTTCTCATTGTGATTATATACCAGACATATATCACAGAAATTAGCCAGCTGGCACTTTCCGCATTTCTCAAAGTCATCGATGTTCACGCCACGCAGCTGTCGCGCCATATCGCCATGCCAGACCTCGTCAAGTGTGGCGTCACGGATGTTGCCCATCTTCATGCTGTTCCATCCCGGACACGGATATATTGTTCCGTCTGAGTCGATACAGATTGATGCAGACAGTATGTGGCACATCGTGCGACGCCGTGCATAATGCTTGGAAAGGGCTTCGTCCAACGAGTCGGACAATGTGATGGCATGCATAAACATCTCATTCTGCTCAATGTAGAACCTCAACATACGGCGTGTCTGGTCCAAGTCGAGCCGTACGGAAAGGTTGTCTGTTGAGCCGTCACACTCAGCCATCATCATGAAGTCAAAATAAATGTCCACCCCCATATCCGTAGCATACTTATGAAGTTGGTGCACCGTCGGGAAATTCTGCTTCATGACCGGACACGATATCATGGCAGGGATGTCGTTGTCGACAAGCAACTGAAGGTTGCGCCGTGTCAACTCATACGAACCGCGCCGGGTGGTTATCTCGTCATGTATGGCAGGGTCTGTGGAATAAAGCGAAACCTGTACGTTGAAGACATCAAGCATCTTTATACGCTGCAGGTTTTCTTCTGTTAGCGCCACAAGATTGCTCTGCAGCAATATCATAAGACCGAGCCTCCTACATTCTTCAAGAATCTCAAACAAATGGGTATGTAGCAGTATCTCACCTCCAGAGAACACCACTTTCAGGCCTTGCATCTCACGATACTGTCGCAAGATGGTTTTCACCTCTTCCACGTTGAGCGAACGTCCACGGTTTTTCTTCGAATTAGGCAGATAACAGTGTATGCAGCGCTCATTGCAGACATCCGTGAGTTCTATCTGCAAATTGGTAAGCATCGGCACTTCAAAGTCAGCAGTGAAAGCGTCTATGGACGAATTGTCCTCGAACATACGGTCTACTTCCTTTTTGCGCGAATACGAAAAGACACGGGCATCCACATCCGAAACTCCGTCAATGTCGACAAGCCAAAGACGCTCCATCTCCGTCAACAGCCTTCTAACCTCATCCTTATCCTCCACATCAGCAAACATCTCATACATCGAGTATAGGCAGGAATAATCAGCGGCAGACATCCATCCGAATGTCTCCGCCGGAAGTTTCGCACGCGTATGGCTGACCTGATTCTCCATATACACGCAGTCGTGCCATTTTCTGACAAACGTATGTCTGTCAAGCTTGAATATGATGTCCTGTTCCATTACCATTCAGAATAATTCTGCCAATGAAGACTGGTCGATGACATTTGCCTTCATGGCTTTTTGGGATATTGTCTCTATCTCACGCAACAACGGATAACGGCATCCCTCAGCCAACCTACATCTATCACAATTAAAGCAGTCGGGGGTGTCAATGTAACAGAGTGCTAACTCAGGGTCGTCAAGTATGAGCTTGGCGATATAACGGTCGCGAAAATCATAACCGTCAACAGACCAGCCACGCAGCATAACAAGGATGGCGAGGTAGTAGCTGTGCATCGTCCTTCCATTGCTCTCGCAATGCGCACGATAGGCTTCTATACAAGAGATGGCTTCATCCTTCATGCCCACCTTTATATAAAGAAGCATAAGGAGCAGGTTTCGGTTGACCGTGTTGTTAGGGTTAGAGTTTCGTGTAAACAAATCCACTGCATCCTTATCCAGCTGCTTCAGATAGTCAATGACAGCAAGACATTCGTCGTGGTCGAGATGACGAAGACGGAAGAGAGGATTGATGTGGTTCTCGGTCAGCTGCATATGCGAAACACGCCTGTTGAGATTGCAGAATGTATGCGCCATCTCAGAGAGTCCGGGGACAACGATGTGAAGAGCGGGGAAACCCATAAACGAATTGTCACGTATGTATATGTCATAACCTTTGGCAATAAGCCAATGGCATATATTGTGCAAGTCTTCACGAAAGTCCTTGCCTAAAGGTATGGTGGTGTATCCTGTATGTTCATACGACTGTCGGCCAGAGAAGAACGACTCGTCCTGCCTGCCTCTTCCATACATCAGACTGCGCTTGAACTCATTGAACACGTCAAGACGTTCACACTCGTTTACGTCATTCTCGAACTTCAGCGTTTCTGCCGTATAGCCCTGGAATATCTCCGTAAAACAACGCTCCAAGGCAACGAGCGGATTGAGATCGGCACCCAAATGCAGAATGTATTTCGTACGGTCACGATTGTATAACAACAGTCCGAGCACAGGAAAGCCCTCACCGAGCGAATAGTCCTTTATGCTATAGTCCATACCGTATCGGTCACGAAGCACGTCAAGACGTCGCAGTACGTCTGTGCCTTCAAACTCAGTGCGGGGCATATCCGGCGGTACTATCTTACGGCGATACATCTCCTGGATGCAATAACGCTCGAATATCTCGCAGAATCCCTGCACCAATGCTTCCTCACGTATATTGCCGGCAGCCATACCATTGGAGCCGTTCACCCATCGGATAAGCGAATATGGGACAGCCTCCACCTTGCCCGTATTGACATGATAGAAGGGTAACGCCATTCCTTCCAACTTCTCCGCCTTCAGTCCTTCAGGAGGCAGCACACGCGGCACGAACCGGCGCACCTGCTCTATAGCTTCGTCATGGTTAAAGCAGTAAGGCTGTTCGTCAGGATAGAATCGGCATTCAGCCCCTATGTTTGCAGGATTGGGATAGACAATGACACGATTCTGGAAGCGTTCCATAAATTCCGCGTAGCCACTTGCCATGGCATACTGTCTGTTCATTCCCTTTCCGTTGGTTCCGATTGACGAATCATCGTCATGCGATATATATATTCTGCACGAACAGAACATGTCGCCGTCACCAAGCGCCTGCTCTATAACGGGGATTTCATGTCTTGAGATGATATCCTTTATGCGTTGAACGGTATGTTCCGGCGTGTCAGCCTTATATGGTCTAAGTGTATTCTTCATCTACAAGTGATTTTATTTGTCGTCTGTAATTGGCTTTCCAGTCAGGACAAGCCGACTCTGAGCCATGTTTCTTATCTGCGAAAAGTGCGTTATGCGGACATCCACCGTTACATAATGGCATCAGCACACAATCCATACATTTGGGATTGTCGAGTGGTGTCCAGTTCTTCCATTCTGCATACCAAGCCGGTGTAGGCGTCATGTCATTCTTATCAGGAGCAATGTGTCCTGTAATCCAGCGGTTGTCGCCGATGGTGTCCGTACATTTATACACTTCTCCGTCTGTGCCTATCACTATATCTCCGTCACGCAGACAGCCTCCTAACGGTGCCGCATATGGGAACTGGTATCTCCACATGCCAAGCCGGTGGGCGTATTCAATAAGCTTCCACTCCACTTCGGCAAACTCTGATTCGGAGTATAAACTATCAAGGACGGATTGTGGCGTGAAATTTATTGCCACAGTCCGGCAGAACGATATACCCACTTTACCGTACAGTTCGCTTGAGGCTATATGGTCAAGCAGTTGCGGAATGTTGTCCGCATTGTCTTTGTCTATAGTCATGCGTATGGTCACGAAAGCCCCTTCGCTTACAAGCGTGCAGATGTTATGCCATATACGCTCAAATGAAGAAACCCCGGAAACGTGAGGACGTCTCTTGTTGTGCACTGTCTTTGTGCCGTCAAGAGTGACGATGAATCTGCCCACATGCAGCTCCTTGCACAATTCACGGCATTTTCGGTCGTCCAGCGAATAGGCATTTGTGGTCATGTCAGCACTGTATTCTATGGCATTGGCTGTGCAGAAACCGATGAGCCGTCTTGACAATTCAGCCATTCTGTTGTATGCAATGAGTGGTTCGCCACCGAACCACGTCACTCTTATCCGCCGACATTCATCTGTTTTAGTGGCAAGAAAACGCAGGATGTCGTCTGTTGTTTCTGTCTGTATGTCATGTTTTCCCTTGTCGCCTTCGAAACAATATACGCAACGCATCTGACAACGCTGTGTAAGAAGAACAGTAAGGTCGATGTATGACATGGCTTTCTTATGCTCCACATACAACTGACACCACTCTTTTCTCTCGTCCCTAAGCGGCGACACAAGCATTCCAAGCTGCCAAAGGATGAGCTTTATCTTTTCAGAGAAGACACTTTCCTTGTACATTGCATATTCTTCGTCGGTAAAAAGCAGGGCTGTGCGGTGGAAAGTATTGAACACCACCACTCCCCTTTCGCCGACGTCAATAGAGTCGTTCCATACAGATTTCACCACGTTGTCCTGCACGGATTCGGTCAAAGAGTCGCATCTATGGTTATTGAGAAGTATCTTCATGTGAGTTAATGTATTTCTTCAGACCTCGCAAATACTTGTACCAACGTTCGAAATCTTCTTCCGGCATATTGCCGAACAGACGTGGCGACACAAGCATTCCTAACATTGTCCAGTCATGTATGGTCTTTATATATGGTTTTATTCGCTCCTCGTTGGTATCATAATCTATAGAACCGGGTATGGGAGAGAACTTGTTGACGGCAAGCGAAGTGGGACGTGTCTCTCTGATCAGCTCTTCGGTAAGTCGCAGATCAGACTCTTCTTCGTCAAAGTAGTTGACTATATAGCTCGTATAGAACGGCAAGTCCAACTTGTGACAGAGCTCTGCGGCACGACGGCACTGGTCGATTGTGATTCGCTTGTTCATACGGTTGAGCACACGCTGACTGCCCGACTCGAATCCGAAGAACAGCTTTATGCATCCTGCTGCCTTCAGCAATCTGAGAAAATCCTCGTCCACTTGGTTTGCACGCAGATTGGCCCACCATTTGTATGGGCTGCCCATCTCTATAAGACGATGGCACACCTGCTTCCACGTGGTCCTGAAATTGCCAATGCTGCTGTCCTGGATAATGAAATAGCTGACGCCACATTGCTTTGCCACATGCTGCATCTTACGTATGAAATAATCAGCAGAATGACAACGAGCATAAAGGAAACAGTTGTGTGCACAGAAGTTGCAGCGATACATACATCCTCGTCCGAAGGTAATGGGCATGACGCTGTCTTTCTCTGCGTACGAAATCTGGAAGGAAGGTTGCGTGTAGAAGTCGATGTCTATAAGGCTCCAATCGGGGAAAGGCAAATCGTCAAGGTTGTCTATAACGTCTGCCTTCACAGCCTCTGTATCGCCAGGCATGAAGAATCCTTTGATTTCATGCGGGCTTACTCCACTAAGAAATTGGAGCAAGGGTAATTCTCCCTCACCAATGACAAGGGCGTCGAAAGGAATATGCCTATAAGTGGTATGGGGCAACAGTGTAGGATGTACTCCACCTGCAAATATGAACGGTCGGCAGAGTGTGCTTTCATTGTATTTACGGGTAAGATAGACAAACACGTCACGAGCATACTCAAAACGGGCTGTAAAAAAGGACATTCCTATGCAGTCAGGCTTAAATTCAGTACATAACTGCCACAAGTCTGCGTACGTCTGCTGTGCGTCACCGTCGTTGGAACGCAGCATCTGCTGCAGTCTGCCACTTTCACCGGTGCGCCCTTCGATTTAAGAAACGTTGCAAGTCCTACTACTCCTTCGGGCGGCCGCTCCGGTTCTTCTGCAAAGGAACAGCCACTTCTGCCTATGTAGAAGCCCGACCATGGTATTATAAACAGTATGCTTTTCATAATATTCACTTAAGGATTTTGTCTATTATGCGGCGCTTTTCATCGGAAGGCTTGCCTTTGAGGATATATAGAGCTCCACCTTTCGACTCAAGCCATTTCACTATATGATTCCAGTAAAGAATGTTGCCTTTGCAACGGTATGGGAAACCGAGCATGTATCGCTCACGGAAACATCCTCCATGACATGTCGGTTCATACTTGCAGGAGTGGCACTCTTCCGGTACTGGTGCATGTGCTGCAATTCTTTCTCGCGCATCTGAGGCAAGAAACTCTGCCGGTGTCTGCTTCAGGAAATTACCAATAACAGAGTCGGGAGTGTCAAATTCGGCGCAGGAGAATATATCTCCACCGGGACTGAGAGCCATATAGCGCTTGTGACATCCTTCCTCTCGTAAACAAAGTGACGGCACGCCAAGCAGCAAGTCAGCGACGAGCTTCACAATGTCGGTATTAGGAGCAGGATGCGGGTCAGAGGCCCAACGGTCGAAAAATCTTATCATAGCGTTGGCATACTCTTCGTCGCTCACATACATATTGGATGTCTCTACGTCCTTCATGTCTATGGGGAAGACACGCGGAAGGCGGACATTCATGTTGCGTTGATGATAGAAGTCGTATATCTCGTCTATGTGATTGATGTTGTCATGGGTGATAAGATTTATAGCACCACAAGTGAGTCCTGCCTCCAAGGCACGGTCAATATTATTAATGGCGATACGCGTAGAAAGTTCTCCGGAAGCGAACGTGCGATAGTTGCTGTAAAGATCGAGGCTCACTCCCACATGTCCGTCCATGTATTGCCTTATCATATCGAACGTGGAAGGCGTGAGAAGGGTGGCATTGGTCTGTACCCCGTACTTCACGGATATGCCTTTTGCCAGGAACAGGCTGTTGGCATAATCCATGATGGACGGAAGACGGGATGCCATCAGAAATGGTTCGCCGCCATGCCAGCATATAGTCAGCGACCGTGCGCCCACCGAAGAGGCGTAGTCCGCAACAAATTCCAGTCCGCGACGTATTTCGTCTTCTGACATTTCCTTGGCAGACGAAGCATTGTCACGTCCGTAACAATACTGGCACCTAAGATTACATTTCAGCGTAATCTTGAAAGTCACATATATATTATTGTAGTGTGGCATGGCGACGAACATCAGTTAATCACTTAATCGAGGGGAGCGGGATGTCCCTGATTGCAATGATCACACCACTCTGCGTGTGCCTCAGAAGCGTCAAGACGTACTTCAAGCTCTGAATAAAGATTCTCATTCTGTGCCATAGTGTTAATATTTTGATATATTTCCTACTCTATTCAGGCTTTTCGGATTCCGCCTTTTTTATCTTATCTGATGCAAATTACACCTATAATAGCTATTCTTGTAAGAATATGACTATAATCTTTTCATGGAGTTTTGCATATTCTATATCATTATTATTAATATATAAGGCAAGTTCGTAGCTATATAGTTTTTTTATACTTTTTATTTGCGCTGTCAAATATAGTAAAATATTCCTAACTACTTTGTATAAAAAGGAATAAACGTTATGTATTTTACAATATATTAACATTAAGCCTTCTTTCCATCAATTCTTTCATACTGCAATAAAGCCCAATGATAACATAAACCCAAATCGTTCATTAGAACTTGGAATTAAACATGTTTTCGCACTCTTCAGTGGTTCTGCCGAATACAATATTTGCATTTCTGATGCTCAATACTATGAGCCCGGCGCA
>ERZ506953.641-NODE-641-length-13522-cov-8.05369_pt1 | contig 13522 bp, 9 predicted proteins | sample MGYA00512895_ERZ506953 | MGnify/ENA metagenome assembly ERZ506953 | reverse complement strand
TGCTTTCATTGACTATTGAAAGCACCTGCGTTTAAGCTCGAAGCCTGTTGCGTTTAAGCTCGAAGCCTATTGCGTTTAAAGCTCGAAGCCTATTGCGTTTAAGCTCGAAGCCTATTGCGTTTAAGGTCGAAGCCTATTGCGTTTAAGGTCGAAGCCTATTGCGTTTAAGCTCGAAGCTTATTGCGTTTAAGCATGAAGCCTATTGCGTTTAAGCTCGAAGCCTATTGCGTTTAAGCATGAAGCCTATTTCGTTTAAGCATGAAGCCTATTTCGTTTTTTTTATGAGTGTCATATGACAGCAGTTATGTGCTTAATGGAGATAAAAAAAGCCCTGCCCCGCAAAGGGGATAGGGCTTTGTTATGATATTGCCGCCTGTGTGCGTTGTTGTTTTTATATGTGTTGCCACTTCGTGGAGGGAGGCCTGTTAGAACAAGCTGAGGATCTTGTCTACTATCTTGTCGATATTAGAGGAGTCGTTGAGTTCTTCCAACTTTTCGTTGAGTTTGTCTTCCACCTTTTTGCTGACCTTGTCGGACAGTTTGTCAATAGCCTCGTTGGTCTTGTTTTCGAGCTGTGACTGCAGGTTGGTGTTGTCTGAAGAGTTGTTTGCCGACTGATTGTCATCAGCATTTTCAGATGAGTTGTTGCTGTTGAGCTGTTCTACATTTTCCATTGCCTTGATGGCATCATCGGCATTGATGGTGTATACCTTGCCCAGGATTCCGAAGCTTACGTTGTGACTTTTGCCATTGAAGCTGACGGTGCCTTTCGAGAAGATGATGTAGTTGTGGTACTCGAAAAGCTGGTCGAAGGCAACATCTATCATGTTGTTCGAGATCATCTTGGCAAACGAGCGCAGGCCATCGGCGAAGATGAAGTCGTCACTGATGTTTGTAGCCTTGTCTATCACCTTGCCGACTTCCTCCTTTACGGCTTGCTTATGAGTGTCTCTGCCGGGGTTGGTGAATGCCAGGATGAGCAGAATCACAACCAAGAGTCCTACGAAGAATTTCCAGTAAGATTTCTTTTTCTTAGGCTTCTTGTCGCTGTCCTTCCCGTTCTCATTTTCCTCTGTTTCTGCTGCAGGCTGACTCATATCTTCCGCCTGATTGGCTGTAGGAGGAACAGGAGGCACAGCAGTTCCTGTTTGCTGACTGCCTTCGGCGAGAATGTATTTCAGTTCGGCTATTTTCCAGGCTGGAGTCCAGTCTGCCATACCTTCTTTCCATACCAAAGTCTCAGGCTTGATATGTTTTTCTGCCAGCTGGGCTATGCTGAATGGTCCGGCTTGCTTTCCGTTTTCTACGATGAAGTATTCCATTGTTTCTGTCTGTTTATTTTTGTTTTTCTTTTTCTTTAACTTCCTCCTAACTTCTTTGCTCTTCACTCTCCCTCATGCGTCGCTTTCCACCATTTGGTCTGTTTCTTGGTTCTGAGAGCCACGGGATGCGAACTGGGGTCGCTGATGGTAAGCCCCGAGAAGTCTTTGACGGTGATGGTTGTCGCATTGATGTTGCTGTACACTTCTGCTGTGCTTTGTGCGGCTTTTACCGTGGCTTTCAGCTGAGTGGCAAACTGATCCTTCATCGAGGCGTTGGGCTTCAGACTGTCTACATAGTTGCCCAAGTCGTAATACAGGTTGGGGGTGTATCCGTCTTCTGTCTGCACGCCAGCCAGGCGTTCTGTGCTGATGGTGTACTTGCTGTTCAGTTCCTTCATGATGGCAGCCAACTTGTCCATCTGTCGGCAGTCGATGGCAGCAAGGCTTGCGTATGGGGTAGAGGTGCTGTTGTAATGAGAGTAGTACGACGAGATGATGCTTGCGTAGTTGGGAGTTGTCGTGTTGAGATAGCTCCAGATATCCTCGTAGGGCAGTCCCTTTGCCATAATCTCATTGGGCGAAGCCAAGAGGAAGTTGGTGGCATCCTTCAGCTCGTAAGCCGTCTCCACATTACTCATATAGCAGGCATCGAAGAGGATGTACTGCATCTTGATGCCGTTGGTCTCGATGGCTTGTGCCAGCGATGATACGTTGATGGCATAGGTGTTGTCGAGTCCGCCAAAAGAGCGGGTCTTGAGTGCAGCTTTTCTCTTGGCCTGGTTGGGATAGTCGGTCCAGTCGGAAATGTTGTTCCATCCTGTTCCGTGTCCTCCGATTATCAGGGCATAGTTGAGTGCCTCTGCTTGCTGTTTCACCTCACCAATGATGTCTGTCAGTCCTTCCGTAGTGGTGTAGGCAGTGCTGGTATAGTTTTCCAGCATCTGATGCTCTACAGTAAAGGTGCTTGAGTTGTAAGTCAGCTCAAAGAGCGAACTCTCTGTGGCAGATGTGCTCATAAACACAAATACCCTTGTGCTTTTTAGTCCCTTGTTCTTCTTGATGGCATTCTCTATCTGGTTCAGGTTGTTGACCATATCGCTGTAGAGTCCTGCCGAGTTTTCGGTTCCCGACCATGGATACATGATGAGCAAGGTCTGCTTGTTGACGCTGTCGATGTCGAAAGCCTCGTCGTTGCAGCCCGTCAGTCCCATCAGGGCGAAGGATACATATATAAATAAGGTGAAAAGCTTCTTTCTTGTCATGATACGAAAAATGTTAAATGTTAAGTGTTAAATGTTAAGTCGTGGCGCCCTTGTAAAGTCTTGTTCTTAAGATGGCAAGAGCAGCCTCGTCTAACACTTAACATTCAACATTTAACATTGAAAAAAAATAGTCTGTTACTTCTTCTTGAGTTCTTCGATAGTAGCCTTGAGGGCTGCGATCTTCTCTACAGAGTCGCTTTCTTTCTTGCGCTCAAGAGCCACCACCTTCTCAGGAGCGTGAGCCACGAAGTTCTCGTTGCCGAGCTTCTTGCGCACACCCATCAGGAAGCCTTCAAGGTGCTTGAGCTGTGCCTCAGCCTTCTCTATCTCGGCAGCCACGTCGATAAGGTCGCCCAATGGTACGGCAAACTCGTCGGTACCTACCATGAAACTGGATGCGTCGGCGCTCTTCTCGGTGATGACCTCAATCTTGTCGAGGTTGGCCATCTTCAGAGTTACGTCGTTGTAAGCCTCGAAGTCGTTCTTGCCCACTGCCTGGAGTGAGAGCTGCTCCTTCTGAGCGATGTTCTTCTGGTTGCGAACGGTACGGACACCGGCGATAATCTGCTTTACAGCCTCGATGTCGGCTGCCAACTTCTGCTCCTCGGCTGTAGGTGCAGGAATCTCCAGCTTCTCGCGCATGATGCTCTCGCCATCCTTGCGGTCGTAGATGTGCTGCCACAACTCCTCGGTGATGAATGGCATGAATGGATGCAACATCTTCAGGAGGGCATCGAAGAAACGGAGGGTAGCGTCGTAGCTCTTCTGGTCGATAGGCTGGCCGTAAGCTGGCTTCACCATCTCCAGGTACCAAGATGAGAACTCATCCCAGAACAGCTTATATACAGTCATCAATGCCTCAGAGATACGGTAGTCCTTAAACTGCTTCTGCATCTCCTCGTTCACTTCCTTGAGCTTGGCATCAAACCACTTCACGGCGATTTCTGCACTCTTAGGCTGCTCGATATCTGCAGTCTCCCAACCCTTCACGAGGCGGAAGGCATTCCAGATCTTATTGTTGAAGTTACGTCCCTGCTCGCAGAGGCTCTCGTCGAAGAGGATGTCGTTGCCGGCTGGAGCACTGAGCATCATACCCATACGAACGCCGTCGGCACCAAACTTATCGATCAGATCCAGTGGGTCTGGTGAGTTACCGAGACTCTTGCTCATCTTGCGGCCGAGCTTATCGCGAACGATACCTGTGAAATATACGTGCTTGAATGGCATCTTGCCACGATATTCGTAGCCAGCCATGATCATACGTGCTACCCAGAAGAAGATGATGTCCGGACCTGTTACGAGGTCGCTGGTGGGGTAGTAGTAGTTGATCTCCTCATTGTCTGGGTGCTCGATGCCGTCGAAGAGAGAGATAGGCCACAGCCATGAAGAGAACCATGTGTCGAGGCAGTCGCTCTCTTGTTCCAGGTCTTCGGCCTTGATGTTGGCATTCTTCTCCTGTGCGAGCTTCAAAGCCTCCTCTGCGGTTTCAGCCACTACGAAGTCCTTCTTGCCCTCGTTGTCGAAGTAGTAGGCTGGTATGCGATGACCCCACCACAGCTGACGGCTGATACACCAGTCTTTGATATTCTCCAACCAGTGGCGATAGGTGTTCTTATATTTCTTGGGGTAGAACTCGATATCGTCGTCCATGACAGGGGCGAGGGCGATGTCGGCAAAGTGCTGCATCTTGAGGAACCACTGTGTAGAGAGCTTAGGCTCGATAGGCACATTGGTGCGCTCGGAGAAACCTACCTTATTATTATAGTCCTCTATCTTCTCCATGAGGCCAGCCTCCTGCAGGTCGGCAGAGATCTGCTTGCGCACGTCCATGCGGTCCATGCCCACATACATGCCGGCAGCCTCACTGATGGTTCCGTTGTCGTTGAAGATATCGATGGTTGCCAGTCCGTGCTTCAAGCCGAGTGCATGGTCGTTGATGTCGTGAGCTGGAGTCACCTTCAGACAACCTGTACCGAACTCGATGTCTACATATGAGTCCTCGATGACAGGAATCTCACGGCCTACGAGAGGCACGATGACGTGCTTACCCTTCAGCCAGGTGTTCTTCTTGTCCTCTGGGTTGATACACATGGCTGTATCGCCCATGATGGTCTCAGGACGTGTGGTAGCCACTACAGCATAGTAGCCCTTCTCGTCCTTGTGCATCACGTTCTCCTCGTCCACCTGCTGGCAGTCTTGCTCCACTACGTAATACTTCAGATGATAGAGTTTAGAGTGCTCGTCCTTGTAGATAACCTCCTCGTCGGAGAGCGCAGTCTGCGCCTTAGGATCCCAGTTCACCATACGCACGCCGCGATAGATGAGTCCCTTCTGGTAGAGGTCGCAGAACACATGGATCACGGCACGCGAACGGGTCTCGTCCATAGTGAATGCTGTGCGGTCCCAGTCGCAGCTGGCACCCAAGCGACGCAACTGCTTGAGGATGATGCCGCCATGCTCGTGAGTCCAGTCCCATGCATGCTTGAGGAACTCCTCACGGGTGAGGTCGGTCTTCTTGATGCCCTGCTGAGCGAGGCGGTTCACCACCTTGGCCTCGGTAGCGATACTGGCATGGTCGGTACCTGGCACCCAGCATGCGTTCTTTCCCTCCATTCGTGCACGGCGCACAAGGATGTCCTGGATTGTATTGTTGAGCATGTGTCCCATGTGGAGCACACCTGTTACGTTAGGTGGTGGGATTACCACTGTATAGGGGTCACGACCGTCTGGCTTCGAGCTGAAGAGTTTGTTGTCGAGCCAGTACTGATACCATTTTCCTTCCACGTCTTGTGGATCGTACTTACTTGCTAATTCCATTTTTTATTATCTTTTGTTGTTTTTTCTTCAATAAAATCGGTGCAAAGTTACTAAATTCTGCCGAAATAAGCGAGGTCTTTACTTATTATTTTCCTTCATTTATGTTTTTCATCTTCATTTGGAGCTTTAAATTTGTAGAATACTTCTTTTATATGTTTTGTTCTATTCATAAGTCTTGGGATTTTTATGGATAGTAGTGATGAACGACAGGCCACTTTGTGCCACTTACGCCATTACGCCAAGTGGCACAAATATAGAAAAATATAGAGAAAACCAGTATTTATGGTACTTTTGGTACTGAAATGCCACATGGCACTTTGGCACAAGTGGCACAAACTTATGCTACTGGTTACTCTACTTGACCTCTTCTCAGCCGATGAGCGGACCTTGGTGTGTCTGGGGCATAAGTACCATCTTTTCATCTGTTGGTATGTCACTTGGCAGTGACAAGTATGATACTTATGCCCTGTAATGTCAGGCTGCAATATTTATTTCGTATGACGATATTTAAATACTGTGTACTCAAGTTAGAAGTTATTTATTACCAAAAAAAACATGAAAATAACGATGGGTTTCCAAGAAAAGCATTATCTTTGCACTATAGTTTCATTAAAATAATATCAACAAGTGCATAGCAAGGAAGAAAAATTAGCCGCTTTCGGGAGATTGCTGGATGTGCAGGACCGCCTGCGCATACAATGTCCATGGGACAGGAAACAGACCTTCGAGAGTCTTCGACCCAATACCATTGAGGAGACTTTCGAGTTGTGTGACGCTCTGATGAAGCGCGACTATAAGAATATCAAGAAAGAGTTGGGCGATGTGCTCGAGCATGTGATGTTCTACAGCATCATAGGGCGTGAGGACGAGGAGTTCGACATCTGTGATGTCTGCAACCAGGAAGCCGACAAGCTCATGTTCCGCCATCCGTTCATCAACTGGCGTGAAGAGGGTAACTGGACGGTTTCCAACCCCGACATGTGTATCAACGAAGCAGGACAGGTGGTGTATAAGGAAACCCAGCAGGAGGAGCCCGATGACGCCTCACGTCCCTCTACCGCCTCGGCTGTGGAGAAGACCTGGGAACAGATTAAGCAGCAGGAGAAAGACGGCAACGAGCGGGTGCTGAGTGGAGTGCCCGATGCCTTGCCCTCGCTCATCAAGGCTTATCGCATACAGGACAAGGCACGCAACGTGGGCTTCGACTGGAAAGAGAAGGAGGATGTGTGGGACAAGGTGTACGAGGAACTGGAAGAGCTGAAGGCCGAACTGGCTAAGGATGACAAGGAAAACTCCACCCGCGAGTTGGGCGATTTCCTCTTCTCTGTCATCAATGCCGCCCGGCTGTATAAGCTCAATCCCGACAATGCTCTGGAGATGACCAACCAGAAGTTTATCCGCAGGTTCAACTATGTGGAAGACCATTCGGTGAAACAGGGTAAGAGTCTGAAAGACATGACCTTGGAGGAAATGGATAAACTATGGGATGAGGCTAAACGTCAAGAGTAAGGAGTTTAATATAATACATATAAAGATGAGACGATTATTCTTTTTTACAGTGGCTGTCGTGGGGCTGATGCTCATGGCAGGTTGCCACGACCGTAAGGCGGCAAAGGTAATGGGTATGAACGATTCTGTAGATGTGGAGGCGGACAACGATTCCACCATTTATGGCGTTTGTGGCGAAGGAACCTCCATGCACTCGCTGCAACTCATTGCTGACAATGGCGATACACTCGATGTCTTTGTTGACGACGAGGAACCGGGAGTGGTACAGGGCGGGCTCCTGGCTGGCGACCGCATAGCCCTGATAGCTTACAAGTCTGCCGACGGCGAGATGGTGGCGCAGCGCGTCATTAATCTTACCTCACTCTTGGGCAAGTGGACCAGTATAGACAAGAACTTCGAGATCGTGGAAGGTGGCGACATCGTCAACAACGTCAAGGCAGAGGTCAACCCCTGGACTTCGTGGAAAATCGTCAACGGCAAACTGCTGCTCAATACCGATACCTTCGCCATCGACAACCTGGGTCCCGACAGTCTGCTGCTCGAGAACCATAAAGGCATCTATGTATTCAAACGCCAGCAGTAGGAGAAGCTGGAGAGACAGATTATGGAACCATTCAGAATTCATATCTTAGGGTGCGGCAGCGCTTTGCCCACCCTCAAGCACAGTGCTTCCGCGCAGCTCATCGAGATGCGTGGCAAGTGCTTCATGATGGATTGTGGCGAGGGAGCACAGATGCAGTTCAGGCGCTCGCATGTCCACTTTGCCAAGGTGAGCGCCATCTTTATTTCTCATCTTCATGGCGACCATTGCTTTGGATTGTTAGGACTGCTCTCCACCTTTGGTATGTTGGGACGTACATCTCGGTTAAAGGTTTTCGCACCAGAGTGTTACGCCAACCTGTTTGAGCAACAGATGAACTTCTTTATGCAGGGCATGACCTATGAAATAGAGTTCGTTCCCGTAGATACAACCCAGCACAAAGTGGTTTACGAAGACCATTCCGTCACCGTAGAGACGGTGCCTTTGCGCCATCGTGTACCCTGCTGTGGCTACATCTTCCGCGAGAAGCCCACCTTGCCTCACATCCGTCGCGACATGATAGACTATTACGGCATTTCGCTCTCGCAGATCAACAACATCAAGAACGGCGCTGACTGGACGACACCCGAGGGCGACATCGTGCCCAACAGCAGGTTGGTGGAGCCAGCCGACGCACCCCGCAGTTATGCCTACTGCAGCGATACGTGCTATCTGCCCAATCTGTATGAAAGAGTAAAAGACGTGACGGTGCTCTATCACGAAAGCACCTATACCTCGGAGAATGAGGACCGTGCCAAAATCTATTATCACAGCACAGCGCGCCAGGCAGCCCTTGTCGCCCAGAAGGCCGGGGCAGGGCGCTTGTTGCTCGGTCATTACAGCGCCCGATACAACAATGAGAATGTGCTGCTCGAAGAGGCGAAGGCGGTCTTCCCGGAGACTTATCTCTCGCAAGAGGGAATGGTCTTTGAGGTGAAGTAGTTCTCGGGAGTTCTCTCAGGAGTTAAGGAGATTTCAAAGGAGTTAAAGAAGTAAAAGGAGTTAAGGAGTTAAGACAAATGCTTTTGTGGACTTAAATTAACACTAAGTATTAACTCAAGTTTCGCTTGTGGTTTAAGCACGCCCTTTCTGGGTGTGTGGCGCTAACTTGCGAAAGTTGAAACATATGTTTCCTCCAAGGCATTTGTCTTCACTCCTCAGCGACCGGAGGGAGCGATAACTCCTTAACTCCCTTAACTCCTTTTAAAAACTCCTGCAGAAAAAAGTTCATTTTTAGATGCAAGGTTTTTGTATCTCGTAGTTTAATAAATAAATTTAGGAGAATTTGGAATCAGAAAAGCAACTCCTCGACGACATTTTGAGTGGTAGTCGCGATGCGATGCATCGACTCTACGACCGCTACATCGGGTATGTGATGGCCGTAGGGCTCAGGTACGTACCCGACAGGGACGAGGTGCGCGATGTCGTACAGGACAGCTTTGTGAAGATCTTCTCCTCCATCTCCCGCTTCGAGTATCGGGGCGAGGGCTCGCTCAAGGGCTGGATGCTGCGTATTGTAGCCAACGAGGCCATCAGCTACGCCAAGGCAAAGACGAAGTTCGTATTTACCGACGAGGTGCCCGACGAACCCGAGGCCGACAGCCCTGAGGTGGAACGTGTGCCGCCTGATGTGCTGACGCGGCTCATAGGCACGCTTCCCGATGGATACAGGCTCGTGCTCAATATGTATGTGTTTGAGCAGAAAAGCCACAAGGAGATAGCCGCTGAGTTGGGCATCAAGGAAAGCACCTCTGCATCTCAGTATCTGAGAGCCAAGAAACTGTTGGCAACGAGAATAAAAAACTATTTAAAGAATACGGAAAATGAACAAGACTGATTGGACAGACAAACTACGAGACAGGCTGGAGAACTATGAGGCTCCGGTCGGCGGTGACTTGTGGGCAGACATCGAGCAATCGCTTGTTCATCGCCCTGCCGTTCTTCGTCCTCTTGACGCCAAGCCAGCTCGTCGCATGGGTTTGCGTTGGTGGGGAATGGCTGCAGCCCTGGCTGCCCTCGTGGTGGGAGGCAGTTATGTGTATTTACAGCAACCTCTTTCGCCTGCCGATACGGCAGTAGTGTCTTCTGTGATGAACCGTCAGGGGGCTTTGTCGTCTGGTAGTTCCAAGGATGATGCGCATGGCAATGCTGCTGAAAATCAAATAGCAGCCCTTGATACAGATGCCAGTCTTTCTGCTGCTCAAAGCGGCCAACCTGTTCTGCTGGCAGATAATATACTGGACAACAGTTGTGCTGCCCGAAAGTCGCATGGAAATGAGGCCGCAGAGCCCCTTCTTCTCTCAGCCGACGGAGGTGAAGAGCCTGTCTGCGACCTGTCGCCAGCATTGACAGAGCCTGCCGGTTCTGCTGCCCGTTCGGCTCAAGAATCTTCGGATTCCCGAGAGGCATCTTCCGTCCGTTCCTTTTCATCATCAGAATCTCATCAGAAAAAGCATGCTGCTTTGTCTGGCAGTCAGACGAGAAAGTCTGTCCGTCCGGTGTCCCTTTCTACGGCCGATCCACAGATTGTTGCAGCCAAGTCGGCCGCTTCCGAGGGCTGGTCGGTGAAACTCTATGCCGAGAATGGCATTCCTCGCAGTTACAGCAACGGCGAGTCTTCGGGCTCTTGGGTGATGAGCGACGCTATGATGGGACCTGCTGTCGACAACACACTGCAGTTTATGGTCGTCAAGCTCAACAACAAGGAGTCTCTTATCGACTCCAAGTATCATTTTCCCGTCTCGGTGGGTTTGCAGGTAGGTGTGCCACTTCTTCCACGTCTCTCGCTTACTACGGGCGTTGTCTATACACAGACCAGTTCTGATTTTACTTATCAGTATGGCTCCGGTCAGATGGTTGTCAACCAGTCGCTCCACTATGTAGGTATTCCTGTAGGACTTTCCTATGAGGTCTGGGGTATCAGCCGTTTGCATACCTATGTCAATGTAGGAGGTGAAGGGGCAGTAAATGTGAAAAACAAGACCTTGATGGATGGCAACCGTGAAGATGTGGGGCGCGACAAGATGCAATGGTCTGCCAATGCATCCCTGGGCATTCTGTTTGACGTGATTCCTCAGTTGGGCATTTATGCCGAGCCGGGTGCGAAGTATTATTTTGACAACGGCAGCCATATAGACAACGTGTTCAAGGACAAGAAACTGAACTTCAATTTCCAGTTTGGCTTGCGTTGGAACATCGGAAAGTAACGCTTCTTTGTGGGAATGTTTAATTCAACTTTCCCAATTGAGAAAGTTGAATTAAACATTAAACAAAGTTAAAACCTGGCATTTGCTGTTACATTTTGAGGCTTAATAACGTTTATTAGGATGAAGACGTATTTAAGTGGGTCTAAAACATAAAATAATCATCCTAAAGAATTTGGAGAAATGGTAAAAGTTCTGGCAAGTATAGGCATGCTGCTGACCTATACTGCTGCAATTTCGGCAGCAAATACACCCCGTTGGGCAGACAATGGCACCAAGACAGCCCCCATAGAAATGACCGACACGATGGCATACGACAGCATCAAGTGGTCGGAAAACCTGGACGCAGTGACCGTTGTTGCAAAGAAACCCCTGGTAAAGAGCGAGCTCGACAAAATGACCTACGATGTAGAGTCTGACCCCGAGGCACAGGCCAACAGCGTGTTGGAGATGCTACGCAAGGTGCCGATGGTGACAGTCGACGGGCAGGACAACATCATGGTGAACAACAGTTCGTCGTTCAAGGTCTATGTCAACGGCAAACCCAACAACATGATGTCGAACAATCCCTCCGAGGTGCTCAAGAACATGCCTGCCAACAGCGTGAAGAAGATAGAAATCATCACCAATCCCGGACCAAAGTATGATGCCGAGGGAGTGGGAGGCATCATTAATATCATCACCACAGGCAAGGGCATGGAGGGATATTCGCTCACCGTAGGTACCAACTATAACACCCAGGGTCGCATAGGTGCCAACATGTTTGGCACCGTACAGAGTGGCAAGTTCACCGTCAGCGGACGCTACAGCTATACGCACAGCGATGCGAAGCGCTACTGGGGCGGAAACCGTCGCGAGGTGACCGGCGACATCGACGAGACATCAGCCAATGTGGAGAGCTATTCCACAAGCAATGGCTGGTACAACTACCATTCTGGCAGTTTCGAGGCCAGCTATGAGATCGACAGTCTGCGCCTCGTGTCAGCTTCGTTTGGCCTATGGGCTGGCGGAGGCCACACACCCAATGAGAAACAGGTAGTGGCAACATCGCCCCTCGACGAAAGTCCCCTTTACCATTATTCCAACTTCGACCGTTCCCGCAACAGATGGTCTTCCATAGACGGAGGCATCGACTATCAGCGCTCCTTCCCGGTGAAAAACCGCTTGCTCACCCTGTCTTACAAGATCAACAGCAACCCCAGCGATGACGAAGACGAATACGCGTATCATGACATAGACGGCGTGGCTGCATGGCAAGACTATCTGCACATGCTGAAAGACCAGCGTCACGAACAGGACGGCAATTCGTTGGAGCAGACCTTCCAAATAGACTATACTACGCCCTTTGCCAAGATACACACCTTGGAGGCAGGCCTGAAGTACATCATGCGCGACAACCACAGCAACGACGACCGCTACACCCGTGAGGCACTGAGTGCAGCCGACTACGCCTACGACGAAGTCAACAGCTCGCACTACAAGCACACCAATGACATCTTCGCAGGCTATCTGGGCTATGGAGTGAAATGGAAACTGCTGTCTGGTCGTCTCGGTCTGCGCTATGAGCATACCCTGCAAGACGTGAAGTACCGTTTAGGCCGTGGCGAAGACTTCCGCAAGAACTTCGACGACCTTGTGCCATCGGCAAGTTTCGGCGTGCGTGTGTCCGACTACGTCAATTTCAGCCTTGCCTACAACATGCGCATCTATCGTCCGGGCATCTGGTATCTCAATCCCTATATCGATGATAGCAATCCTGCTTCCCTCAGCCAGGGCAACAGCGACCTCGTGAGCGAGAAGAAGCATCAGATCACGTTGGGCTTCAACCTCAACACCAGCAAGCTGAGTCTGAACGTGAAGGCCGCTACGGCTTTTGTCAACAACAGCATCGAGGAAGTCACCTCACTCGTCGACGACCGCACCATCGCAGGACTGAGCCATCCTACAGGCAAGCAGGTCATCTACACCACCTATGAGAACATCGGTAAGGTGAAGGCATCGGCTCTGAGTGCCTATGTCAGCTGGAACATCTTCAGCAAGACACGCATCTACTCCAATCTGTATGGATTATACAGCGACTACTCCAATGGGCAGACCATGCGCAACCACGGATGGTTTGGCTACACCTTCACCGGCATCGAGCAGACGTTGCCCAAGGATTGGTTCATCTCCTTAGATTATTTCGGCCGTACGAAGAGTGTTTCCCTTCAGGGCAAGGGCAGTTCTTATTTCGACTATGGCATCACGGTCAAGAAGTCATTCCTCAACAAGCGTCTCAACGTGAGCGTCTATGCGGGCAGTCTGTTTAATAAGTACACGCGCCAGGATGACGTGACCGAAAGCGCTAATTTCCGTCAGAGTTCCTGGTCGAAAACCAGCAGTCGCCGCTTCTACTTCTCGGTTACCTACCGCTTCGGTTCGCTCAAGGCGAGCGTGAAGAAGGCACAACGTGGCATCGAGAACGACGACGTGAAAAGTGGAGGGGGTAGCAAGGATTAACTTGCCTCCCAAGAAATATCAATTCTCTCTCTTTAATATTCCCAGGTATTGCCGGCAAGTGAGCCACATACCTGGGCTTTTTATGTTTATGAATCCCGTTTTCGGGGGATTTGTTCCTGGTCTTGGATATTCTGCCGTGGGGTGAGAAGAGGAACTTGTCGGTAATACACCCTCGCGCACACGCGCTGCGTGCGCTCCCGTGTGTATAATATAATGAGAGTGGGGCAGTAAAGTCTCTTATTCCTCACCCTAATTATTAAATAACTGTTAATTTTCAAACTTTTTCGTCGAAACTCTTGCGTGTTTGGAAAATAGTTTGTACTTTTGCAC
>ERZ506953.552-NODE-552-length-15228-cov-3.88671_pt1 | contig 15228 bp, 17 predicted proteins | sample MGYA00512895_ERZ506953 | MGnify/ENA metagenome assembly ERZ506953 | reverse complement strand
GAGTTCAGACGTGTGCTCTTCCGATCTTATAGGCAAGCAGGGCATAGGAAAGAGCCACATGCTGAGCATCATGGGCGGCGAGTGGTTCAGCGACAGCATTACAAGCATCCAGGGCAAGGAAGGCTACGAGGCACTGCACGGAAGCTGGATCGTCGAATGGGCGGAACTTTCCGCAGCAAAGAAATCGGACATCGAATCCATGAAGCAGTTCATCTCAAAGAGGGACGACCGCTACCGCAAGGCGTACGCAAGAAGAGTAACAGACAATCCAAGACAGTGCGTATTTGTGGGCACGACAAACGATGACGAGTTCCTGCGTGACTTTACAGGAAACAGAAGATTCCTGCCGATACAGACAGACGCGACAGCAGCAACAAAAAACATCTTTGACGAGCTGCCGCAGGAGCGTGATCAGATCTGGGCGGAAGCCGTGCAGAGATACAGGGAGCATGAACCACTGTACCTGGACAGAGAACTGACAGAGACGGCCACAAGGATCCAGGATGATCATACATACCACTCCGTAAGAGAGGACCTGGTAAGAGACTACCTGGAAAGAAAGCTGCCGGAAGGATGGAAGGACATGACCCTGTTCGAGAGGAAGTCATGGCTGGAGAACCCGGACAACCAGGGCACCGTGGAAAGAGACAGGGTGTGCCTGCTTGAAATCTGGTGCGAGGTATTCGATGGAAGTCGCGTCAATTTTGGTAACGCTGACCAGCGAGAACTGAAGGCCATCATGACCCGGATTGGATGGGACCGAGTGGGTTCTATGCGATTTGGCCCAGCATATGGAATTCAACGAGGATACAAGCGGGAAGCGTAAGCAAGGGTGTAAACAGTGTAAACGGTGAATTGTAAACACGTAAACAGCATGTAAACAGTTAAAAACGGGCTGCCGTTTACACCGAATATCCGCATAAACAAAAGAAAAAATGAACTTTGTAAACGGTGATAACAGTGATTCTATAACTTAATGAAATACATAGAAAAAACGCATATACGCACACATATATACACGCATATACGCATATACGCGCGCGGGAGTTACACCGTTCACACGTTCACGTCACAAAAAAACACAAGGAAAGCGACTCGGTGAGTCGGAAAAGGAGAACAAGAAATGACATCACAAAAAGAAACAAATCTGGAGCATTACAAGAAAAGACTGAAGAGTATCCTGAAGAAGTACTACAAAGACCCCAGCATGATTTTCTTCAATATTCAGAACTATATCGATCCAGAGATCAAGACCATCAGCGTGAACTACACGGACAGTATCCTGGAATGGATGGTACAGGAGTACAAGCAGAAACTCCTCGACAAGGTAGAGAAGAAATACCTCAGCGAAGTAATCAGACCATTCAGAAAAGAAGTTATAGCAATTGAAAAGTTAGAAACCTACACCGGGAAAGAATATATTTTAATAATTTTAAAAGACGACAGTATGTCTTTCCCGAGCTTTAAAAAGGGCAAGATGTACAAGGGACTGGAACCTGAAAAGAGATACACACCAGAAGAGCTGGGACTATAAGAGAAAAAGGAGAACAATATGAGAGAGAAAAGATTATATGTCGAATGCGACAGATGCCACACAGCAATCACAGTAAAGCAGGATCTGGAAGGACCAACAAGAGTGAATGGTATCAACTTACCAGACCGCTACGAAGACCTGCCGGAAGGATGGATAAGAACAGAAGACCACAGAGACCTGTGCCCAGACTGCGCAAGGAAGTTCGAACAGACAATGAAGTCATTCTACGGAGACCGAAGATGATCGAGAACCAGGTAGAAAAATACCTCCACAGCAGGATCGGACTGATCGGAGGAATGTGCTTCAAGTTCACATCACCAGGGACCGCAGGAGTTCCAGACAGGATCATCATCCACGAGGGACGTACGATGTTTGTCGAGCTCAAAAGGCCAGGAGAGACACCAAGGCCTCTGCAGGTTACAGTCTTCAGACAGATGAAGAGAGAGGGCGCATTCATATACGTGCTTTCAAGCAAGGAGCAGGTCGACCAGTTCGTAGACGAGCTGAAGACCCACGCAAGATGCCCGAACATGAACAACTATGACGAGTTTTGAACCGCACGCCTATCAGAGAAAGGCGATAGAGTTCGCACTCGACAATGACCGGTGCGGACTCTTCCTGCCGATGGGAGCAGGAAAGACAGTGACCACGCTGACCATCATCCAGGACCTGCTGCTCCTCGGACTGATTCAGAGAGTTCTGATCATTGGACCCGTCAGAGTCATACAGAGCACCTGGCCGGACGAGATACAGAAGTGGGACCACACAAGAGACATGACCTACTCGGTAGTTGCAGGAACACCAAAGCAGAGAAGGAAGGCACTCGAGAAGGATGCGGACATCTTCCTCATAGGCAAGGAGAACGTCTGCTGGCTGATTGACGAGACTTCAGAATTCAACTTTGACATGGTGGTGATCGACGAGCTGTCAACATTCAAGAACCCTAGAAGCCAGCGATTCAAGGCACTGCGGAGAGTGATGCCGAGAGTGAACAGATTCATCGGACTGACAGGAACCCCGGCCCCTAGAGGAATCCCTGACCTCTGGAGCCAGGTGTACCTGATGGACAGAGGCAAGAGACTGGGCAGGACACTGACGATATTCAGAGAGAACTACCTGCAGCCGGGAAGAAGGAACGGCTACATCGTATACGAATGGAACGTGCAGCCAGGAGCAGACAGAAGGATCTACGAGGCAATCGGAGACATCTGCATGAGCCTGGACCAGAAGGACTGCGCAGAACTTCCGCCGGTGAAATACCTCGACTGGAAGGTCAGACTGCCGAAGGAAGTGATGAACAGATACCACGCTTTCAAACGCGAGAAAATCCTAAGCATAGACGACGAACAGGTGATGGCCGCAAATGCGGGCGTTCTGTGCGCGCAGCTGAAGCAGATCACCTCGGGAGAAGTGTACACCAGGGAAAACATGAACGGCCGCGCAGAGGGCACGAAATGCCTTCACAGCACGAAGCAGGATGCACTCGACGACCTGATAGAAGCAGCCAACGGAAATCCGGTGATCGTGTTCTACTGGTTCCAGCACGAGAAGGAACGCCTCCTCGCGCACCTGCAGAAGGACCACAAGGCGCGGGCACTGACGACAGCAAAGGACATTACAGACTGGAACACAGGAGAAATCGAGGTGCTCCTGGTTCACCCGGCAAGTGCGGGCCACGGGCTGAACCTCCAGCAGGGCGGGCACATCGCAATCTGGTACAGCCTGCCGAACTGGAACCTGGAGCTCTACCAGCAGGCAAACGCACGCATCTACAGACAAGGCCAGACGCAGCCCGTGACCATCTACCGGATCATGGCCGAAGGAACGATAGACGAAGACGAGGCACGGGCACTGGAAACAAAGGACGTGACACAGAAGACACTGATAGAAGCCCTGAGGAGGTAACGAGATGGACTACAGAGAATCAATCCAGCAGCTGAGAGGGACGGTCTACTACAACCGCAGACTGATACGGGTCAACCAGGACATCGAGGTGCTGAGGCACCAGATGACCGGGCTCGCCCGCTCCGGCCCCGTCCTGAGCCCGCAGCAGGCCAGGTCACCTCTTCCCCTTCCACACTACCAGCACGACCCGAATGCCTCGCCTGTGGCCCTGATCGAAGCCGTAGAGGCAAAAGAAAAAGAGGCAAGGATGCTGGCATGGCTGATTCAGGAGTGCGGGTGGATTGAAAACCTGGACCTGCAGGACAAAGAGGCACTGATGGATATCTACCTTTTACAGCAGAACTACGAGCAGACAGCCGTCAAGTACGGCTACACGAAGAAGGGACTGTGGAAGCACCTGAAGTCGAGAATTGAAGCCCTGGACTGAAAAGTACCCCCGGTGTACCAAAAAACCGTGCTATTATGTAAAAGTCAAAAAAGGACAAGCCGATACGAGGAGTCTTACACTTCCCCTCAAAGGCCTGTCCTTTTTTGCATGCCAGGAGGAACTCTCCCTTTTGTAGAACGCTAATCTGTAATCATGAAAAAACCTCCTGGCCTAAGAAGAAAGAAAGGACACCGACACTAATGAACATCAGATACATGACACCAGGTGAACTGGTGCCCTACGATAAGAACCCGAGAATCAACGACCAGGCAGTAGACCTGGTAGCAAACTCCATCCGCGAGTTCGGCTTCAAGCAGCCGATCGTGATCGACAGGAACAATGTCATCATTGCAGGACACACGAGATGGAAGGCAGCCAGGGAGCTGGGACTGGAGAGAATCCCGTGCATCATGGCCGATGATCTGACACCGGCGCAGGTGAAGGCATACCGACTCGCAGACAACAAGGTCGCTGAAGCATCAGAATGGGACCTCGACCTTTTAGACGACGAGCTCCAGGAATTGGACACACTGGACATAGACATGTCCGACTTTGGATTTGTACAGGATGAGGTAGATACGGCAGAAGCAGTCGAGGACAACTACGAGCCGGACATCCCGACAGAACCAATGACCAAGAGAGGCCAGATCTGGAGGCTTGGCGACCACCGTCTCATGATTGGAGACAGCACAAGCAGACAGGACGTGGAAGAGCTGTGCGATGGAAACACGATGGACCTGGTGGTAACAGACCCGCCATACAACGTAGCCATCGAGAACAGCCAGGGCATGACCATCGAGAACGACGACATGGACAGCACGAATTTCCAGGAGTTCCTGACTGCAGCCTTTGAAAACCTGAGCGACCACCTGAAGGCAGGCGGCGCTTTTTATATCTGGTACGCAAGCCGTACACACATGGACTTTGAGCAGTCCCTGAACAACGCGGGCCTGGAAGTCAGAGAACAGCTGATCTGGAACAAGAACAGCCTGGTGCTCGGCAGACAGGACTACCAGTGGAAGCACGAACCGTGCCTCTACGGATGGAAGGACGGCGCAAGCCACTACTTCATCAACAACAGAACGCTGACGACCGTAATCGACGATGACGAGCTGGACCTCGACGCCATGAAGAAGGACGAGCTGAAGGCACTCGTGCAGAGAATCCTGGAGACCTATCCGGACGTTACGGTGATCAACGAGAAGAAGCCGGCCAAGAACGACCTGCATCCGACGATGAAGCCGATCAAGCTGATAGCAAGGCTCGTAAAGAACAGCAGCCGCACACGCGAGAACGTGCTCGATCTGTTCGGAGGTTCAGGCTCAACGCTCATCGCCTGCGAGCAGCTGAACAGAAAATGCTTCATGATGGAATACGACCCGCGCTACGCGGACGTCATCATAGACCGCTGGGAACAGCAGACAGGAGAGAAGGCGGTGCTTGCTAATGGCTGAGATGAGCGAAGGAAAGAAGAGACAGCTCGCGAACCTTACAAAGCCGTTCACGAAGGAAACAGCAGCAGAGATGGGACGACGCGGAGGAATCGCCGCACAGAAGGCCATCGCAAAGAAGAAGCACCTGAAAGACAGCCTGAAGATCATCCTTGCACTGGAGCCGAACGACAGAAACAAATCCAAACTGGCAGACTACGGAATCCCGGAAGACCAGATGACGAACGAAATGCTTATGGCTGTGGCCATGTTCCAAAAGGCCATCAAAGGCGACGTAAGAGCCGCAGAGTACATACGCGACATGACTGGCCAGCAGCCGCAGTCCAAGCTGGATCGAGCAAAAACGAACCTGATGAACGCACAGGCAAAGGCACTGACGGAACAGACCAACGGCGGAAAATCAGAACTGACAAAGCTGGATGAGCTGCTGAAGGGAATCGACAGGCTGGCCGAGGACGACAATGGAACTAAGTGAGAAGCAGAAGGAGTTCTGGACAACCAAGCCACACAGATGGAACGTCAAGACAGGCGCTACAAGATCAGGCAAGACCTGGCTGGACTACTACGTGATTCCAAAGCGCATCCGTGCGGTTGACGGCAAGGAAGGGCTCGTCCTGCTGCTGGGAAATACCAAAGCCACACTCGAAAGAAACGTGCTGGCTCCGATGAGAAATATGTACGGAGGCACACTGGTAGGAGGCATCCGGCCAGACAACACCGTGGATCTCTTCGGAGAGAAATGCTACGCGCTGGGCGCAGACAAGATCACGCAGGTAGACAAGATCCGTGGATCCAGCCTCAAGTACTGCTACGGAGACGAAGTGGTGACATGGAACGAAGAAGTCTTCAACATGCTGAAATCACGTCTCGACAAGCCGTACTCCTGTTTTGATGGAACGTGCAACCCGGACAACAAGAACCACTGGTTTCACAAGTTCCTGCAGAGCGACGCGGACATCTTCCAGCAGCACTACTGCATCGATGACAATCCGTTTCTATCGCCGGACTTCGTAGAGAACCTGAAGAACGAATACAGGGGCACGGTCTACTACAACCGATACATCCTGGGAGAGTGGTGCAACGCAGAAGGCCTGCTCTTCCCGCAGTTTGCAGACAACCCGAGCGGATGGGAAGTCAAGGGAGAACTGCCGCTGTTCGGACGCATCAACATCGGCCTGGATATCGGCGGAACGAAATCCCACAGCACGCTGGTGGCTACAGGAATCACAATGGACTGGAGCGAGATCGTAACCTTTGCAGAGAGAAAGATCGTTCACAGCAAAGGCACGATAGACGCAGAAAGACTGTGCCAGGAAACAGTAGCGCTCCTGGGAAGCCTGGAGCAGCAGGGCTACTACGTGGCCTATGTTTTCGTGGACAACGCGGAACAGGTCATCCTGAACAGCATCAGAGCAGCCGTAAGAAACGCAGGATTCTCGACACAGGTGGCTGACTGCAAGAAGGTCGAAGGAAAGACAAGAATCCTGACCTACAACATGATGCTGAACAGACACAAAATGAAATTTCAGGCCGTGCCGATGGTGGTAGACGCACTGAGCACGGCTTTATACGACAGCAAGTCAAAAGAGGACAAGATCCTCGATGACTTCACGACGGACATCGATACCTTCGATGCCCATTTTTATAGCTGGTCAACTTTTATGACCGTGATCACAGGCAGGAGGGACTGATGAAACTACTTTTCACAATTTTAAGCGACCTGGGGTACCCGGTCAGCGAGAGCATCCAGAATTACTACACAGACATTCATCTGTGGGAAGACTGGTGGAGAGGATACGTCCCGGAATTCCACAACTACTGGATCAGGGACGTGCAGGACAACGGAGCCCAGGTAAAGAGAAAGCAGATGCGCATGGCAAAGAAGCTCTGCGAAGACTGGGCTAACCTTCTGCTCAACGACAAGACACGCATACTGATAGAGTGCGGAGAACACGACACCAACAGAACACAGAAATGGCTGACAGGAGACATCGATGAGCAGAACGGAGGCATCCTGGGAAAGACAGGATTCTGGGTCAAGGGCAACAAGGCAGTTGAAAGAGAATTTGCACAGGGGACTGTCTGCTTTTACTGGCAGCTGACCGGAGCCACAGAACAGGGCGGAGAACTTGCAGGAGAAGGGCTCGAGCTGAAGGTCATCAAGGACGCACAGATGATCGTACCGCTGACATACGACGATGAAGACATCACCGATGTAGCGCTGGCCAGCAACTACACGCAGGACGGCCAGGAGCACCTCTATGTTCAGATATTCAAAAAGCTGAATGACAACGAAGAGTACATCATTGCAAACCACTTCTACAGAGTGAACAAAGGCGGAGGATACGAAGAAGTACCAGGACCGCACGGAGAAGTGGAATCCTACGTACTGCCATGCAAACCGTTCGTGATCATGAAGCCGAACATTGAAAACAACATCGCAGACGTACCGCTGGGAGCCAGCATCTACGCCAATGCGATAGACAACCTGCAGCTGTGCGATCTGAGCTACGACAACATGTTCATGGATACGCTGCTGGGCAAGAAGCGCGTCTTCATGGACCAGGCAGCCGTTCAGCTCAAGCCCAAGACTTACGCAAAGGACGAGAATGGCCAGGACAGAGTCGTCCAGCAGGAACCGGACATCGGAGCAACGCTGGAGAAGTCACTCTACGTGACAACAGGAGAAGCACTCCCTGGAGATCCGAAATTCTTTAACGAGTACAATCCGAGTCTCAGAGTGGACGAAAACAAGGAGAACGTGCAGTTCAATCTGAACCTCTTGAGCGCAAAGGTTGGACTGGGGCAGAACCGCTACCAGTTCAACCAGGCAAACATGACCACAGCAACGCAGGTCAAAGCCAGCAACAAGGATCTGACGGAATCCGTCTGGAAACAGAGAATCGCCATCCAGGAGGCCCTGAAAGATCTGACAAGAGCGGCGCTCATCCTGGGCAGGGAGAAGCTCCACCAGCCGCTGGACGTGGACGCAAGAATCACAATTCAGTTTGATGATACGATGTTCGCGGACGAAGAGGCAGAAAGAATGAGATTCATGCAGGAAATCGCAGCCGGAATCCGACAGAAATGGGAGTACCGTGTAAAGTACGACGGAGAAGACGAAGAGACGGCCCGTAAAATGACCGGAGAAACGGCCGCTGCGCAACAGCAGACGCTGGCCGGACAATTCAACCCTGGAGACCAGACTGGCGCGAATTCGGGCCCAAACGGGGCTGATTCGGGCGGTGTAGACGACTAGAAGGCTGACGTATGGCACTGACACCAAGTTATCTGCAGAAATGCACGGACGGAATCGAAGGTGAATACCAGAAGCTGGTCACTGAGATCCTGGTCGATATGGCGCAGAGGATAGCGCACGCAGGAAGCATGACAAGCACGACAGAATACCTGAACGCAAAGCTGAGGGAGCTGTCACTCCAGCAGGAATACATCAACAGGGCGCTGGCAAAGGTACTGAACACAAGTGAATCAGAAGTAGAAAAGCTGATGAACGAGAGCACCTACAAGAGCACACGCGATACAATCGTGCAGCTGGAGAAACACGGGTACGATACCAGCGGGCTGTCCTTTGGAAGACAGATCGAGAAGAGTACCAACATCGCAAAGAACGAGCTATCCAACCTCACACGAACGACAGGACAGCTGGCCACAGCTCAGATGATGAATCTGTACGACCAGGCATACCTTCAGGTGGCAAGCGGGGCGTACAGCTATGACCAGGCAGTGACCAACGCCATCAAAAAGCTGGCCAAGGAAGGGCTGGGAGAAGTCACATACCCGACAGGAGCCAAGCGAAGCGTAGAGGCGGCCGTAAGAGTTGCCGTAAGAACCAGCGTGGCGCAGAACGCACTGAAATGCGAAGAGGACATGCTGGACGATATGGACATCAACCTGGTGGAAGTTTCAAGCCACCTGGGAGCACGACCAAGCCATGCCGTGTGGCAGGGCAAGATCTACTGGAGAAACCATCCCGAAGGAAACTACGAGAACTTCTACGAGGCCACAGGCTACGGAACAGCAACAGGCCTGGGCGGCTACAACTGCAGGCATCAGTTCTATCCGTTCTTCGGAGAAGGAGACGAGCAGACCTATTACCACATCGACGAAACAAAGAACGAACAGTTCTATCAGATGGAGCAGCAGCAGAGAGCCCTTGAACGCAAGATGCGCAAGTGGGACAGAGAAGAGAAGGTGCTCAAGGCTGGAGGCCAGGACACCACGGAAGCAAGGAAGTGGAAGAGCTACTACAAGGAAAAGATCAATGATCTGATCAAGAGTTCAAACGGATTCCTGAAGCGCGACTACTCGGCAGAAAAGGCCTGGAGCAACACAAGCCCGGTACTTGAGCAAGAGAAAGGATCCTCCAAGCAATCAGATACACGTGTGAACTGGGAGTATGTAAATTCCAGCGCCTATCACGAAAAATTCAAAACCCTAACCAGCAGCGACGAAGTCAACGAGGCATTATACGCAAAGGCCATGGACATGCTCCGGCATAGAGGCGGAACAGAAATGGAAGATCTGCATCTCATCGATATGAATACCGGGAAGGTCGTCGCCTCTCAAACGCATTCCACCGTCAAAAACGAAGTTACTGCTAACAAGGCCGTACTTAGAGCCGTAAAGAAATACAAAGGATCGCTTGTGGGAATACACAATCATCCAGGCTCCAAGCATCCGTCGGGAGGAGACTATGCTACCGCGAAGAACAGAAGCTACAGGAAAGCGTACGTAATATGCCACAATGGAACTATCTACGAGTACTGGTATGGCAAAAAGCATATTTCAAGCATGCTGATCGATATGAAGGTTGCAAGAAAAGAACAGGACTTTTATAATGAAGACGAAGCCTACGAAGAAGCCATGAAAGAACTGGCAAGAGACTATGGCATAGGCTGGAGGAAGATATGAAACAAACACACAAATACTATGACGGCATTCCTCAATGGATAAGAAATTTATCAAAGGAAGAGCTGGACAAACGAATCGAAGAAGAAGAAAAAAGACTTGCTGAACTTAACGCTCACACGAAATAGACAGCAAAAGTATCAAGGGCGGAAATCCCGTCCTTTTGTTTTTGAGGAAAATCATATGTCAGAAGAAAATAAACTGATCTACAAAATCTTGAAGGTTCTTAGGGACAGCATGGACCTTGACGAATTCGATGCAGAACGAATCAGTCCGGAACAGCTGGGAATTTCCAAAAACAAGAGGGATGCAATCCTCGTCCAGCTTCTGCGCGCGGGATATATCGAAGGACTGCAGTCAACGCAGTACATCGGAGATACAAAACCAACGCTGACAGACCTGCAGTACACAAAGATTACACTGACAGGACTGAACTACCTGGACGAGAACAGTCTTATGCGGAAAGCAGCTAGACTGGCGAAAGGAATCACAGAGGTGATAAAGTGAGACAGAACGCAAGCAACAACGGACAGGATATCCTGAACTGGTTCAAGACAGACGAGCTGGAATTTGAGTTCACGGAAAAAGGGTATCCAATCATAGAACCAATCACAAAAGAAGAAACTGAAGGAATCGCGAAAACGATTCCTTTTCATTTAGCCGCAAAGAACGACGACTGGGACAGATGGGTACACTTCCACATCCAGGACTTCAAGTTCGAAAGAATCTGGAACGACCCGGACAAGTACATCCCGATGCTTCAGAAATACCGAGGTATCATAAGCCCGGACTTCAGCATGTATACAGACATGCCGCGGCCACTGCAGGAGTACAATCACTACCGCAACAACTGGTTTGCACGGTACGCGCAGATAAACAATATTAAAGTGATCCCGAGCCTTTCATTCAGCAATGAAGAAAGCCACGAATACTGCTTTGAAGGAATCCCGGAGAATTCAGTACTATGGATCAATACAATCGGCCCGCTTCGAGACCCAGAGGCGCGGCCTTTATTCTGGTCAGGATTAGACGCAACTATAGAACGCCTAAGCCCGACCTTTTTATATGTTCGAACAGGAAGCACGGCATACAGAGAAATGCTGGAAGACAGGCTCAAGAACAGAGTCGAGCATGAATTCATAAAGAATGACAACTGGCTCTACGGAGCGTAGAAAGGAGAACGATGGGAAGCGGAGGAAGAAGAAGCCCGAAGGGCGGACTGAGCAATACAGGCGGCGCACAGAAGCTGAAATTCAAGGCCATGGATCCAGCGGCGCAGAACAGCATGCTGGCCGTACAGAGACAGAAGCAGACAGGTGCAGCCCTGAAGGCCATCCACAACTACATCGACCCTACATGCTACGCTTCAAACGGGTTCAACCACGCGCAGAACCTCAACCAGGCACTGAACACGGGACGACCGCTGACCGCGAAGCAGAAGGCCACAGAAAGCGGGCTGAAGAGCATCATGACACCGATGCAGGACAACTACATCCTGTACCGAGGAGACCATGACGACATGCTCAAGCGAATAGGCATCAATATGCAGCAGTTCAACAGCACGCGATCACAGGCCGGAGACACACAGCTCCAGCAGGCGCTGGTCGGGCAGTCCTGGATAAACAAGGGGTTCACGTCAACCAGCCACACAAAGGGAATGTCGCCATTCCTTCCAGGAGGACCCGCCTCGGGTGGACGAGAAGTAATTCTGAACATCCAGGCCAAAAAGGGAACGAAGGCCGCACTTATTCAGCGAAGCCAGGCGGAAGTCTTGCTGGATACGGGGACTAAATTTACAATTACAGGTGCCCACTATACAGGCGCTACCGCCTATCCAAAGCAAGGCGGAGCAAAGAGACAGATTATCATAGACGTTACAGCAGAATAAGGAGGAGAACATGGCAAAGAAGAAAACACAGGCTGAACTTCAAAGAGAAGAGAATGAAGCGCTCGGCGGCTTTATCCAGGTAGACACACTGCCAGGAAATGTCATCGACTGCACACCACGATCAGTCAAGAAAAGAGCAGCACGAGTGATGAAGGCCCTGGCAGCACGAGAAGCCAGAGAAGCCCAGAAAGAAAAACTAAGCAAGAAGAGATAAGACGCCAGCACGGCGCCTTTTCTTATGCCCCGAACAAGGCGGTTAAAAGGTTCACCGGCGCCTCAGCATGCGCTTAAAAAGGCTGACTCTAACACTGGAGAGAACCAGAGATAAAAAACGCAGGAGGAAATCATGGAGTTTTTAAAGGACGTGCTCGGCGTAGACCTTTACAACCAGGTCGCAGAAGCACTCAAAGGTCACGAAAAGGACATCAAACTCGCAAATCTAGCCACAGGCGACTACGTATCCAAAGGAAAGTACGACAGTGATCTGCAGGCAAGAGACACACGAATCGCAGAGCTCACAAAGGAAGTTCAGGACTACGACGGCGTAGACGTGAAAAAACTTCAGCAGGATGTAGCGGACTGGCAGAAGAAGTACACAGACGACATCGAAGCCGAAAGAATCGCATCCAAGGTACAGCTGGCAGTAGCCAAATCAGGAACACGCTCCGAAAAGGCACTCCTGGGCATGCTGGACTTTGACAAGATCACAATCGGAGACGACGGAGAAGTCAAAGGACTCGATGAACAGATCGCAGACATCAGGAAGGAAGACGACTTCCTATTCACAGCAGAACCTAAGCCAAAGACTCAGGTGAATCTGGGTGGGAAGCACGCAGACCCGGCACAAAAGACAGAAATCAATTCTATCGAAGATGCCGTGGCTGATTACTACAAAGACTAACAAGGAGAAAAATAAATGCCATTAACACTAGCACAAGCCAAGGTCGGGCTAGCAGATAAAATCGACCAGACAGTAATCGATGAATTCCGCAGGGATTCTTTTATTTTAGACAGACTTACATTCGATAATTCCGTATCCCCAGGAACAGGCGGATCTACACTCGCATACGGCTACACTCAGTTGTTGACACCATCTGTAGCAGAAGGAAGAAAGATCAACAGCGAGTACACAGCAGGTGAAGCAATCCGTGCAACAAAGGTCATCAATTTAAAGATCTTCGGTGGCGCGTTTGAAGTAGACCGTGTTCTCGAAGGAACAGCAGCAAAATCTGAAATCAGCTTCCAGCTTCAGCAGAAGTCAAAGGCCGTATCCAACAAGTTCCACAATGACTTTATCAACGGCAAGTCTACAAAGAACGGCAAGGCTGACACAGACGCTACACCATTTGATGGATTGGACGCACTCTGCACAGGTCTCTCTACAGAATACAAGCCAACAGCAGCCGTAGACCTTTCTACAGTTGACGCAATCAAGGCAAACGCTGAAGCGTTCACATTCCAGATCGACACATGGCTCTCAACACTTTCACAGAAGCCTGATGCTCTTCTCTGCAATTCCAAGACAGCAACAGCCTTGAAATACATTGCCAAGCTCATGGGCTACTACACACAGAGCAAGGACGACTTCGGAAAAGGCGTAGACGCCTACGATGGAATCCCAATCGTTGACATGGGCAGATACTACGACGGAACAAGCAGCAAGACTGTCGATGTAGTCGGCACAGATGCAAGGACAGGCACAACAGCAATCTATGCGGTCTGCTTCGGTCTGGACGCATTACATGCAGTATCTCCAAAGGGCGGAAAGATCATCAACACATACCTCCCTGACCTATCCAAGCCAGGAGCAGTCAAGAAGGGCGAAGTTGAAATGGTTGCCGGTATCGTCCTCAAGGACAGCACAAAGGCTGGCGTCTTCAGAAACATCAAAGTCGCAGCAGCAGCCTGAGAGGTGAACCATGATCGTAACCTTTGAGGAGTACAGCGATCTAGGCGGAAGAGCCATCACATCCAAGAAGGACTACGACAGACTGGAACCGCTGGTCGAAGAAGTCATCGATGCCTACATTAAGACCCGCATCCCGTACTGGAGGGTAAGACCGCTGGAGGAATACGGAATCGAGCTCAAGACACCAATCGTAAGACAAATCGAATTTGTAGATGCGCATGGAGGTCTTGACTATTTCCAGGGAAATAATGACATGGCACTGAAGACGGTAACTACCAGCGGGTTCAGCTATTCCATGGATGACGGCTCGAGTACACCAAAGCTGTACAACCTGCCACTGTCACCCGTTGCAAAAACGCAGATTGACTACGAGCTGATGCGATCCGGACTCGGCTCCAGGGTGCTCCTATGAGATCACCAAGATGGCTGAGACCGCACACGATCAAGGTAATCAATGTGCTGCCGGAGAAGGACATGCTGGAGCAGCGCTCCGAGGCAATCCTGGAAAGGGTCAAGGTGGAACTTGTCAGAAGTTCCAGCCGTGGCAACACCGGCAGAAGCAACCAGGATGGTGTAAGCGTGGTTATTGATGCAAATGACATCAAGGCAACAAAAGAGTACAGCGAACCGCAGAACTTCAGAAACCCTATGCGACAGTTCACGCTCCGTGCAGGAGACAGACTGGAGTACCAGGGACAGGAATATGAGATAACGGGCGTGACTCACACAAATCCGCTGAGAAACGAACCGGAATTCATAGAGGTGCAGGCCGAATGATTGATACAGAAGTTACTGTCGACTTTCCTGTCGACAGCATCACAGCACGAACAAAGAGGTGTCTGCAGAAGATCAAGCCGATGGTCAAGCTGAGAATCATCAAGGACTGCAACGCAAACGTACCGTTCAAGACAGGAGCCCTCAGGAACTCAGCTCTGAGATGGGCACCGCTGACAAATGACTATATCGTGTGGGATACGCCGTATGCGCACTTCCAGCATACCGGTAAAGTCATGATCGGTGAAAACAGTCACAGCCCATGGGCACACTATGATGAAAAGAAGATCTACACAAACCGCAACCTGACCTACAGACAGGGCGGATCACGATGGGTAGAAAAGACGTTCACGCAGAGAGGATCCTCCTGGGACAGACTGGCGGGCGCACTTTTCAAGAAGGAGTTCAATC
>ERZ506953.514-NODE-514-length-15907-cov-13.2284_pt1 | contig 15907 bp, 10 predicted proteins | sample MGYA00512895_ERZ506953 | MGnify/ENA metagenome assembly ERZ506953 | reverse complement strand
CCAACCACCTACGGAAGCGAAAAACCACCTACGGAACTAGTCCAAGCCGTAACGGTGACTGGCTATCGCTCGGGCGACCATGCCGAACAGTTCGTTCAGCTTCTGTTTGGATGCCAAATGCTCGCGGGTGGCGACAAAAGGCGTGAATCCAAGATCCCTCAGCCGGTTGCGCTTATCGAGGTCATACATCCAGCGGCCGTGGGTGTAGTGGTAATTTCCGTCGTATTCTATACAGACGCGGTCATCCGGGTAGGCGATATCCACCTTCATCGTGCCCGAGCCGCGTATGTGGTCAATGATCTCATAATTGACATGTGCCTCAGGCAGCCCGTAGGCATCGCTCTCCAAACGAAGCACCGTTTCCTGCGGGGAATCGGTACCTGGTTTGGACAGGCGCAAGGCCTTTCTGCATTTGGCGCTCCCAATGAATCGCGGCGCACTCCGGATGTAGTCGGAGAGCTCATCGTGAGTGCAGACGCGTAAATCGGGATTGGCGCAAGTGAGCCAATCCATGGCGATCACCAGACTCCGTTCGTCGACATAGGGCGCAATCTGGCAGACCGCCTGCATCGCGGAGACGCTTGACACCAATTCGTCGGCGTGCACCACGTCTACGCCATGCCTTGCGTAATGGAATTTCATCCCCTGTATTTTCCGTAGGTCACGTTGCCGGCATACCGAAACGTGGACGAGTCCCGGACCATATCCGGGCAGGTAATTCATGGTGGCAATCATGCCATGCAGCTCCAGCGCTGTGCCGTGGCTTACATAGAGTGGAACCGAGGAGCGTGACCTTATCCGCGACAACACCTGCCTGCATTCAAGATGCCGTCTCGCCGCCTCCTCCCGTGCCTGCTCTAATGTGAAAAATGTATTGTGTCCAAAGCTTTCCATGCGCTGACGGTATATGGAAAGCCGGCAGCCCCGCAACCGTCTCCGTGAAAAATGTGGATATGTGTATGGTTCCATCCGCAGCATCACCGGGGAGAGGCCTGATGTATACGCGTCCGGTAGAACCGATGCGGAGCGTGGCGTCATCGAGGGGTGGCTCACATGGCAAGTCGGCCACGCAGAAGGGCGGGCGCTTCCAGCCGCAGGCCCGTGGGGCTGACGGTGACCGCGTTTCTCCACGGTGTCAGCCGCGTTTGGAACCCTGCCGACTGATGCCACCTTTATGACCGGTCGCTTTGAAAGGCAGACCGGCGTTGCTGAGTCCTTTGCTCCGCATGTTCTGCAGGGCAAAGGATTTTTGTTGTGCACGCAGTTCGTTCATCCGTTCCGTGGACTGATGCGCGATTCGCGGTTTCCGTGATTGCTCTGGCTGTGTCATGGCTATAAGAATACGTTCGGTAATGTAGTATGATGGATTTAGTAATGCTTTTACTAAAATCTGATGAGGCATCCATGGGAGGGCGAGGGAGCGATGGCGACCATCAAGGAGATTGCGAAACGTACGGGATTCTCGCAGGCCACGGTGTCGCGTCTGTTGAATGGCGATCCGACGCTGTCCGTGCGTGAGGAGACGCGTCGCGCGATCATCCGCGCCAGCGAGGATTTGGGATACAGCGCCCAGGCCAAGCGTATCGTCATTCCGCACGAAGTAGCCTTGTTGGACAACGAGGAGTCCGACGAAACGCTGCGTGATTCGTATTTTGCCGATTTGCGTTCGGCGCTGGAACATAACGCCAAACAGCAGCGTATGGAGCTCACTGTTTTCCACAGTCTTGACGAGATGTTGAATCAGAAGGGGAAATTCGATGGTTTCATGGCTATCGGCGCCAATGTCATAGCCGAAAGCGACCTTGAGAAGTTGCATGAGGTCATGCCATACGGTGTGTTCATCGATGTGAATCCCGCACCGAACCTGTTTGATTCCGTGCAGCCCGACCTACAGCAGACCATGCATGACGCGGTCGAAGCATGTGCGAAGGCTGGCATGAAGCGTGTCGGATTCATCGGCGGCAAGGGGAGGCTGACGAATTTTTATGAGGTGGACGAAGAGGGGCGTGCCACATATTTTCGGCGTGAAATGGGCCGTTATGGTCTCGACCTGCGTGGACTGGTGTATTCTGACGGCTTGTTCACCGTGGAGAATGGTCGCAAGTTGGGGGAGCAGTTTATCCGTGACCACAACGGCGCACTGCCTGACGCAGTTATTGTTTCGGCGGACATCATCGCGGTCGGCGTGCTGCAGGCGTTCAACGCGGTTGGTGTGATCGTGCCGCGCGACATCAGCGTCATCAGCATCAACAACCAGGCGATCGCACAGCTTACGTCGCCACCGTTGAGCACGTTCTCAATCGACCAGAACGAGCTTGCGCGCGTTGCGATTCTCACCTTGGCCGATGCGATTGCCAGCAAGCGCACAGTACGGCAGCATGCGTACCTGTCGACGACGCTGGAAGTGCGAGATAGTTTCGTGCCGGCGCAGCCGAAACGTGAATCGCGGCCAAAATTGCAGACCCGATCGAAGCGATCTGCCCGGTCGAAACGGGCTGCCTAGCGTACGTATGTGCGGAAAAATATGAAAGGCGATTGATGATGCTGCGTCATCAATCGCCTTTTGTTTGTCTACTGTCGGCTAAATACCGCGAATCGCACACAATATGACATGTATATGTGCAGAATCGCACAAAATGCGACACGCCCAATAGTGCACAACGCAGATGTTAAATTTTACTAAACAGGGGTAAAGGGATATACTTAACTCATGCGAAATCAAATGATGATTTCCGATTACAGCTTCAATCACAACTTCTAAGGAGAAGTACGATGGCAGAATCCAATGTCGCAGCCGCACCGAAGGAGACGCAGCAGTCTGCGAAGCCAACCAGGAAAGGCAGTCTGCTGTCCCGCGTGGCCTATTCATTCGGCAACGTCGGCCAATCCGCCTTCTACAACGCGCTGAGCACCTACTTCATCGTCTACGTCACCAGCTCGCTGTTCTCCGGGGTCGACAAGGCGCTCGCCACCAAGCTCATCGGCGTCATCACCGGCCTTGTGGTTGTCATCCGCATCGCGGAGATCTTCATCGATCCGCTGCTGGGCAACATCGTCGACAACACCAATACCAAATGGGGGCGCTTCAAGCCGTGGCAGCTCATCGGCGGCACCGTTTCCGCCGTTCTGCTCGTGCTGGTCTACACCGGCCTGTTCGGCTTGGTGAACGTCAACACCACGCTGTTCATCGTGCTGTTCGTCATCACCTTCATCGTGCTCGACGTGTTCTACTCCCTGCGCGACATCTCCTATTGGGGCATGATTCCGGCGCTGTCCTCCGACTCCCATGAGCGCTCCACCTACACCGCCCTCGGTTCCTTCGGCGGCTCCATCGGCTACAACGGCCTGACCATCGTGGTCATTCCGATCGTCACTTACTTCAGCTACATCTTCACCGGCAAGCATCAGGAGAGCCAGAGCGGCTGGACCTGCTTCGCCATCATCGTGGCTATTCTCGGCGTCCTCACCGTGTGCTCCGTCGCGTTCGGCACCAAGGAAAGCTCCAGCACCCTGCGCACCAAGGCCGAGGACAACGGCGGCCCGCTCGCCGCGTTCAAGGCTCTCGCACAGAACGACCAGCTGTTGTGGGTGGCCCTGTCCTACCTGCTGTACGCCATCGCCAACGTGGCCACCACCGGCGTGCTCATGTATCTGTTCAAGTTCATTCTGAACAACTCTGCAGCCTATTCCATCGTCGGCGTCGTCTCCGTCGTCGCGGGCATCGTCATGGCTCCGCTGTACCCGATTCTGAACAAGCGCATTCCGCGCCGCTACCTGTACCTCGGCGGCATGGTGCTTATGGTCATCGGCTATCTGCTGTTCATCATCAACCCCACCAGCCTGCCGGTCGTCACCGTCGGTCTTGTCTTCTTCTATCTGCCGCAGACCTTTATCCAGATGACGGCCATCCTTTCCCTGACCGATTCCATCGAGTACGGCCAACTGAAGAACGGCAAGCGCAACGAGGCCGTCACCCTGTCCGTCCGTCCGATGCTCGACAAGATCGCGGGCGCGTGCTCGAACGGCATCGTCGGAGCCGTGGCCATCGCCGCCGGCATGATCGGCAACGCCACCGCAGCCGACATGACCGCCGCGAACATCCGGACCTTCGAGATCTGCGCCTTCTATGTGCCGCTCGCGGTCATCATCCTGAGCGCGGTCGTGTTCCTGCTCAAGGTGAAGATCACCGAGAAGATGCACGACGGTATCGTCAGGCAGCTCGAGGCTCAGCTGAACGAAGGCTGATTCGCCGCCGAGCGCGATCGTCTTCGGTCGATTCGTGGTCGGCCTGCCGATTGTATTTCGATTGTTTTGCGATTACGAAAGCCGCATGGTGGACACCGTGCGGCTTTTCGCGTTTCTACGTTCGTACGGCGTGCTAGGCTGACGATTTGAAACGAAAAGCGATGATCCGTCATCAGCGGGGAGTTTCCGGAAGAACGGCCGACGCTTTCTGGCGAGGCTTAGTAGAACCGGCGGGGTCGGCCCGAACAGCCGAATGTCAAGCGGTCGTACGAAACCTGCGCAGGCGGACAACCTGCGTGAGAACAACAGGGAAGTGCGGCAAGCGAGGTGGTACCGCGGTGCCGGACGTGCGCGATCGCACGGAAGCCATCGTCCTCGTAAGGTAAGTAATGAAACCGCCAAACGAGGAGCATACGGTGAGCGAATCCACCAATCATGTGTATCCGAAGGCTGCTGCCGGCGAGCAGAGCGCCAACGTCGCGCCGAACCCCAGCTTCCCCAAGCTGGAGGAGTCCGTGCTCGACTACTGGGATAAGGACGACACTTTCCAGAAGTCCATCGACCGCCGTCCGTCCGGCGACCACAGCCAGAACGAATTCGTGTTCTTCGACGGCCCGCCGTTTGCGAACGGCCTGCCGCACTATGGCCACCTGCTGACCGGCTATGCCAAGGACGTCATCCCGCGCTACCAGACCATGAAGGGCCATAAGGTCAACCGCGTGTTCGGCTGGGACACCCACGGTCTGCCTGCCGAACTCGAGGCGCAGAAGGAACTGGGCATCGACTCGGTGGATCAGGTCAAGGAGATGGGCATCGACAAGTTCAACGACGCCTGCCGCGCGTCCGTGCTCAAGTACACCAACGAGTGGAAGGCGTACGTCCACCGTCAGGCCCGTTGGGTCGATTTCGAGCACGGCTACAAGACCCTGAACATTTCCTACATGGAATCCGTGATGTGGGCCTTCAAGCAGCTGTACGACAAGGGACTGGCATACCAGGGCTACCGCGTGCTGCCGTACTGCCCGAAGGACCAGACTCCGCTGAGCGCGCACGAGCTGCGCATGGATGCGGACGTGTACCAGGATCGTCAGGACACCACTGTGTCCGTGGCCGTGAAGCTGCGCGACGAGGAGGATGCCTACGCCGTCTTCTGGACCACCACTCCGTGGACCGTGCCGACCAACTTCGCCATCGTGGTCGGTGCCGACATCGACTATGTCGAGGTGCGCCCGACCGAAGGCAAGTTCGCCGGCAAGAAGTTCTATCTCGGCAAGCCGCTGCTCGGCTCCTACGAGAAGGAGCTCGGCGAGAACTACGAGATCGTGCGCGAGCTCAAGGGCTCCGAGATGGAGGGCTGGCGCTACTACCCGGTCTTCCCGTACTTCGCAGGCGACGAGAACGCCGCCGAGGGCAAGGTGCCGGGGCCGGAAGGCTACCAGATCTTCACCGCCGACTACGTCGACACCGTTGAAGGTACCGGCCTGGTCCATCAGGCCCCCTACGGCGAGGACGATATGAACACGCTCAACGCCAAGGGCATCAAGAGCGTGGACGTGCTCGACGCGGGCTGCAAGTTCACGTCGCTGTGCCCGGATTACGAAGGCCTGTACGTGTTCGACGCCAACAAGCCGATCCTGCGCAACCTGCGCGCCGGCGACGGCCCGCTGGCCCGCATCCCCGAAGAGCATCGCGCCATCCTCTTCCAGGAGAAGAGCTACGTGCACTCCTACCCGCACTGCTGGCGTTGCGCCACCCCGCTGATCTACAAGCCGGTGAGCTCCTGGTTCGTGGCCGTCACCAAGATCAAGGACCGCCTGCTCGAACTCAACCAGCAGATCAACTGGATTCCGAACAACGTGAAGGACGGCCAGTTCGGCAAGTGGCTGGCGAACGCACGCGATTGGTCGATCTCCCGCAACCGTTTCTGGGGTTCCCCGATTCCGGTGTGGGTCTCCGACGATCCGAAGTACCCGCGCGTGGACGTGTACGGCTCGCTGGACGAGCTGAAGGCCGATTTCGGCGATTACCCGCGCGACAAGGACGGCAATATCAACATGCACCGTCCGTACATCGACGAGCTGACCCGCGTCAACCCGGACGACCCGACCGGCAAGAGCCACATGCACCGCATCAGCGACGTGATGGACTGCTGGTTCGAATCCGGTTCGATGAGCTTCGCCCAGTACCATTACCCGTTCGAGAACAAGGAAACCTTCGAACAGCACTTCCCGTGCGACTACATCGTGGAATACATCGGCCAGACCCGTGGCTGGTTCTACGTGCAGCACGTCATGGCGACCGCCCTGTTCGACAGGCCGGCGTTCAAGAACGTGATCTGCCACGGTATCGTGCTCGGCTCCGACGGACAGAAGATGTCGAAGCACCTGCGCAACTACCCGGACGTGAATGGCGTGTTCAACGACTTCGGCTCCGACGCCATGCGTTGGTTCCTGATGAGCTCGCCGATCCTGCGTGGCGGCAACCTGATCGTCACCGCTGATGGCATCCGCGACACCGTGCGCCAGGTGATGCTGCCGGTGTGGAGCTCCTACTACTTCTTCACGCTGTACGCCAACGCGGCGAAGAACGGCGCCGGCTACGACGCCCGCCAGCTGCGTGCCGACGAAGTTGCATCGCTGCCGGAAATGGACCGTTACCTGTTGGCTCGTACCCGCCGACTGGTCGAAAAGACTCAGTCCTCGCTGGACCAGTTCCTGATCTCCGATGCGTGCGACGCCGTGTCCGACTTCATCGACATGCTCACTAACTGGTACATCCGCAACAACCGCGACCGCTTCTGGAAGGAAGACGAGAACGCGTTCAACACCTTGTACACCGTGCTTGAGGTGTTCATGCGCGTCCTTGCGCCGCTTGCCCCGATGGAAGCCGAGTCCGTGTGGCGCGGCCTGACCGGAGGCGAATCCGTGCATCTGGCGGATTGGCCGTTCCTGGCCGACGAGAAGACCGGCGAAGCCACCGAACTTGGCCGCGTGCTCGTCGACGATCCGGCTCTGGTCGATGCGATGGAGAAGGTGCGCGAAGTGGTCTCCAGCACCCTGTCCATGCGTAAGGCGAAGCAGATCCGCGTGCGTCAGCCGCTGAGCAAGCTCACCGTGGTGGTGGAGGATACCGCCGCCGTGGCCGCATACGACGAGATTCTGAAGTCCGAACTCAACGTCAAGGACGTGGAGCTGTGCACGCTTGAGGATGCGGGCTCCCAGGGCCTGAAGATCATCCACGAGCTGCGCGTGAACGCCCGCGTTGCAGGCAAGCGCCTGCGCAAGGACGTGCAGTTCGCCATCAAGGCCTCCAAGTCCGGCGCATGGCATGTGGACGCTTCCGGCGCTCCGGTGTGCGAGACCCCGAACGGCGACATCACGCTGGAAGAGGGCGAGTACGAGCTGATCAACAGCGTGGAGGAGCAGAACGCAGAAGAGGCTGCCAATTCCGTGTCCGCGGCCCTGCCGACCGGCGGCTTCGTGATCCTCGACACCGAGCTGAACGACGATCTGGTTGCCGAAGGCTACGCCCGCGACGTAATCCGCTCCGTGCAGGACGCCCGTAAGGCCGCCGGTCTCGAGGTTTCCGACCATATCGCACTGAAGCTGACCGTTCCGGCCGGCGACGTGGCGAAGGTCGAGCAGTTCAAGGATCTCATCACCTCCGAGACGCTCGCCACCTCCTTCGACGTGAAGGAAGGCACCGAGCTCAGCGTGGAAGTCGCCAAAGCCTGAACCGAAGTTTGGTCGGCTTGCGATTATTCCAAGCTGCGGCTAGAGTAATCCCTTGGCTTTCGAGCCGCCGTGGCGTTGCCCACCGCGGCTCGAGCCACGCAAGACTTGATTTGTGTCCGTGCCGCGCAGCCGCGTTTTGTACACGGTTGGCGCGCATGGAAGCAGATCGTTAAGCGAATGGTTCTCAGTACCATCCATGTGAGTCAAGCACACATTCTTGAGAAACAGTCGCGCCGCCGGACGGCGGATTCAACGGGTTCGCCCATACGGGCGGATCCAGGAATCCACCGTCCGGCTTTTTCTATAGGCAAATACATGTAGCTAATGCGGAATTAAGCTACACTTATCCGATTGCATGTAGCTAACGCAAAAATAAGCTACACTTATCAGCTCTAGTGAGCGTTCTTTGGCAAGATTCCAATTACGCATGGTATGTGAGTACTCGCCATGGCTCACAATCCCAGCCAGGCGCGCACGTCGGCAATTTCCTGATCACATATGTTGTGCGCCATGCCGGGATATTCGAAATACGTGCAACGACCGGTCGAGCCAAGTTGCTCACGGGCACACTGCTGGTCGGCGATTGGAATCGTACGGTCATCACTGCCGTAGCAAAGCGCGAATCGTGTGCGGCCGGCAGGGATCGTGTCCGCTGTTTCCCCCTTGAATGACGGGCTGAGCAACACCGCCATATCGAACACGTCCGGATACTCCGTAGTCATGCGATACGACAGGTATCCGCCCTGTGAAAAACCGATCAACACCTTGCGGAAACGCTGGAATACCGGCGATTGCAGCATGCACACCACTTCGGCGCCGACCTGGCTGCACTCATGTTGGCGCTCGCTGACGGAGCATCCGTCGGGATACCAGTAGTGGCTGCCGATGTATGGGCGCGTATATGCGCCGCGGAATGAGATGTAGTTGGGCTTGATGGGTGGGTCGGCAGCGGGATTGCGGTTGGTATTGCTATTGACGTTGCCGTTTCCGTTGGCGTTGGCGTGATGCGTGTTGTCGGGACTGCCGGTTGCACAGATCGCGTTGATGATGCGCACCATTCCCGATTCATCGTTGCTGTATCCGTGGAATCCAAGGAACAGCAGGTCATTGGATGATGCCGCACTCCCATCGGCATCAAAGCTTCCCGTCATTTCCAACCGCATGTGTTCTCCTTATGCTGTCTGAAAATCTTGTCGAAACTGGCGTTGTTGCAAGCCTTATTCAAATTCTGGTTCAAAACCGTCGTTGACGGAATGGTAATGCTCGCCGAATACGTCTATGTCGGTCAATTGTGTTCCGTCGCCATTGTGTAGGCGGTCCATGGCTTCTTGGTATAGTGCGAAATCCTCTTCCGCTTGAGTGAGGCGCCAATAGTCATCGGGGGTAATGATAACCGCGCTGGGCCGATTGCCGTCGAGCACGATGACTGGGTGGTTGTTACCGACTCGGCTTAGTGTTTTGCTTGCGCCACCGCGGTTGAGATCGGTGACGGAAATCATATTGTCGAGAATCGATGTAACCGACATGTTTCACCTTATAGTTTGCTTGAAGTATACGAGTAAGTATACAAGTCCGTTGCGGCGGAATAACTATATTTTTGTTCCCGCATGTAGCGGGTTCACGCTGCCTGATGGCACTGTGTCAATGAGTGTTTTCTGATGTTCGGACCGATACAATCGCTGTAAATGGGAGGAGCTGGTCATTATGGCAGAAGGTAAGCAGATCAGGTTATTTCTGATTGATGGAACTTTTAGTGGTTTAGTTACAGCAGAAATCATGAACTGGACTGGCCATGTGTTTAAAGGCAGCCGCAGTGAACTTGGTCGAATCTATCAACGCGAAGAAGCTCAGCGTACAGGCGTTTATATCCTGCTTGGTGACAAAAGTGATGGAAGTCCATTGGCTTATATTGGTGAAAGCGACAATATTGCAAGTCGCTTAAAACAGCATGCGGCCAAGAAATCGTTCTGGTCTGAAGTAGTGTTTGTCACTTCAAAAGATGGCAACCTGACTAGTGCACATGCTCGCTACATTGAGGCTCAGCTTATCCAGAGAGCTAAGGAGATTGGACGTATTCCTTTGGAAAACGGCAATGAGCCTACAGGGGGTGCGGATTTGCCGGAAGCAGATGCTTCGGATATGAATCATTTCATTAAGGAATTTCTGACGATTCTGCCGGTACTTGGGGTAGAAGTGTTTCGCGGTCGTTCATCAAAATGGGATGATGCATTGAAGGCAGGGGAAGAATTGCAATATGATTCTCCGATATTCCAAGTATCGGTAAAGAAACATGGAGGTACTGCTTATGGGCAAATTATTGATGGTGAATTTACTGTGCTTAAAGGGTCTGCGATTGCTGCAGAAGTAACGCGTAAGGACAATGTTGTCGAAAGTACTCGCAGGCAGTTTGAATTACGGAAACAGCTTCATGAACGATTAAACAATGAGGGAGCAATCGTTATCGATGATAAGGGGATTGCGACTTTGACAAGAGATGTGCCTTTCTCTTCGCCTTCTGCCGCTGCTGCTTTTGTACAAGGACGTGCGACTGCTAATGGACGTCGTGAGTGGAGGACCAAAGATAATGATACATATGCAGATTGGGAGGGGCGGAAGTGATTTGTTTCAAGTTGTTTGTACCGACGTCGGTGTGCAAAGTGGCAGTAGAACCCCCTTGGTAGCGTACAATCGGTTTGGATGGTTTTCCGGATATCGGTGAATGAGAGTAGATATGGCAAAGAAGCGCATGATGGACAGTTCGTTAGTTGAATCTGTTCTTGGCAAGAATCACTCCATGATTATCGATGAAGACTGGTATGAGCATACGATCATTGACCATCTTGTGGATTCAATGGGATATGAGCATTTGTTCGGTCCGGATGTTCGTCGTTCTTCTGAGAATTATCAAGATGTTTTTATTCCTGATGTTCTCCCGGAAGCATTGTCTAATGTCAATCAAGGGTTGCCTGCGAAGGCAATTGATGAGGCAATTCTCAAAATTAAGAATATTGAGGGTGGAAGTCTTGAGCAGCGGAATGAAATTTTTAATGACTATCTTCAGTCTGGTGTGGAAGTCCGTTATTTTGATGGTAAAGAAGAACGGAATGAAATCGTTCGCCTTCTAGATTTCAACCATCCTGAAAACAATGTGTTCCAAGTTGTCAATCAATGGACTTTTGTCGAATATTCAGAGAAGCGCCCTGATATAATTATCTTCATCAATGGCATGCCATTGGTCATTTTCGAACTTAAGTCGCCGTCACGTGTGGAAACTGATGCGTCTGACGCTTATTTGCAGCTTCGTCAGTACATGAAGCAGATTCCGAGCTTGTTTGTGCCGAATGTGTTCTGCGTAATGAGCGATATGACTGAAACTAGAGTTGGTACCATTACCGCGGACGAGGATCGTTACGTGGCATGGAAGTCTGTCGATGGGGACTATTCTGAAACGAAGAACGCTTCGTGGAAGACCATGCTTGATGGAATGCTGCCAAAAGCAAGATTGTTAGACATTATTCAGAACTTCGTGTGCTTTAACGATACTTCTGAAAAAATAGTCAAAATTCTTGGCGCATATCACCAGTATTTTGCCGTGAAAAAAGCTATTGTCCGCGCTCAGGATGCGGTTGCTGGAGATGGCAAAATTGGCGTGTTCTGGCACACCCAGGGGAGTGGCAAATCCCTGTCGATGGTGTTCTTCGCGCATTTGATTCAAAAATATTTGGAGAGCCCAACGATTGTGGTCATTACTGACCGCAATGATTTGGACGACCAGTTGTTCGGTCAGTTCACCAGATGTGCGAAGTTCCTGCGCCAGCAGGCGGTACAGGCTGAAAGTCGGCAGAATCTGAAGGAATTGTTGGAGGGACGGGAAGCAAACGGCATTATCTTCACCACCATGCAGAAATTCTCTGATGGAGATGAACCGTTATGCGACCGGAGCAATGTTATCGTCATGGTGGATGAGGCCCACCGAGGCCAATACGGGCTCACGGAAACCATCGATGAGAATGGCAAGGTGAGTATTGGCGCGGCTCGTATGGTTCGCAAGGCTTTGCCGAATGCTTCTTATATCGGTTTTACTGGCACTCCTATCTCGACGGATGACCGTAATACCCGCGAGATTTTTGGTGACTACATCGATGTGTATGACATGACTCAATCAGTTGAAGATGAGTCAACCAAACCGGTTTATTATGAGAGCCGAGTTGTCGCACTGCACCTGGATGAGAGAGCTCTTGGGCGAATTGACGCCGCTTATAAGGAATTTGCTGATCAAGCAGATGAAGCAAGCATTGAGAAATCCAAGCATGACCTTGGCGGGCTTGATGCGATTTTCGATACTCCGGAAACCATCGATGCGCTCTGCCGTGACATTGTTGACCATTACGAGAACAACCGTGCTGATGTGCTTGCCGGCAAGGCTCTTATTGTTGCGTATAGTCGCCCGATTGCGATGAAAATCTACTACAAGATTTTGAAATTACGCCCTGAATGGAAAGAAAAAATCGGTGTGGTGATGACCATGTCGAATCAGGATCCCGAGGAATGGTTCGACGTGTGCGGAGGTAGCACACATAAGAAGGAGATGGAACGGAAGTTCAAAAATGATGACGATCCATTGAAGATTGCCATTGTCGTTGATATGTGGCTTACGGGCTTTGACGTACCAAGTCTGTCAACCATGTACGTTTTCAAGCCGATGAAGGGCCATAACCTCATGCAGGCCATTGCCCGAGTGAATCGTGTTTGCAAAGGCAAGGAAGGCGGTCTGGTAGTCGACTATATAGGCATTGCCGGAGCTCTTAAGCGAGCAATGAAGGACTATACGAATCGAGATCAGCATAATTACGGCAATATGGATATTGCTGCGACGGCTTACCCGAAATTTGTTGAAAAACTTGATGTATGCCGTGACCTTATGTATGGCTTCGACTACAGGAAATTGATTTTTACGAATAGTCGAGAGGCTTTGGCAGATGCCATTGCCGAAGGAACCGATTGGCTGCTTGAGCCAAAGCGCCATGAAGATACCGAAAACTTCCTCAAGCAATGCCAGCTGATGAACCAGGCATTGAGCCTATGCAAGAGCCTGGTTTCTGAAGAGGACCAGCACGAAGCAGCTTATTTGTCGGTTTTGCGTGTTCAGGTACTTCGCCTTACCGGGCGTAAAGGTAATGGTGGTGGAGGCATGACCTACGCCGAATTCAACAAGCGTGTAAGCGACATCCTTGAGCAAACTGTTCATGCTGATGGCGTGATCAACCTTTTCGACAAGAACAGTGTTGAGATTTCCTTGTTCGATGAAGCGTTTCTTCAGGAAATCGCCGGCATGAAGGAAAAGAACATCGCCGTCGAGAGTCTGAAACGACTCATCAAGGAGAAAGTTCGTGCTTATCAGCGAACCAGCGTGGTCAAAGCGCAGAAATTCAGCGAGATGCTGCAAAGCACATTGAACTCCTATCTCAATGGCATGCTGACCAATGCGCAGGTCATTGAAGAGCTTCTTCAAATGGCTCGTGACATTATGAAAGACCGTGATGATGCCCAGAAGCTTGGACTGAATGATGAGGAAATGGCATTCTATGATGCCATTACCAAACCTCAAGCGGTCAAGGATTTCTATAACAACGACCAGTTGGTTGCTATAGCGCGTGAGTTGACTGAAACCATGCAAAGAAGTGCCACGATTGACTGGCAGAAGAAGGAAAGTGCCCGTGCTGGAATGCGGCGTGCGATCAAACGTTTGCTGCGAAAATACAAGTATCCGCCTGAAGGCGTCGATGATGCCATGGATACTGTGATGAAGCAGTGCGAGCTTTGGGCTGATACCAAGATCGAAGAGTAGGAACAGGAAATGGCGAAGAAGAAAAACGATAATACGGCGGAAATCGGCTTTGAAGAGCAGATTTGGAAAGCCGCGGACAAGCTACGGGGCAACATTGATGCTTCGGAATACAAGAATGTGGTTCTCGGCCTGATCTTCCTGAAGTACATCTCCGACAAGTTCGATCAGAAGCATCAGGAGCTTGTGGATGAAGGCGAAGGCTTTGAAGAGGATCGCGACGAGTACCTGGCGGAGAATATTTTCTTTGTGCCTGAAAATGCACGTTGGAATGTGATTGCTGCCGCTGCGCACACTCCAGAGGTTGGCAAGGTAATCGATGAGGCTATGCGTTCGATTGAATCGGAGAACGATAAGCTGAAGAATATTCTTCCCAAGAACTTCGCTCGTCAGGAGCTCGACAAGCGCCGCTTGGGCGAGGTTGTGGATCTGTTCACCAATGTAAAGATGGCAGATAAGGGTGACAGCAGAGATATTCTTGGACGCACCTATGAATACTGCTTGGCCAAGTTTGCGGAAGCTGAAGGCAAGAATGCTGGAGAGTTCTATACGCCGGCTTGCATTGTGAAAACTTTGGTTGAGATTATTGAGCCTTACCATGGGCGGGTCTATGATCCTTGCTGCGGGTCTGGAGGCATGTTCGTGCAGTCGGCCAAGTTTGTGGAACGTCATCAGGGCAAGATTTCTGATCTGTCCGTATACGGGCAGGAAAGCAACCCGACTACATGGAAAATGGCAACGATGAATCTTGCCATCCGTGGCATTGATGCCGATCTTGGCGATCATAATGCGGATACGTTCTTTAATGATCTGCATAAGAACGAGAGATTCGATTTCATTCTTGCGAATCCACCGTTCAATCTGAAAGATTGGGGAGGGGATAAGCTCAAGGAAGACCCGAGATGGGATTACGGCACTCCGCCAGAAGGCAACGCCAACTTTGCATGGATGCAACATATGATTCATCATCTGCAGCCGACTGGAGGGCGTATTGGTCTAGTGCTTGCCAATGGTGCTTTATCCAGTCAGACGAGCGGTGAAGGCGATATTCGAGCCAATATCGTCAAGGCGGATCTGGTTGAAGGCATTGTTGCCATGCCGGACAAGCTTTTCTATAGCACGGGTATTCCTGTGAGTCTGTGGATAATTACAAACAAGAAGGCCCAGCTGGGTAAGACCTTGTTTATTGATGCGAGGGACATGGGAACCATGGTTTCTCGTAAATTGCGCGAGTTCACCGACGAAGATATCGCCAAGGTATCGGGAGCTTTTGATGCATTCCGTGATGGGACATTGGAAGAGGAAAAAGGCTTTTCTGCCATTGCCGCGACTGAGGATATCGCCAAGCAGGATTATATTCTTACGCCAGGCCGCTATGTCGGCATTGCCGAACCGGAAGATGACGGTGAACCATTCGAAGAGAAAATGAGGCGGCTAACTGGTGAGATTTCCAAGTGCTTCGAGGAATCCAACCGTTTGCAAGAACAAATCAAGAAGAATCTGGAGGCAATTGGGTATGGGATGTGAAGTAACGATAGACGATATATGCAGTAGCGTTTGTTCGGGAGGGACACCTCAAAAAAGCAATTCTGAATACTATGAAAATGGTAATATCCCTTGGCTTAATACAAAGGAGATATCATTCAATAGAATTCGTAAGACCAAGCAATTCATAACCGAGGCGGGGTTAAGACAGTCTTCTGCAAAGTGGGTTCGCGCAAACTCTGTTGTTGTTGCGATGTATGGGGCAACTGCTGGTAAAGTTGCGATTACAAAAATTCCTTTAACAACAAATCAGGCATGTTGCAACCTTGAGGTTGACAAAGAAGTGGCAGATTATCGCTACATCTATTACTGGTTCCAAAATCAGTATTCAAGAGTGTTAAATCTTGCCAATGGTGGTGCTCAGCAAAACTTAAATGCAAAAACAATCAAAGCGATGGAAATTAAATTGCCGAATCTGGCGCTGCAACAACGTATCGCAAACTGTCTTTCTGCCATAGATGATGAAATAGAACTCAATATTGAGCTAAATGGCTATTTAGCTGTGTGAGATCAATCTTTGATACGTCAATTTCTCCTG
>ERZ506953.428-NODE-428-length-18206-cov-6.60928_pt1 | contig 18206 bp, 16 predicted proteins | sample MGYA00512895_ERZ506953 | MGnify/ENA metagenome assembly ERZ506953 | reverse complement strand
AGCAGGAAGCTCCCGCCTCTATAGGCGGGAGTACGTTCACAGCTTATACTGTACCCATAAGGTTGGACAGTCCCCTTTTTAAGTGGTTAGCGGCTAGTGGTTCGTGATTAGCAGATGGTTTTATAGTTTGTAATACGGATGCCACGTGAGCGGCCCGTTAGGGATTGGGATAATTCTTCCAGCAAACGGGGCAGTAAATCATACATATCCCGAAGCGGGCGCCCCACGTGGCGCCCCTACAGAAAAGGGACTGCCACATGTGCGACAGTCCCTTTTCTTATTAGGAGAGGAGTAGTTTTTCGAGGATTGGGTCTAATTCTTCCGGTGTCGTGCTGGGTTCAAAGCGCTGGACCTGGCTGCCGTCCCGGTTGATGAGAAATTTGGTGAAATTCCATTTGATGCCGTTGCCCTGGGCATTGTCCGGATAGTATTCGGAAACGACCTTCTGGATGAGCTGGCCGCTTTCTTTATCGGTTTCGTAGCCTTTAAAAGGCGCGGCTCCCGTGAGGTATTGATAAAGCGGAGCTGCCTGATCACCGCGAACGTCGATTTTCGCAAAGAGCGGGAAGGTGACGCCATGGTTGAGGCGGCAGAACTGTTCGATGTGCTGGTTATCTTCCGGGTCCTGTTCCAGGAACTGGTTGCACGGGAAACCGAGGATGACCAGGCCTTTATCCTTATATTTCTGATATAAGGCTTCCAGGCCGTCGTACTGTGGTGTAAAGCCGCATTTGCTGGCCGTATTGACGATGAGCAGGACTTTATCTTTATATTGGCTCAGGGATACATCGTGACCCTGGATATCTTTGACAGTGAAATCGTATACGTTCATGACGTGACCTCTTTATGGTTTATAATTCGTGGATAACGCAGCCGCCAAATTCCGGCGAGCAGGTGGCCCCGTCGAGGGACGGCGCTTCTTTGACAGCGAACGACTCCTTCCACAGGCCGTGGAGGTTGCAGTATGCATAGACTTCGCCGGCATCGCCTGTTTCAAATTCAGCCTTCGGTTCTTCACCTGGTTTGAGGTAACGGATGTCGACGCCGTTGTCATCGACAAGGGCAATCCATTCGATGTAATGCTTTTCTTCCATCGGGTGTGTCACTGAGCCGACGTGGACTTCCAGATGACCATCGATTTTCTGGATAGCCGGTACGTGTTTTTCTTTAGCTGCATCGACAGTGTCGGCGACGAGATGAGTCAATTCCTGGCCGGCATAGATGAGTTTTTCCGGTACTTGCGTGCCTACAGATACTAAAACGCTGCCATCTTTATCGTTACGGTAAAATTCTACGTGTTTTATATGGGTTCCTCCTTCGGGGCTTGGCCCCTTAATAATTATTTTTCTTTATGTGCTCATTATAGACTAAATCGGTACGCTTGTCAATAATGGAGAATAATTATTCTTTATTATTTTTTCTTGATATCCAGCTCAATGCTGTGCGGGTCTTTCTTTAGGGCCTTCATCCGTTCCCGCGTCGTCCGGCTGGCACCGCCCCATTTGAGGACCAGTCCACCGTTTACACTCCACGTCGACGTCATATTGGAGCCGGACCGCCTTGTCAATTCGCCCCAGACGGAATTCCCCTTCCCCAAAGACAGGGACGTCCCAAAAGTCATGTCATACCAGGTGTAATGGCTGGAACCGACATCGGCCGTCTGGGGTGCCTGGCCATCGCCATGGAGACTGCCCGTCGTAGTCCCATTCATTTCCCGCTGAACGCCAAAGCGGCCATAGAGCAGGCCGGCATGGCCGTTGACGCTATACGATTTGCCGGCCATAATGCCCAGGCGTCCGGTGACATAGGGTTTATTCCCGGACCGATAGGTCACGTCGTCTCCGCTGACCGTGTAAGGGAAGACATAACTCAGGGACAGGCCGGCCTGGGGTTCCCAAAAGAATTGCTTGGGCAAGAGACGCGTTTCATAATAGCGTATACCAGCAGCGATCAGCCAGTTCCGGTAGTTGACCAAATCGCTATTCCCATCGGCATCGCTATAAGAGACAGTATGCTGCAACTGGGACAGGCGGATGACGGCATCACCGTGACGGTCGTGCTTATCGCCCCATTCCATGGCAAAACCGCCGCCATATTCCTTGATAGAGTCAGACCCGCCACCATAGGGCTGGCTTCCTGCCTGACCATTAGTATATACATTCGACGTGCTCATCGTATAAAAAGCGCCCTGATGCAGGGTCCCGCCCCAACGGGCCATGGCATGCGGCGAATCATAACCGATGAGGGTCGCACTGTAGTCCTGGCTGAAAGACAGGCTGCCGTAATCGGGAAAGGTATAGCTGCGATAATCGGTCTTGACCCACCAGCCCGTATCTTCTGATGGTTCGGCCAAGTCTTTATAAGAAGCGAAACGATTATCATCGCTGCGCCGCCAGAAAAGGTCCGACGCCATTTCATAAAAAGAAGCCGTCCCAGCCTGTGTCGCTGCCAAAGACCGGCCGGCAGACGACCAGTCCGCCGTTCCTGCAGCAGCTGCTCCGGCCGGACAGACCAGGAGCGAAAAAGCGATTATCCAATTACGCAAACCAGGCAGACTGAATTTCATAAAAACCTCCTTCGAGGACTTATGTTTCCGTCCTTACTAAATCATAATGGCGGCAGCCCTGTTCTTCACGGCAGCACAGGACACCGTGGTCGACGAGATATTCAATATGGGCCAGCGTTTCCCCCAGGGCGAACCATTTCTGCGTCGGCGGAAAGTCCTTCCACTGCTTGCCGCGCATGGACCAGGTCATATGTGGGGCGATGTCGTAGGCCGTGCTGTGCGGATAGAGCCCTGCCAGATGGCAGATTTCCGCCAGGCGTCGGTCGTGATGGGCCACGATTTCGTCGATGCGGCCGGCAATGGACGTATCGCCTTCACGGTGTCCCGGCAGAGCCAGTCGGACGGGGAGTTCCCGCACTTTCTGTAAACTTTCGAGATAGCGTTGCAGGGCCTGTTTCATATGATACCAGACCTGGATGTTCGGCGTAATGTCGAAGAGGATGTGGTCACTGGTAAAGAAGACTTCTTCTTTCGGCAGGTACAGGCAGCACAGGCCCGGCGTATGGCCCGGCGTGTGAATGACCTGTAAATCGCAGCCGGCCAGGTGGAGGCAGTCGCCGTCATGGACAGGGTTCACCGGGAAATGCGGGTCTGGCGAAAAGGTCCGGGCCTGATTGGAGAACTGCGTCTTGATTTCGGCCGGCGGCATGCCTTCGCGCATGAAGTTATCTTCAGCCGCTTTCCACGTCGAACCGTCTTCGGAATCGACGAGGTACTGGTAATCGACGGGATGCATGTAAATAGGACAGCCGGCCTGGGCAAAGAGGCCGACGAGACCGCTGTGGTCAGCGTGGAGATGAGTGATGAACAGGGACGTATCAGATTGTAAACGGATGTCCAGTTCTTGTAAACCCTGGCACAAGGCGCGTTTACATTCAGGACGGTTAAAGCCCGTGTCGATGACTAGATTGCCAGACACTCCTTTGATGACATAGGCGTTGAGATACTGCAGGGGATTGTCAGGCAAATCGACGCGGATACGGTATATATCGGGATGAGAATGAACTTGTTGGATCATGGGACCTCCTTTTAAAGGAATCAGGCGGGCCGCCCTCTGGGACGGCCCTACGAATAAAGGCCTTTAAATTTAAAACCATTCACTAAAAACTACAGACTGCAAACTTACTACTCAAAAAGAGGCTGTCAGATGACAGCCTCTTTTCTCATTTCTTCTTTTTAGGATTATAGCGGTTCATGCCTTTGTCGACGCCCAGGCTCAGGCAGCCTTCGATAGCTGTCGCTGCGTCTTCAATGCCCTGCTGGTAGGCTTCACGGAGTTCTTCCGGAAAAGGAGTCAGGACGTGGTCGACGACGTCATGGTGCGGCAAGGGCCGGCCGATGCCGACGCGGAAACGGGTGAAATCGGTACAGCCGTTAGCAAACAGGCTCTTGATGCCGTTATGTCCGCCATCGCTGCCGCTCTTGCGGATGCGCAGACGGCCGACGGCCAAGTCCATATCGTCATAGGCGACGTAGACATCGGGCTGATCGATTTTATACCAGCGCATGAGCGGGTCGACGGCGCGGCCGCTTTCATTCATGTACGTCTGCGGCTTGACCAGGATGATCTTTTCGCCGTTCACCGTGGTCTGGGCCACGAGGGCGTCCATCTTATCCTGCCACAAGGTCACGTTCCAGCGCTTGGCTAATTCATCGACGACACGGAAACCCGTGTTGTGTTTCGATTCTTCATATTGGCGGCCCGGATTGCCCAGGCCTACGATCATATGCACGACAGGTCCCTTATTTGTCGAAGAGACGGCTTACGGAAACGTCGTGGAAGATGCGCATGATAGCTTCGCCGAGGAGCGGTGCGACCGAAAGGACTTTGATCTTATCGATCTGTTTTTCCTGCGGCAAAGGAATGGTATTGGTGATGATCAGTTCGGAAATGACTGATTTCTGGATGCGTTCGACAGCCGGGTCGGTGAGGACAGCGTGAGCGCAGGCAGCGAAGACACGGGAAGCACCCATTTCTTTCAGGGCTTTCGCGCCACCGCACAAGGAACCAGCCGTATCAACGATATCGTCGACGAGGATGCAGGTCTTGCCTTTGATGTCGCCGATGATGTTCATGACTTCAGCAACGCCCGGACGGGGACGGCGTTTTTCGATGATGGCGATAGGTGCATTGACGCGGTCAGCCAGATCGCGGGCACGCGTTACGCCACCGAGGTCAGGAGATACGACGACGATGTCGCCCATATCCGTTTCTTCTTTTTTCTGATTGATGTATTTGGCAATGATGGAAGCCGAGCCGAGGTGATCGACAGGGATGTCGAAGAAGCCCTGGATCTGGCCGGCATGCAAGTCCATGGTAACGACGCGGGTAATGCCGGCTGTCGTCATCAAATCAGCAACCAGTTTGGATGTAATCGGTTCACGGCCGCGGGTCTTGCGGTCCTGACGTGCATAACCATAATACGGAACAACGGCGGTAATGTGTTTAGCCGAAGCGCGTTTGAGGGCATCTGCCATGATGAGCAGTTCCATCAGGGTGTCATTGGCCGGCTGACAAGTCGGCTGGATGACGAATACGTCCTTACCGCGGACACTTTCGTCGATCATGACCTGGATTTCACCATTGTTGAATTTGCCAACAAAGGCTTTGCCCAGTTCCAAACCGAGGTAATCGGCAATTTCCCTGGCCAATTCCGGATTGGCATTCCCCGTAAAAATCTTCAGCTTTTTCCCGTCTTCGTAACTCATAGTGAGCCTCCCTGTGTAAGTAGTGATTAATTGTTATTTTTTATATGTATCTTCCTTGACCCAGCCTTCAATGTTGCGCTGCCGTGCCCGGGCAACGGATAAGGCTTTGGCCGGAATATCCTTGGTAATCGTCGAACCGGCGCCGACATAGGCATAGTCGCCGACTTTGACCGGTGCGACGAGGTTGCTGTTGCAGCCTACGAAGGCATGGTCGCCAATGGTCGTGCGGTGTTTGATCTTGCCGTCGTAATTGACAGTGATCGTCCCGCAGCCGATATTGACACCACTGCCGACATCGCTGTCGCCGATGTAGCTGAGGTGCGGCAGTTTCGTGCCATCGCCGACGGTGGAGTTCTTGACTTCCATATAGTTGCCGACTTTGACCTGATTGCCGATGACCGTATTGGGCCGGAAATGGACGAATGGGCCGATTTCACAGCCGTTCTTGATTTCGCAGTCATGAGCATACATGAACTGGACATGGTCGTCATCGCCCATCTTGACGTTAGTCATGCGGACGTACGGGCCGACCTGGCAGCCTTCGCCGATAACCGTATCGCCTTCGAGGATCGTCCCCGGATAAAGGACGGTGTCGCGGCCGACGGTGACCGTCGTATCTACATAGGTGTTATTCGGATCGATGATGGAAACGCCATCGGTCATGAGTTCATCCAGTTTACGCTGGCGCAGGACCCGTTCGGCTTCGGCCATCTGCTGACGCGAGTTTACACCGAGTGTTTCCGCATAGGACGGCGCAGCAAAGGCACTGACGACTTTGCCTGCCGATACGAGCATGCCGATGATATCGGTCAGATAGTATTCACCTTGCGCGTTGTCATTGGTGACGTTGTGAAGCATATCCCACAAGAGAGACATATCAAAGCAGTAAATGCCGGCGTTTACTTCGTCGACTGCCAGTTCTTCCGGCGTGCCGTCTTTCTGTTCGACGATTTTGACGACCTGCCCTTTTTCATCGCGGATGACGCGGCCGTAACCGGTCGGATCCGGCATATGTGCCGTCAGGACCGTCGCTGCAGCGCCGCTCTGTTCATGGCAGTCGATAAGGGCTGTAAACGTTTCCTTCGTGACCAGCGGCGTATCGCCACAGGTTACGAGGAGGGTGCCAGCTTCCCCCTGGAGCAGCGGTTCTGCCTGCAGGACAGCATGGCCTGTGCCGAGCTGTTCTTTCTGCATGACAGTTTCGGTCTGATCACCGAGGTAATCCCGGACCGTTTCACCGCCAAACCCGACGACGACGACCTGGCGCTGCGTCCCGGCTGCTTTGACAGCCCGCAGTACCTGTTCGACCATCGGGACGCCGCCGACTTTGTGCAAAACCTTGGGGAACTTCGACTTCATACGCGTCCCCTTGCCGGCAGCGAGGATAAGTGCAATAGTATTTTTCATCCAGTTATAGCCTCCCTGAATTCCATAACTATATAATGTCCATTTAAGGATAACACAAAACGGGGCGAAAAAAAAGAGGCTGTCACATAAAGACGCCTCTTTTATCAAACAAGCTCGTATTAACCTAATACATAGACAACGACATCACGACGGCCGAAGTCGAGGGCTTCGCTGGTCGAATCCATGGCCAGGTCGATGCGGTCACCGACGATAGCTCCGCCCGTATCGGCAGCTACGGCATAGCCATAGCCTTCAATGTAGAGCTGCGAGCCGAGGGGAATGACATCGGGGTCGACGGCAACCATGCCGCGCTGGAGATACTGTCCCGTTGCCGTGTAGCCATCACCGCCGCCATCTTCAGCGGTGTAAGCCGTAGCTTCCATGACAAGACGACGCTGATAGCCTTCCGTCGAAGACGATTCTTCAGGGATCGGACGGCCACTGGCTTCCGACAGGGCTTCCATGGTCTGGGAGCCGACGACGCCGTCTGCCGTGAGGCCGTGGTCAGCCTGGAACTGTTCGACAGCAGCTTCTGTCGAGGGACCAAAATCACCATCAGCACTACCGGACAGATAGCCCGTATCCTGAAGCATATATTGAACGCTCTGTACGACAGAGCCACTCATACCCATTTGAACGCTAGCACAAGCCAGGGATGTAAATGCGAACATGCAGATTGTTGTCATTAATATCAGTATACGATTTCTCAAAAAACCACCTCTTTGAACGAACACAATATCAAGTACGTCCTGAATTATAACAAACTTCCCACTATAAGTCAAAAAAATTAATAATTATAATATGTTTTTGATGTATTTATTCTTTATTCTGTACACCGTTTAAACAGCGTATGTCCGTTAATGCTCAACTTCGAGATGTATTTTTTAGTACCTGGTACTAGTTTTTTATAATTATTATGCATTTTTACCTATTTTAGCTCTTCGTCTTCTCCACAATATTTCTTATGGATTCAGCTCCTTCTATGGAATCGGTGAGGACGTAAATGAAGTCTCCTGCCCGCAGACACGTATCGTCATCAGGGATGATATCTCCACTGCCGCGCTTGATGTCGACGATGACCGTATGGGCCGGCCAGGCAATGCGGCCGACATATTTCCCATCGGCCTGACTGCCGCTGGATACGGTCAGTTCCAGGAGATTACGCCGTTCTTCCGACGATAAGACGGGCTTATTCTTGGCCAGGTTCCGCTGCAATAAAGCTTCATAAATCGGTTCGCCCTGGCAGAGCTGAGCTACGACCAGTGCGACCAATGACGCCGTACAGAGAACAAGCAGGTGCTCATAAGAGCTGGTCATTTCCATGATGAGAATGGTTCCCGTCACCGGTGACTGAACAGAGGCCGCAAAAAAGGCGGCCATGGAGATGACGACGATGTTGGACAAGTAATACGAAGAAATGAGTCCCAAGCGGACAAAGACGATGCCCGTAATGCCGCCTGTCAGCGCGCCCAGGACCAGCATGGGCAGGAAAAAGCCGCCAGGGACGCCGCAGCCATAGCTGACCAGGGTGAAGAGGAACTTCCCGATGAGAAGGCCGGCAAAGAGTTTCAGCGATAAGGGCAGGGTATAGAGGCTGTTGACCAGGTCGTTGCCGCCGCCCAGGACTTCCGGGAAGACATAGCCCAAGATGCCGGCCATGCACAAGGCAAAGGCAATGCGCATATAATTATTGCGAAAGACAGGTAAATCATAGAAATAATGAATATTCAGCAAACCCTTGTTGAAGACGACGCCGGCCAAGCCAATAATGATTCCCAGAATGACCACGAGCCACATGTAGCGCAGGGGAAACGGCGGCAGCATGCCGAAATGGAAGACCGGCGCCCGGCCGAAGACGTAGCGGCTGACCATGGTCGCCAGCAGGGCCGCTGCCATGGACGGCGCCAGGACGACGCCGGAAAAATTGCGGTGCAGTTCTTCCAGGGCGAACATGACGCCGGCCAAGGGCGCATTAAAGGCCGCCGCCAGACCGGCACTGGCACCGGCCGTGATGAGGTAGCGTTCTTCCATGCGCGTCCGCCCCAAGGCCCGGCTCAGGCCCTGAGCCGTCACGGCGCCGATCTGGATGGACGGCCCTTCGCGGCCCAGGGACAGGCCCATGCCGATGCCGACGATGCCACCGATGAGCTTGACCCAGAGAATGCGCAGCCAGCGCATGCGGATGGCCCCCAAGATGACGCCTTTTACCTGGGGGATGCCGCTGCCGCCGGCATTGGGTTCATAAATCCCCAGGTGCCATAAGAGCAGGGCCGCCGCCAATAAGACGCCGAACCAGGACAGGTTCAGGAGTACGCCGCCGCTGGCCAGGACGTTGGCATAGATCCATTGGCGCCAGACCGTCCCCATTTCCAGGCCCCAGCGAAAAAAGCTGATAACCGTTCCTGATAATATCCCGACGACGATGCCTTCAAAAAAAAGGCGCAGGCGGAACCGAGGCCAATGGTCGAGGGCCCGCAGAGCCGCTTCTAACTGTGTATCGACATGCATATCTTTCACAATCCTTTCTATTCATATGTCCAAATTATATCATAGTCCCGTAACTTTCGCAGGTTCCTGATGGTATCCCCTATTATAGTATTATAGAGAAGGCGAAATATAAGTTTTCGTAAATTTTTCGCAAGCATTTCCTAAAAATCGTTGCTATTTAAAGAATGACTCATTATGATAGAAACAACACATCGATAGGAGTCCTGTCCATGAATCAGCCATCTTTCCATTTCCCAAAAAGCCCGCGGGCCAAGGCCATCGCCTTTGGCCTCATCTTTCTCCTGACTTGTATAGCCATTTATCTCTATAGCCATTCCAGTGCCGTCTCAAAAGTAAAAGGCACGGCCCAGAACGTATCGGTCACGGCGTATACCGTGACCCGCCAGGATATGAAGCGCAAGATTTCCCTGTCCGGCCAGACCGTTCCCGTCGCCCAGGTCGACATTTCCACGAAATACGCCGGTAAAATCGCCGATGTCGCCGTCAACCTCGGCGATGTCGTCGCGCCGGGCCAGGTCCTGCTCATCCAGGATACGGTCGACACGAACCTGACCCTCAATCAGGATAAAGCAGCCCTGGAACAGGCCGTCGCCGATTCCAAGGCTGCGGAATCGCAATTCGGCTCAGACCTGCAAAAAGCAGAAGTCGAATACGACACGGCCAAGATGAATTACAACCGCTATGCCGTCCTGAAAAACGAAGGCGCCATTTCCCAGCAGGAACTGGATACAGCCTATCAGGCCCTGATCGTCGCCAAATCGGCCCTGGACAACCTGGAGTCGCAGAATGTCGGCGACGTCCCGGCCAGTGTGGCCAGTAAATATGCCGCCCAGGCCAAAGCCGGCTATACCGTCGACAGCCTGACCCAGCAGCTCGACGACATGACCCTGCGGGCCCCGCGGGCCGGCGTCGTCACCTACCGCAACGCCGAAGTCGGCGCCATGGCCGCGGCCAACACGAAAGTCATGACCATTACCGATACGAGCGGCGTATACATCGACTGTTCCCTGTCCGAAGCCGACGTCGCCGCCATCCAGCAGGGGATGCCCGTCAGCGTATCCATCGAGTCCCTGGCCCAGGACTACGACGGCTATATTACCTACGTCAGCCCGGCCATGGACGATACGACCAAGACCTACGTCGTCCGCATCACCCTGGCCCAGCCGGACGCGAAGCTGCGCGGCGGCATGTTCGCCCAGTCGTCCATCGACGTCCTGCAGAAACCGGATACCCTGTTCATCCCCAAAGACGCCTTGACGGAACAGGATGGGAAGGCTCAGGTCTGCGTCATCAGGCCTGACGATACGATTGAACTCCGCACGGTCACGACGGGCCTGCGCAACGACGATTATATCGAAATCACGGACGGCCTCGATGACGGTGACGTCATCGCCACAACCAACTTGGCCCGCCTCAAAGACGGTACGACCGTATCCATCGAAGAAAGGCAGTGACCGTCATGAATTTGACTAAGTTTTCTATCGACCGCCCTATCGGCATCACTATGGTCATCGCCTTCTTCGTCGTCCTCGGCCTGTTCAGTTTCTACCGCATCGGCGTTGAACTGCTGCCGGCCTTGAACACACCGTACGTCACCGTGTCCATTTCCTACCCCGGTGCCAATGCCGATTCCGTCGAACAGCAGGTCGTCAAGCCTGCCGAAGACGCTCTGTCTTCTGTGTCTAATTTAAAACATATGACGTCGACGGCATCGTACGGCCAGGCCCGGATTACGCTGGAGCTTGATTTTTCGGCCAATGCCGATGCGGCAGCCATTGACGCTACGAAAAAAATCAATGCCATCCGCGGCAGCCTGCCTGACGATATCGACGAGCCAGTCGTCATCAAGCGCGACGTCAACGCGACGCCGATCATGTACGTCGCCGTCCAATCTTCCCACTCCCTGGACGATATCTACAGCAAGACAGAAAATGATTTCCAAGATGTCCTCCAGCAGGCCGATGGCGTCTCGGAAATCGAGCTCAACGGCGGCCGTGATAAGGAAATCGCCGTCGAAATCGACAAGGACAAGCTCATCCACTACGATATGACCCTGGCAGAAGTCGTCAAAGCCTTGAAAGCGGAAAACGTCCTCATGCCGTCGGGGACGATTTATTCGTCAGGCACGACGACGGACGTCCGCGTCAAAGCCCAGTACGCCGATGAAAGCGAACTGTCCCAAATCCAGGTCACCAATGCCAAGGGTGCCAAGATTCCCATTACGGCGGTCGCCTCCATCAAGCGCCAGGACCAGCGAGTCACGCGTTATGCCCGTGTCAACGGCGACGATGCTGTCGTCATGGCCATTTACAAGAACAGCGACGCCAACGTCGTCAACACGGTCGACAATGTGACCAAAAAGCTGGACGAACTGCGCCAGGACAATCCGGACTATACCTTTACCATTACCAATGAATCGGCTTCGTATATCCGCAATTCCCTGCACAATACCCTGCAGACCCTCATCGAAGGCCTGTGCACGACAGGGCTGGTCCTGTTCTTCTTCCTCCGGGGCTGGCGATCGACGCTGGCCGTCATGATTGCCATTCCGACATCCCTGATTTCTACTTTTTTTGCCATGTACCTGGCCGGCTTCACCTTTAACATGATGTCCCTCATGGGCATGGCCCTGTGCATCGGCATCCTCGTCGACGACTCGATTGTCGTATTGGAAAACATCCACCGCCACCTCATGCAGGGCGAAGCACCAAAATCAGCAGCCCTTCACGGCCGGTCGGAAATTGGCATGGCTGCTGTCGCCATCACCCTCTGCGATGTCGTCGTTTTCCTGCCTATTGCCTTCATGACGGGCATGGTCGGCCAGTATTTCAAACAGTTCGGCCTGACCATCGTCTTTGCCACACTCTTTTCCCTCTTCGTTTCCTTTACGCTGACGCCGATGCTGGCATCGCGCCTGTTCCGCCTGGGCCTGAAAATCCCGGACAAACCGATTTGGCATAAAATGGACGCCATCGAAGAAAGCGCCCGCAACCACTATACGTCTATCCTGACCTGGAGCCTGGATCACGCCAAAAATCTGGTCATCCCCGTCCTGGTCCTGTTTATCGCCGCAGCGGCCCTGATCCCGACGGGCCTGGTCGGTTCGGAATTCATGCCCCAGACTGACGAAAGCAGTTTCCGCATCACCGTCGAACTGCCGACCAATGCCAATCTGACGCGGACGGATAAAGTAGCGCGCCAGCTCGAAGATTACTTGAAGACGGTCCCGGAAGTCACGTACTATACGTCGATGATCGGCGGCAAGAGCCTGAACCAGGCCAATATCCAGGTAACGCTGAAAGACCGGCGCGACCGGTCGCGGACGATATGGCAAGTCACCAACGACGTGCGCCGCTTTGCTGCGGACCACATCTATGACGGCGACGTCCGGGTCAAAGAAGCCCAGGCTTCCGTATCCGGGACGACAGGCGGCTTCGGCGGCGGTTCAGGCAACCTTCGCCTGGAACTGCGCGGCAAGGACAGCGAGGCCCTGCTGGCCCAGTCACGGGCTATCGAACAGATGATGAAGACCGACATCGCCGGCCTGCGCGACATCAGCAGCTCCTACCAGGACGGCATGCCCGAATACCAGCTCGTCGTCGACCGTAATAAGCTGAAACAATACGGCACGTCCCTGAGCGATCTGAACGACACCTTTTCCAATGCCATCAGCGGCCAGAAAGCCGGCGTCCTGGCCAATGACGCCAAAAACGACAACAACGACACGGATATCTACGTCCGCCTCAAAGGGGCCGACGCCTTCCGCCTGTCCGACTTGGAAACGATTCCCCTCAACGCCAACGGCCACATCATTTACATCGCCGACGTAGCCAAGGTCCAGGCCGGGACAGGACCGGTGACGATCCGCCGGACCGACAAGGAACGGAGCATCACCCTCGGCGGCTCGCCTCAGGGACGGCCGCTGAACGAGGTCATCCAGGACGTGGCGAATCACCTGAACGCCATGGACCTGCACGGCATGACTTTCCGCTTCACCGGCCAGGCCGACCAGATGACGACGACCTTCACGGACTTGGGCGAAGCCCTGCTCCTGTCGCTCATCCTGATATTCATGATCCTGGCCATCCTCTATGAATCGGTCAAGACGCCATTCATCCGCATGTTCTCGCTGCCCCTGGGCCTCATCGGCTCCCTGTTCCTGCTCTTCTTGACCAATAATACGCTGAACCTCTATTCCCTTATCGGCATCCTGGTCATGGATGGCCTGGTCGCCAAGAATGGGACGCTCCTCCTGGACTATACGCTGACCCTCATGCACGAACAGGGCCTGGACCCGCGCAGCGCCGTCATCCAGGCCGGCCGCGTCCGGCTGCGTCCTATCTTCATGACCACCCTGACCATGGTCGTCGGCATGCTGCCTACGGCCCTGTCCATGACGGCCGGGGCGGAAACGCGGGCCAGTATGGCCGTCGTCGTCATCGGCGGCCTGCTGACATCGACAGTCTTCACACTGGTCATTATCCCGATTCTTTTCGTCTTCATGGAAAAGCACAGCCTGTTCCGACGAAAGAGTGCCTAAAAAAAGTCCTGCCCTGGTGGCAGGATTTTTTGTTTTATTATAGAATAATATATACATATATAGAAAATGCATCGGGCTCAATGAAGGAGGACTGACCTATGAACGATAGATACACACCGACATTTAATATTCACGAAGCCGTGCGCAAGACTTTACCTTATATGATGGAAATGCGCGAATATTTCCATGCCCATCCGGAATTGAGTGAAAAAGAATTCGATACGTGCAAGACGATATTCCAGGAACTGTCCCTCATGGGCATCGAAGACGTTAAAATCATCGCCGGCACAGGCGTCACCGGCCTGATCCACGGCGCCCTGCCCGGTCCAGTCATCCTCTTGCGGGCCGATATCGACGCCCTGCCGCTGACGGAAAAATTCGACTGCCCTTATTCGTCCCTCGTCGACGGCGTCATGCACGCCTGCGGCCATGACGGCCATGCAGCCAATCTCCTGGGCGTCGCCAAAATCCTCAACAAGCACAAAGACTGCCTGCGCGGCACGATCCGCCTGGCCTTCCAGCCGGCAGAAGAAGGCAACGGCGGCGCCGCCCGCATGATCGACGCCGGCATCCTCAACAACCCCCGCGTCGACTATGCCCTGGGCCTGCACGTCGCCGGCAGCCTGCCCAAGGGGTACGTCGGCATCGGCCGCGGTGAGATTTCGGCGTCCTGTGACGACTTCACCATCACCCTCCACGGCCGCGGCGGCCACGGCTCCCAGCCGTCCCTGTGCATCAGCCCCATCCAGATGGGCATCGACATCATCCAGTCCATCCAGAACTTCGTCTACAACTGCCATGCCGACGGCGACGGCGTCGTCCTCACCTTCGGCCAGTTCCAGGCCGGCCACAACCCGAACGTCATCCCGGAAACGGCCGAACTGAAAGGGACCCTGCGGACATATAACGAAGAAAAGCGGAAACGCATCCTCGACGCCATTCAGGCCATCCTGAAAAATGTCACTACCACTTACGGCGGCACCTTCGACCTGGACGTCGTCCCCTTCTCGCCAGTCTGCGTCAATGACGACGGCGTCACCGACCGGGTCGTCCACATCCTCCAGGACCACTGTTCCCACCGCGTCGACCTGGTCCCCTTGAAGCGCGGCTCCGGCTCGGAAGACTTCGCTTATTTCAGCGCCGCCGTGCCCAGCTCGTTCTACTACGTCGGCGTCTACAGCGACGCACCGGTCATCGGCCATTCACCGGAATTCCATTGGGACAGCAACGCCTTGAAGTACATGTGCGAAACGATGCTCACCATCGTCTATTACTTTGAAAGTTATGCCTGAGCTTCCCAGTTGTCTAATTCCATATTGAGCGTATAATGAGGGGTATCCATCTTGAAAAAGGAGTGATACCCCTCATGGTATTCTGGTTCATCATCGAACACACGATGCTTCCCATTTTCTTTCTCGTCGTCCTCGGTTATTTCCTCGATAAGAAATTCCACCTCGACGTAAAGACCTTATCGAAGCTCATGTTTTTCCTGGTCATCCCCAGTTTCATCTTTACCAATATCTATACGACGCAATTCCCGGCGACGAGCATCAACATCATCGCGGCCATCGCCATCTTCATGGTCATCTGCTTCGTCATCGCCAACATCGTCGGCCGTATCCGCCACTACGATGCAGCCATGCTGGAATCGTGCCGCAATGCCTTCATGTTCAACAACACGGGAAATCTCGGCGTCGCCCTGATCATCCTCGTCTTTTCCCACGACCCCTTCGTCGTCAACGGCCAGACGCCGTATCTGGCCGAAGCTATGGTTGTACAGATCATCATCTTCATGATCCAGAGCATCTCCCTCAACACGCTCGGCCTCTATCAGGCCGGCCGGGGCCGCCTGACGGCCAGGGATACGCTATCTGTTATGTTCCACATGCCCCTGCTCTATGTCCTGGCTGCGGCCCTCATCGCCCGCTACGTCGGCTGGGACGCCAAGGACTTCTTCCTGTGGCCTATCATGGATATGGCCAGCAAGGCCCTCCTGCCCCTGGCCATGGTCAGCATCGGTGCCCAGTTGTCGCAGACGAAGATCCAATGGCTCGACAAGGACGTCTGGATTGTCAGCATCCTCAAGATGACGGTCCTGCCCCTCATCGGCCTGGCCATGATCTACCTGGCCAATGCCTTCCGGCCCGGCACGTTCACAGCCGTCAGTGCCACGGTCTTCCTCATCTACTGTGCCATCCCGACGGCCGTCAATACGGCCCTGTTTGCCATCGAGTTCGACAACAACCCCGATTACACCACGCAGGTCGTCATGAACACGACGGCCCTGAGCGCCGTATCCCTGACTTTCTATATTTTCCTGGGGCACATTCTTTTCGTCTGAATGATATACTTTTTATCTGTTCGTTACTAAAATCAATATATCCCAACTTTTATTAAAAGAATTTCAAAAAAAGTTATTGACATGACGCGTTTTTACTTATATAATGATTTCATCAACAGAATAGCAGCGGCAAAGGAGCCTGGAAAGAGAGAGCATAAACTATCTTTCCAGGCTTTTCGTATATTCTGGCGATAATAAAATATGACAGTAGACAATGATGTCTTTTCCCCGATGGTTCCATCAGGAAAGGCATCTTTTTTATTTGTCAGGAGGTTGGGAATTATGAAAAAATTATGGTCACGTTTAGGAGTGCTGCTCCCGTGTCTGCTCATGGCAGCGCCGGCAGCCTTCGCTTCCGATCCGGGGACGATCGATACAGGCGATACGGCCTGGGTCCTCATCAGCGCAGCCCTGGTATTCATCATGACACCGGGCCTTGGCTTCTTCTACGGCGGCATGGTCCGCAACAAGAACGTCTTGACGACGATTATGCAGAGCTTCTTCATCGTCGCCATGATTTCCGTAGAATGGATCCTCATCGGCTATGCCATGACTTTCGGTACGGATATTAATGGTTTCATCGGTTCTCTTGATAAAGTCGGTCTTACCGGCGTCGGCATGGCTGTCCTGGAAAACGGGACGATTCCGGAAATGGCTTTCGTCGCCTTCCAGTGCATGTTCGCCGTCATCACACCGGCCCTGATTACCGGCGCTTTCGCCGAACGCATGAAGTTCCACGCTTTCGTCGTCTTCATCCTGCTCTGGGCTATCTTCATCTACAACCCCATGGCACACTGGGTCTGGGGCGGCGGCTTCCTGGCTAAACTCGGTGCCCTCGACTTCGCCGGCGGCCTGGTCATCCACATCCTCTCCGGTGTTTCGGGCCTGACCCTCTGCGTCCTCCTGGGCAAACGCTATGGCTATGGGAAAATCCCCATGGTTCCGCATAACCTGCCTATGACCGTCCTCGGCGCAGCCCTCCTCTGGTTCGGCTGGTTCGGTTTCAACGCCGGCAGTGCTCTCGGCGCCAACGCACTGGCTGCCAGCGCGTTCATCGCTTCTCAGGCCGCTGCCGCTGCCGCTACGGTCACCTGGGTCGCTGTCGAATGGATTGTCCAGGGTAAACCGACCATCCTCGGTGCCGCTTCGGGCTGCATCGCCGGCCTGGTTGCCATCACACCGGCAGCCGGCTTCGTCGCTCCCCTGCCGGCCTTGATTATCGGCGCTGTCGGCGGTGTCATCTGCTACTTCGCCGTCGCCGTCGTCAAAGCCAAACTCGGTTACGACGATTCCCTCGACGCCTTCGGTATCCACGGTATCGGCGGTACATGGGGCTCCATCGCCACCGGCCTCTGGGCTACGACGGAAGTCAACCCGGCCGGGGCTGACGGCCTCTTCTACGGCAGCTCGGATCTGCTCGTCGCTCAGATTATTTCCACTGTCGTCGCTTACGCCCTGGCCATTGTCGGCACGTTCATCATCTTCAAGATCATCAGCCTCTTCATGACGGTCCGCACCGATAAGAATGAAGAAATCACAGGCCTGGACATTGGCGAACACGGCGAACGGGGTTATAATTATGCTATCATGTCCGGCAGCCCCTTCGGCGAAACGCCGGCGACGCCGCTCGGCAATGCATCCTTGGACAATGCCGCCGTCAACAACGCGGGCATTAACGGTCGTAACTTATAGAGGTGATACGAATGGAAGAACATCCGATTACAAAAGTAGAAATCATCACTCGTCCGAGTAAATTGGAAGAGCTCAAAGAAGCCCTGAACAACATCGGTGTCATGGGCATGACTGTCAGCCAGGTCTTCGGCTGCGGCCTCCAGAAAGGCTACGTCGAAGTCTACCGCGGCCAGCGGTACAACATCAACCTCCTGCCAGGCATTAAAGTCGAAACGGTCGTCTGTGAAGTGCCGGTCGACAAAGTCGTCGAAGTCGCCCAGAAAGTCTGCAAGACAGGCAAACCGGGCGACGGCAAGATCTTCATCTACCGCCTGAACGATGCCGTCCGCATCCGGACAGGCGAACGAGGACCTATCGCCATCATGGACGAAAAGTGAGTGTACAAACGGGGCTGCCGCATCGCGACAGCCCCTTTCAAGTTGTTAGTGGCTAGTTGTTAGTTG
>ERZ506953.414-NODE-414-length-18851-cov-23.0506_pt1 | contig 18851 bp, 10 predicted proteins | sample MGYA00512895_ERZ506953 | MGnify/ENA metagenome assembly ERZ506953 | reverse complement strand
TCTTCTGCGCGCCGGTGCCCCACGTACCGTCCGGTCCGCCGACCTTGCCGTTATCGGTGGCGTCGGGGAACGTTTCGTTCGGAGTGTCGGCAAGGGCCTGCTTCATGTATTCGGTGAACAGATGCACGGGGTAGTCGCTGCCGCCGGTCCATCGGCCGAACGAAGGGATCTGCTGCGGATTGCCGTTGGCGTCCGGATACCACATCGCCACAGAAGTCAGCATGGACGGCGTGTAGCCGATGAAGCTCGCTGCGTTGGAATCGTTTGCGGTGCCTGACTTGCCGGCAATGGTGTGCCCAGTGGCACGCGCCTCGGTGGCGGTGCCTCGTTGGACCACGCCGGTAAGCGCCTTCGTCACGAGATTCGCGTTGTTCGCTTCGAACGTCTGCTCCGCCGAGGTCGGCGCGTTGTACAGGTCGGTGCCGTTCGCCGTCTGCACTTGGGCAACGATATGCAGCGTCGGCTTGTTGCCTTGGTTGGCCAGTGTGGCGTATCCCTGCGTCATGTCCTTGAGGGTCAGGCCGTTGTTGCCGAGCACGGTGAACGGGTTGGAACCATCCAAAGACGAATCGTCAACGCCGGCCTGCCGTGCGGTTTCGGCGATTTTCTGCGCGCCGAGCTTGGTTTGCAGATCCATGTACACGGTGTTCGAGGATTGTTCCGTCGCCGTGTACAGGTTCACGTATCCCAGATTCTCGCCGCCGTAGTTGCTCACCGTTTCGGTGATGCCCGGGAACGTCCGGTACGAGTTGCCGTTGAAGTACGTGTTGAGGCTGACGCCTTCGTTGACAGCGGCCAGCAATGCGAACGGCTTCATGGTGGAGCCGACTTCGTACGTTGCCTGGGTGACGTTGTTGAGCTGCTTGGTCAGGTAGTCGTCTCCTGCGTACAGCGAGATGATGGAACCGTCCTTGGGGTTCACCGACAGCGCGCCGAACTGCATGCCGTCGGGCACGATGCCTTGCATGCCGTTTTGGGAGGGACTGATGGTGGAGAACATCAGGTCCTGCTTCGATTTGTCAATGGTGGTGACGATTTTGTAGCCGCCGGTTTCCAGGTCCTGCTTGCTGAACGCCTTGGTGTTGACGAGTTCGTTCTGCACCATCGTCAGCAGGTATCCGTTCGGTCCGGACATCTGGTTGTTCTGTTGGATTTCGATGGTTTGCGGGAATTTCGCGGCTTTCTTCTCGTCCGGCGTGATGTAGCCGTCTTCGTCCATGATGTTCAGCACGCGCTTGTAACGTTTTTCAGCTTGCTTGGGATTCACGTCGGGGGTCCATACGCTCGGCGCGGGAATGATGCCGGCAAGCATGGCCGCTTCGGAGAGCGTCAGATCCTTCGCGTCCTTGCCGAAGTACGCTTTGGCCGCTGCCTGGATGCCGTATGCGCCACGGCCGAGATAGATGGTGTTCATGTAGTTGCACAACACCTGGCTCTTGTCCTGTGCTTGGGCGATTTTGACCGCCAGGAACGCCTCACGCAGTTTGCCCACGTACGAGGTGGTTTCGCCCAGATAATAGCGTTCCGCATACTGCTGGGTGATGGTGGAACCGCCTTGCCTGCTACCGGTGGTCAGGTTGTTGTAGAACGCGCGTGCGATGCCGATCGGATCGATGCCCTTATTGGTGTAGAAGGAGCGGTCTTCCGATGCCACGATCGCGTTGCCGACGTAGTCGGGCAGGTCTGCGCAGCTGATGATTTCGCGGTTCTGCTCCGCATAGCTGCCGATCGGCGTGGTGCCGTCGTTGTAGTACACGGTCGTCTTCTCGGCCAGCGCGAACTTTTCCGGCTGTGGGATTTCCGTGGTGGTGTACATGTAGGCGAACAGGCCGATGCCTGCCGCGATGAGCGCCGCGAAGATGCCGAGCACCCATTTGAGCACGAGATGCTTGTGTTTTCTGGTCTTTTTGGGTGCGCGATGCGAAGTGTGCTTCGGCCCCTGGGGCGGCTTGCTCAGCACTTCTCCATGGACCCCGTAGGTGGTGCCCACCCGTGGCGTCGTGGACGTTGCGCTGCCGCTGCGGGCGCTTTTTGAGCGTGAGCTGACACTTCGTGTTCGTGAAACCATGGTTTCCACCGTAGCCGAACGACCTGAAAAACAAGGGTGTAGATAGTGCTGTCCGACTGGAAAAACATGTTTTTGCGCAGCTTTTTTACAAATCGACAATCTGTTGACGACTGCCGTAATATGGCCGTTTTTCAGTGATTTTTCAGTTTACAATGCGGTTTGTGGGTATGCTTGGGGATTGGTATACCTGCGAAACGCATAACAGAGGAGTCGTTTTCAGATGAGCATTCGAGTAGCTATCGCCGGCGTGGGCAATTGCGCCTCGTCGCTGGTGCAGGGCGTTGAGTATTACAAGGACACCAAGGACGAGGATAAGATTCCCGGCCTGATGCACAACAATTTCGGTGGCTACCGCGTGCGTGACATCGAATTCGTCACCGCGTTCGACGTCGATGCGCTGAAGGTGGGCAAGGACCTGTCCGAGGCGATCGGAGCTTCTCAGAACAACACCATCAAATTCGCGGACGTGCCGAATCTGGGCGTCGAGGTGCTGCGTGGCCCGACTAACGACGGCTTGGGCGAATACTACCGCCAGATGATCGAAGAGTCGGACGCCGAACCGGTGGACGTGGCCCAGGTGCTGCGTGACAAGAAGGTCGACGTGCTGGTTTCCTACCTGCCGGTTGGTTCCGAGAAGGCGGACAAGGCTTACGCTCAGGCCGCTATGGACGCTGGCTGCGCGTTCGTGAACTGCCTGCCGGTGTTCATCGCCTCCGATCCGGAGTGGGCGCAGAAGTTCCGTGACGCTGGTGTGCCGATTGTCGGCGACGATATCAAGTCGCAGGTCGGCGCCACCATCACGCACCGCGTGCTGGCCCGTCTGTTCGAGGATCGCGGCGTGCGTCTGGATCGTACGTACCAGCTTAACGTCGGCGGCAACATGGACTTCATGAACATGCTGCAGCGTTCCCGCTTGGAATCCAAGAAGATCTCCAAGACCCGCGCCGTCACTTCCGTGGTGCCGCACGAGATGGATCCGCACAACGTGCATATCGGCCCGTCCGATTACGTGGCTTGGCTTGACGACCGCAAGTTCGCCTTCGTGCGTCTTGAGGGCACCACGTTCGGCGATGTGCCGCTGAACCTCGAATACAAGCTCGAGGTGTGGGATTCCCCGAATTCCGCCGGTATTGTGATCGACGCCGTGCGTGCGGCGAAGATCGCGCTCGACCGCCGCCTGGCCGGTCCGGTTCTGGCTCCGAGCTCCTACTTCATGAAGTCTCCGGCCGTGCAGCACGAGGATGGCGAGGCCCGCCGCTTGGTGGAGGAATTCATCAAGGGTGAGGTCGAAGGCACCGAAGAGCAGCTTGACGCCGATGTGGCGGCCGCGAAGGCCGCCGGCAAGGATGTGTGGCGCGCATAGCGTGCGTTGCTGACGGCAGACCCGCGATGGCAATGGCAACCATCTCGTAGGTCTCGACCCACTCGCCTGATTCGTAGGCAGAATCAGCATATAATGAAAATCCCTATGGCCTGGGGTAATGCCATAGGGGTTTTTGTTGTCCCGGAAACGCTGCGGCGGTGGCGGCCAATGGTCGTGCGCCGTCGCAGCGTGAACGGGAATCATATATTGCGCAATGTATATCGCGTCACTTTTTGAGGAGTGGTTCGACCTGCTGCTCGTACGCGGTCAACGCGGTGTCGATCACGTTGTGCATGTCGTAATACTTGTACGTGCCCAAACGGCCGCCGAACACGGTCCTCGGCTCGGCCTTCGCGAGCTCCTCGTACCTCGCGTACAACGCCTTGTCGGCCTCCGTGTTGATCGGATAATACGGCTCGTCGCCACGCTCGGCGAAACGGCTGTACTCCTCCCACACCACCGTTTTGTCCGGGTTCTGCGAAGCCCTGCGCTCCGGGTTGAAGTTCTTGAACTCGATCGCGCGCGTGTACGGCACGTCCGGGTCGGAGAAGTTCATCACCGGGCATCCGAAATGGTCGCCCTCGTCGTAACGCACCTCCCTGAAGTCCACCGTGCGCCACTTCAGCTCGCCCAGCGAGTAGTCGAAGTAGCGGTCCACCGGACCCGTGTACACCACCGGCACGCCCGCCGCGGCCAGCGCCTTCCTGTTGTACGGCTGGGACTCGTCGAAGAAGTCGGTCCTGAGGGTCACGTGGATGCGCGGATCGTCGATCATGCGCTCCATCCAGGCGGTGTAGCCGTCCGTGGGCAGGCCCTCCCACGTGTCCCTGAAATACCGGTTGTCGTAGTTGAAGCGCACCGGCAGGCGGTTGATGATGCCCGCGGGCAGGTCCTTCGGATCGGTCTGCCACTGCTTGCCCGTGTAGTTCTTGATGAACGCCTCGTACAGCGGGCGGCCGATCAGCGAAATGCCCTTGTCGTTGAGGTTCTTCGGGTCCGTGCCAGCCAATTCGCCGGCCTGGCTCTCGACCAGGGCCTTCGCCTCGGCCGGCGTGTAGTGCGCGTGGAAGAACTGGTTGATGGTGCCCAGGTTGATCGGCAGGGGATACACCTCGCCGTCGTGCGTGGCGTACACACGGTGCACGTAGTCCGTGAAGCTTGTGAAACGGTTCACATAGTCCCAGACCCTCTTGTTGGACGTGTGGAACAGGTGCGCGCCGTACTTGTGGATCTCCGCGCCGGTCTCCTCGTCCATGTAGCTGTACGCGTTGCCGCCGATATGGTCGCGCACGTCGATGATCTCGACCCTCACGCCCAGGTGCTCGACGGCCTGCTGGGCCACGGTCAGGCCGAACAGGCCCGCGCCCACGACCACCAGATCGGGATACTCCACCGCATCAGTCATAACAAAACAACCTTCCAAACGTTATCGATGCTTATCGCAGCCACGCAAACGCACAGGGGCGGCGTGCGATTCCTTCTCAAGTGTACCCGTGCGTCTAGTCGGTGCGGCGAGGTCCGGGCATGGTGTAATATGGCAAGAGCCTCCGCGTGGCGGTATGTCACCCAACTCCCCCAGGGCAGGAATGCAGCAAGGGTAAGTGGCCTCTTCCGGGTGCGTGGAGGTTTTTCTATATCTTCTCCGATTCGTTCCCCACAGTAGGGGCGATGCCGTATTCTCGGTGACTATGACCAACGAATTCAAGCCACTTGTCCGAGATCCACAGCAGCCTGTGAACATGCTTCAGCAGCCCACGGCAGCAACGCCTGCGGAACCGTTGGAATCGTTGTCGTTCCCTGATATGCGCGAAGTCGAGGCGGTGCTTTCTCCGCAGGATGTCAACAAAGGCTTGGCTCAGGCGGATCCGCTGACCCGCCATCCGCGCGTGCCCAGCATCGTGCTGTGCGTGGTGTTCGGTCTGCTGATGCTTGCCGCTTCCGCCGGCGTCTGGTGGCTTGGCGTGCGTACCATGGACGGCCAAAGCTATGAGGATATCGTCTGGTCGAAATTCGATGCCGCGTTGCCGGGTTGGCTGGCGCCGGTCGTGCACGTCTTCGCCATTTCCGCAGTGGTCATCACCGTCAGCGTCATCATGGGGGCAATCGCGTTTGCCGTGCTGATCGTGCGCAAACGGTGGCTGTCGATCGCGCAGCTCGCTGTATTCGGAGGCCTGTGTTTCGCCGCGGCCGAACTGTTGAAGCCGCTGCTGCCACGCCCGTATCTTATTAATTTGGAATCGAATCCTAATAATTCCGCGCCTTCCGGACATGTCATCCTTGCCGCTGCGGCAAGCGTGATGCTGCTGTGCGCCGTACCGCGCGTGCTGCGTGCGCTGGTGGCGGTGATTGGTTGGGCGTATACGGTGCTGGTCGGATTGTCGGTGATCGCGGCGCAATGGCATCGTCCGACCGACGTGATTATGGCGCTGCTGATCGTCGGCGGACTGGCGTTGCTGGCGCTTGCCACCACGTTCGCCAGCGGCATGGATGAGCCGGGCACGCGCGTCTCGTCGGCAAGCGTGCAGATCGTCGGCAGTGTGATGCTGACGATTGGCGTATTGGGCATCCTGTACGGCGCGTATATCATCTGGCAGATTCAGCCGGGACTCGCCATGAGCGCCGAATGGACGAATGCCGGCGCGTACGTTTCCACGGCGCTGCTGACGGCCGCCGTTTCCGCGCTGGTGCTTGGCATAACGCTCGCCATGCGTCAGCTGACCGCCTCGCCGTTGACGAAACTGGGTTTGGTGGGAGCGCCGCCCGCACCGCCGAAGCGCTGAAAACAGCCGGTTCCGGGCATGCTGCCGTCCATACGCCACACGGGCGGTTTGCCATTTCTCCGTATTCAGTGAGTATTATTGCGTTGCAAACACTAGTAATAAGGAGTGGCTATGGCTACCGGCAGCAAGCTCGTTATTGTGGAGTCTCCTACCAAGGCGAAGAAGATTGGCGGATACTTGGGCTCCGGATACACGGTCATGGCATCGGTCGGCCATATCCGCGACCTTGCCCAGCCCAGCCAGGTGCCGGCGGCCGAGAAAGCCAAGTACGGCAAGTTCGGCGTGGATATCGAAGACGGATTCAAGCCGTATTACATCGTGGACGGCAACAAGAAGAAAACCGTTGCCGACCTGAAAAGCGCGCTGAAGAAGGCAGACACCCTCTACCTCGCCACTGATGAGGATCGCGAAGGTGAGGCGATCGCATGGCATCTTGTGCAGACGCTGAAGCCGAAGGTGCCCGTCAAGCGCATGGTGTTCCACGAGATCACGCCGGAAGCGATCAAGGCGTCGCTGAACAACACGCGTGATGTGGACGCCGCCATGGTGGACGCCCAGGAAACCCGTCGTATTCTGGACCGTCTGTACGGCTATGAGCTGTCCCCGGTGCTGTGGCGCAAGGTCGGTCCGGGCCTGTCCGCGGGCCGCGTGCAGTCCGTGGCCACCCGTCTGATCGTGGAACGTGAGCGTGAGCGCATGGCGTTCGTGCGTGCCCCCTATTGGGATGTCACCGCCACGCTGGAAGCGCCCGACGCCGACGGCAACAATGTTGCGTTCGATTCTCGCATGGTGTCGCTTGGCGGCCGTCGTTTGGCCGGTTCCAAGGATTTCGGCGATGATGGCCAGCTGACCGCCGCCGGCGTCAAAGACAACGTCGTGCAGCTGGACGAAACGCACGCGAATGCGATCGCGCGATCGCTGGAATATGCGACGTTCACCGTCTCGTCGATGGAAACCAAGCCGTACCGTCGCCGTCCGGTGCCGCCGTTCACCACGTCCACGCTGCAGCAGACGGCCGGCAATCGCCTTGGCATGAGCTCGCGCCAGACCATGCGTGCCGCGCAGGGGCTGTACGAAAACGGTTTCATCACGTATATGCGTACCGATTCGGTGACGCTGTCGCAGGAGGCGATCGCGGCCGCCCGTGAAGCGGTGTCGCGGCACTTCGGCGAAAAGTACTTGTCCGATGCGCCCAAGCAGTACGCCACGAAGACGGCGGGCGCGCAGGAAGCCCACGAATGTATCCGACCGGCGGGCGCGCATTTCCGCGATCCGGCTGAAATCGCCACCAAAGTGCCGGCCGACCAGCTCAAGCTGTACACCCTGATCTGGCAGCGCACGCTGGCCTGCCAGATGGCCGATGCGACCGGTTCCACCGCCACCGTGCGTCTGTCCGCGCCGACCGAATCCGACGGCGAGGCCATGTTCCAGGCGTCCGGCACCGTCATCGAATTCCCCGGCTTCATGAAGGCCACCGGCGAGGGCCGCCGTAGCGTTGTCGACGCGAAGAAGAGCGCCGAGGCGGCGGGCGTGAAGATTGGCGATAAGGCCGAAAAGTCTGCGAAGGCTTCGAAGAAAACCGATGACAACGTTTCCCTGCCGCCGATGCAGCCGGGCGACGAGCTTGCCGCCGTGGACGTTGCCGCGGACGGCCACGAGACCCAGCCGCCGGCGCGCTACACCGAAGCGTCGCTCGTCAAAACGTTGGAACAGAAGGAAATCGGCCGTCCGTCCACGTATGCGAGCATCATCTCCACAATCATCGACCGCGGGTACGTGTACGAGCGTGGCCGTGCGCTGATCCCGTCCTGGCTGGCGTTCTCCGTCACCAAACTGCTTGAAACGAAGTTCCCGAAGTATGTGGATTACGAGTTCACCGCCGATATGGAAACCGGCCTCGACCAGATTGCTGGTGGCCATGAGACCGGCAAGGCGTGGCTGACCCGCTTCTACTTCGGTTCCGGCGATGGTGCGGCCCAGTCCGCCGACGAGGCGCATGAGGGCCTGCAGCAGCAGGTGGCGCAGCTTGGCGAGATTGATGCGCGTGAGATCAACACCATCGATATCGGCGATGGCCTGCACGTGCGCGTCGGCCGTTATGGCCCGTATCTTGAGGACATGAAGCATCTGGATGCGGAAGGCAATCCGAAGCGCGCCTCGCTGCCGGATACGCTCGCTCCGGATGAGCTGACCGTCGAGGTCGGCCACGATCTGATTGAAAACCATTCCGGTGGGCCGCGTGAACTGGGCAAGGACCCGGTGTCCGGCGGCACCGTCGAGGTACGCAATGGCCGGTTCGGCCCGTACGTGGCGTTGGTCATGCCGAGCGCGGAAGATGCCGGCGATACCGCTGCCGAGTCCGCCGCAGGCAAGGCGGGCAAGACGAAGCGTTCCGGCGGTAAGAAGGCGGCTTCCGACCGTCCGAAGATGGCGTCGCTGTTCAAGACGATGAGTCCCGAATCGCTGACGTTGGAAGACGCGCTGAAACTGCTGAGCCTGCCGCGCGAAGTCGGCTCCTACGATGAGGCGAACGCCGAAACCGGCGAAATGCAAACGGTTACGGTCATGGCCAACAATGGCCGTTACGGCCCGTACCTGACCAAGACCGGTGCCGACGGCAAGTCCGACACGCGTTCGCTGGCTTCCGAAGACGAGATCTTCACCGTCGACTTGGAGAAGGCCAAGGAACTGTTCGCGCAGCCGAAGTACGGACGCGGTCGTGGACGTGGCGCGGCCAAGCCGCCGTTGCGCGACTTGGGCACCGATCCGGAAACCCAGAAGCACGTGACCATCAAGGACGGCTTCTACGGCGCGTACATCACCGACGGCGAGACAAACCGTACACTGCCGAAGCAGTATGCGCCCGAATCGATCGAACCGGCCGAGGCGTTCCGCCTGCTGGCGGAGAAGCGCGCGCAGGGGCCGTCGAAGCGTCGTGGCCGCAAGACGGCTGCGAAGGGAGCCAAGAAGGGCGCTGCCAAAGGAGCGAAATCCGCGAAGAAGGTGAGCGCGACCGAACAGGCGCGTGCCGACCGCCGTGCCAAGGTGCGTGAACTGGCCGACAAGGGTTGGGCGAATACGCGTATAGCGAAGGAGATCGGCTCCACCGCGTCCACCGTGAAGGCTGACGTCGACTGGCTGACCGCCAACGAAGGCTACGCGCGTCCTGAAGTCGTTCCCGCACGCTGACGTTATGCGACGCGCGAAACGTCGCACGATCTGATGTTCCGCAAGACAATCGGCATCGTGCGACACCAAGCCGTGGGCCGAATGGCCGGGCACGGCAGGGGCGCACGGTACAGTGAAAGGCATGCAGGGCACTTTTATCTCGTTTGAAGGCGTTGACGGCGTGGGCAAGACCACGCAGGTCGAACGGTTGCGCGCATATGTTGAATCTCAGGGCCGCGAATGCGTGGTCACGCGCGAGCCGGGCGGCACCGCATTGGGCGTGGCGATTCGCAAAATGCTGTTGCACGGCGTGGATACGGGGGATGAGAACGATTGTGCCGACATCGCCCCGCGTACGGAGGCGCTGTTGTTCGCCGCCGACCGCGCGCAGCACGTCGCGGAAGTGATTCTGCCCGCTCTGCAACGCGGCGCGGTGGTCATCACCGACCGGTATCTCGATTCCTCTTTGGCGTACCAGGCGGGCGGCCGCGAGCTGACGGCCGCGGAAATCCGAAACCTGAGCATGTGGGCCACGAACGGTCTGCTGCCGGAACGCACGTATCTGCTGGATATGGATCCGGCGCAATCGCATGCGCGGCTGCAGCATGCCGAAGACCGCATGGAGGCGGCCGGCAACGACTTCCAGCGTCGCACACGCGTCGCGTTCCTCGACTTGGCTGAACGTGAGCCGGAACGGTTCCACGTCATTGACGCAAGCCAGTCCATCGAAGACGTGTGGGCGCGTATCAAAGCCGATTTCGACACCGTGAGCACCGCTGACGGGGGTGTCGCATGAGCGTGTGGAACTCCATAGTAGGCCAAGCGCAGGTGGTCGAACAGCTGAAGGCCATCGCCAGCGGCGACCCGAAGGCCATCGCGCAGTCGTGGCTGATCTGCGGCCCTCCCGGATCGGGCCGTTCCAACGTTGCCCGCGCGTTCGCCGCCGCGCTCGAAAGCCCCGATCATGGCCTGAACGATGAGCCGACCAAAACCACCGAGCAGGTGCTTGCCGGCACCCACCCCGACGTGAGCGTGCTGGCCACCAACAAAGTGACCATCGGCATCGACGAGGTGCGTGACATCATCACCACATCCGAGCAGATGCCCGGCACCGCGCCGTGGCGCATCATCATCATCGAAGACGTCGACCGCATGATGGAACGCACCACCAACGTGCTGTTGAAGGAAATCGAAGAGCCGAGCCCGCACACCATCTGGCTGCTGTGCGCGCCCAGCGCCCAAGACGTGCTGCCGACCATCCGCTCGCGCACGCGCATCGTCAACTTGGCCGTACCGTCCAACCAGGCGGTGGCGAAATTCTTGGAATCGCAAGGTTTCGAGCCGAATATCGCGGCGCGTGCGGCACGATTGTCGGAGGGGCACATCGGCATCGCGAGCCTGTATGCCAAGGACGAACGCGTCATGACGGACCGCGACGAGCTCATCGTCGGCGTGCTCGGCTTGCATCGCGCGTCGGATGCCGTGCTATTGGCCGGCAACCTCATCGACAACGCGAAGGCGCAGGCCGAAGCGGAAGTCAACGTCAAAGCGTCCGAAGCGGAAGCCGATTTCCGCCGCATCAACGGGCTCGGACCCAAAGACCGCATACCCCCGAAACTGCGTGGCGCATACAATGCGATCGCCAAAAAAGACGAGCTCAAACGACGCGCCACCAGACTCACGCGTGACGTGCTCGACCGTGCGCTCAATTCGGTCGCCAGCATCTACCGTGACGTGGCGGTGCTGCAGAACAACGCCGAGGACGCGGTGGGGCTCATCAACCTCGAAAACCGTTCCGCCATCACGGAATTGTCGGTACGGCTCGACCGTACGGGGGCCGTGCGCCGGCTGGAGAACATCGCCACCGCGCGCCGCAGGCTCAATGGCAACGGCAATCCGGTTTTGGTGTTCGAAGCGCTGTTCTGCGCGCTGATTCCGTGATTTTCGTAATTTCCAGTAATTACCGGCGATTCGATTCGCGATTCACCGGCGGAACACCGAGGAATCCCGCACAATAAGCTGCGGGGCAAGCATGACTCGGGGCGCGCGCACGCTGCCGCCTGGCGCAGCAGCCGTCTCCGCCGCGCCTCCGGCAGGACCGGAAGCCAGCAATCGTAAGCATTCCGACACAATACGCTCAAACGGCGCACGCACCGACGTCAGCCGAGGCATGGTGGTACGCGCGATGGCGGAATCATGGTAGCCGACCACCAGCACGTCCTCCGGCACGCGGATTCCCAACGCGTCGAACGCCACCATCACGCCGAACGCGATCGCATCGTCGGCGCAGACCACGGCTTCCGGCTGTACGAGCGGCCCGTTGAACAGCCGCATGGCGCAATCGAAACCGCGCTGCACGGTACGTTCGCCGAACTGGTTCCAGTTTTCGCTGGTGGCAAGCCCGTAAGTGCGCATATGCGTGTGGAATGTGGCGAACAGTTCCGCCGATTCGAAAGACAGCTCGTTGCCGGCCATATACGCGGCGGACGCGATGCCCTGCTCGGCCAGATGTTTGACGATCGCCTCCATCGCGGCGTTTTCGTCGATGCCTACCACGGACACGCGCGGCGCGGTCTGCCGTCCGCAGATCTGCACGATCGGCAGCGTGTTCGCGTACTGGTTCAGCGTTCCGGCAAGGTCGGTGCCGGCTGCAGGCACCACGATCAGCCCGTCCACATGGCGGTTGGCCAGCGATTCGATGCGTTCCGCCTGCGCTTCCTGCGTGGCTCCGATGCCCAGCAGCAGTTGCTGCGATTCGGTGTCGATGGTCGGCTCGATCTCGTCGAGCAGTTGCGCGGCGAACGGTTCCGTGGCGCTCGGAATGACCAGACCGATGGTTTTCGTCACGTCGCTGCGCAGCGCGCTCGCTGCGTAGTTGACTGAATAGCCGAGTTGTTTGGCGGCTTCGCGCACGCGGCGGGCGATATCGTCGTCCTTGCCGCGTTTGCCGGACAGCACGCGTGAGACGGTGGCGATGGACACGCCGGCCGTCGCCGCGACGTTGGTGATTGAGCTGCCGCTGTCGGTTCTGCCTGCCATGCGCTGTCCTTTCCGTCGTGTCCGGCTTGCGTTTGCCGGCTCCCTAAGTGTTTTTCAAAATGCCCTAGAGGGTGCCCTGAACCCCTGTGTGCTTCTCGGTCAAAGGTCTGGTCTGATGAACCGGTTCGAGCCTCGAAGAACCTATTAAGAATAGAACGACCGCCCGTCGAATATGGCGGGCGGTCGAAACGTTCGTACGTCAGTGCGTCAGTGCGTTATGCGCGGTGCGTCACTCGGCGTTGACGAGGATGTTGGCCAGGTTGTCGGCCACGGCCTCGGCGTTGTCGCCTTCGACGTTGATGACCACGGTGTCGCCCTGCTTGATGCCCAGACCCATGATGGACAGGATGGAGCCGGCCGGAACGGCGTTGCCGCCTTCCTTGGCGATGGTCACGGTCTGGCCGGAAGCGGTGACGGCCTGTGCGAACATGGCGGCCGGACGGGCGTGAATGCCGACCGGATCGTTGATGACGAGATTGCGGGTTGCCATAATGGTCTCCTTTGTTGTGGTTGGTGGTTGGTTTGCTTACGTTGGGTTGTCTCGATATTTACACGTCGATGTATATCGATTTTTGCATATCGATTGCATTATGCGGCTTTTGCCGGCATCTGCATTTCTTGCGATTATCATAGCACAGTTTTTACGAAACACAGAAAACGTTTACCGGTTTTGTTTTGCGGGAATTTCGTGTATACTAATCGCAGGCTGAAAATGATTTACCGGCAAAGACGGTGGGGATCATTGCAGTAACTCACCTATGCAAGGCAGGCATAATCCTGCAATCGTTTGCGTATCCATATTTTTTCCCAAGGAAACAGGAAAAGGAGTTCTCATGAACATTAAGGGTGTTGGTATCGGTCGTGGCGTCGCAGTCGGCCCGGTCATTCGCATGGCCGCTCCGCTGCCGGAACCGTCGGACGCTCCGCGCGCCGAAAACATCTCCGCGGAAACCGAAATCGCCCGCGTCGAAAAGTCGCTCGCCCTCGTCAACGCCGACCTGAACCGTCGCGCCGAAGAGGCCGCCAACGGCGACGAAGGCGCCAAGCAGGCCGCCCCGATCCTGCAGGCCATCGCCATGTTCGCCTCCGATCCGTCCCTTGCGCAGTCCATCAAGGACCTCATCAACCAGGGCAAGACCGCCGAGCGCGCCGTGCTGGAAGGCTTCGGCGCGGTCGAAGACATGTTCCGCGCCATCGGCGGCTACCAGGCCGAGCGTGCAGCCGACCTGCATGACGTCGGCCAGCGCGTGATCGCCGACCTCATGGGCGCTCCCGCTCCGGGACTGCCGGTCAGCGAAACCCCGTTCGTGCTCGTCGCCGAAGACCTGTCCCCGGCCGACACCGCCGCGCTCGACATGAGCAAGACCCTGGCCATCGTCACCTCCCAGGGCGGTCCGACCTCCCACACCGCCATTCTGGCGCGCGCCCGTGGCATCGTCGCGGTCGTCTCCGCCGCCGAAGCCGCCGAACTTGAGAACGGCACCAACGTCATCGTCAACGCAGCCAAGGGTGAGATCGTGGTGAACCCGAGCGAAGACGAGATCGCCGCCGCCGAAGCCGCCAAATCCCGTGCCGCCGCAGCCAAGGAACTGCGTGGCAAGCCGGGCGCCACCAAGGACGGCCACCTGATTCCGCTGCTCGCCAACGTCGGCAAGCCGTCCGACGCCGCGAAGGCGCTGGAATACGGCGCCGAAGGCGTTGGCCTGTTCCGTACCGAATTCCTGTTCATCGGCAACTCCGAGCCGCCGAGCGTCGAAGAGCAGACCAAGGCCTACACCGAGCTGCTCAGCCAGTTCCCGGGCAAGAAGGTCGTGATCCGCATGCTCGACGCCGGCGCCGACAAGCCGCTGCCGTTCCTGACTCCGGAAGACGAGCCGAACCCGGCCCTCGGCCTGCGTGGCCTGCGTACCCTGCGCGCCCACATGGACGTGCTCGAAGGCCAGCTCAAGGCGCTCGCCGCCGCCGACGCCGCAACCGACGCGAACCTGTGGGTCATGGCCCCGATGGTCGCCGACCAGCATGAGGCCGACTACTTCGTCAAGCTCGGCAAGAGCTTCGGTCTGAAGTTCGTGGGCGCGATGGCCGAAGTGCCGTCGATCGCCCTGATGGCCGACAAGGTGGCTGACGTGGCCGACTTCGTGTCCATCGGCACCAACGACCTGACCCAGTACACCCTTGCCGCCGACCGTACCCTCGGCTCCGTGGCCAACTATCAGACCGCATGGCATCCGGCGGTGCTGCGCGCCATCAAGATGATCTGCGACGCGGGCAACGCCAAGGGCATGCCGGTGGGCGTGTGCGGCGAGGCCGCGGCCGATCCGGATCTGGCGGTCGTGCTGGCCGGTCTCGGCGTCAACTCGCTGTCCATGACCCCGGTGGCGCTGGACGATGTGCGCGCCTCCCTCGCCGAAGTCACCTTCGAAGAGGCCAAGGCCAAGGCGGCTGCAGCCCTCAATGGCGACTTCTACAAGCCGGCCGAGTGATTTTTCCCCCTTCTTTCTTTCGCTCGGCTATTCCGGACTTTGCGGCTGCGTCATCGCGGCCGCAGGGTTCCGTCACTGCAAATGTGCCTATGAGAGCGATTCGGTTCTGATGGGCCCTGTTTCCCGGAATGACCCCGTTTCGTGCGATCGCCGCGCGGACGGGGTCGTTTCGGTTGCGGGTTGTGTCGATTGCTGCGATTGCGTCGATTGCGCCACCGGCGTAGACGCGTCATACGGCCGCGTCGCGTCACGCGCATGCGCGATACTGGAAGCATGAAGATTTCCGCAGATTTCACCGTCATTCCCGACGCGTTCGCCAAGGCGGCGCCGCCTGAGAACTGCATCGACGGCACTCCGATCGTTTCCTTCCCCTTCTATATCGACGAGCTCGACCCGTCTGTGCAGTTTCTGCATTGGGAATTCGTCGATCCCGATTCCATTCCGGTGTGCGGTTTCCAGTGGAACCATTGGTCGCTCGCCAATCTGCCCGTGGACGCGCTGATGTACGATTTCAACGATTCACATGCATTGGCGATTCCGGCCGATTTTTCCCGCACGGTTTCCGCGATGATTCCCGAGACGGTGCAGGGACGCACGTCCGCCGCATCGCCGTTGTTGAAAGGCCGTAGCGACGATCCCGCCGTCACCATGCGTTACAACGGTCCGTATCCGCCTGATCGGGATCACGAATACTACCTGCACGTATGGGGCACTACCGCGCCTCTCAATGGTCTCAATCAAGGCTTCTGGCTCAACGAGATGGAACGCGCGTTGCGTAATTCCGGTGCGATCGCGGACCAAGGCGCTATCTTCCTGACCGGCAAGGCGTGACCGGCGAAACCGGCGAGAACAGCCGGCAAGGCGTGACCGGCGAAACCGGCGAGAACAGCCGGCAAGGCGCAAACCGCGTAATCGCAAGATAATACCAAAGAATACCGCAAACGTAAACAAAACAAACGAAAGGAACCTACATATATGGCATGCACCACGATTCTGGTCGGCAAGGACGCAAGCTATGACGGATCGACCATCATCGCCCGCAATGAGGACAGCGCGAACGGCGAATTCTGCCCGAAGCGCTTCATCGTCGTCAAGCCGGACGAGCAGCCGCGCCACTATAAGAGCGTGCTGTCCCATGTGGAAGTGGATCTGCCGGACGAGCCGTTGCAGTACACGGCCGTGCCGAACGCGAATCTGAAGGAAGGCATTTGGGGCGAAGCCGGCGTCAATGAGGCGAATGTGGCCATGAGCGCCACCGAAACCCTCACCACCAACGAGCGCGTGCTCGGCGCCGACCCGTTCGTGGAACTCACCCCAGCCAAAGGCAAGAAAGGCGAAGACGGCTACGAGCCGGAAGTGCCCGGCGGTATCGGCGAAGAGGACTTCCTTACCCTCGTGCTGCCGTATGTCAAGACCGCCCGCGAAGGTGTAACCCGTCTCGGCGCGCTGCTCGAACAGTACGGCACCTACGAGATGAACGGTGTCGCCTTCTCCGATGTGGATGAGATCTGGTGGCTTGAAACCGTCGGCGGCCACCACTGGATTGCCAAGCGCGTGCCGGACGAAGCATACGTGACCATGCCGAACCAGCTCGGCATCGACGAATTCGACCTTGACGATGCCCTCGGCGACCAGGAGGAGCATATGTGCTCCGCGGACCTCGGTGAATTCATCGAACGCAACCACCTCGACCTGGCCGTGGAGAACGTCACCCCGTTCAATCCGCGTGACGCGTTCGGCTCCCACTCTGATTCCGACCATGTTTACAACACCCCGCGCGCTTGGTACATGCAGCGCTTCCTCAACCCGTACGACGAGCAGTGGGACGGTCGGGACGCCGACCACCAGCCGACTTCGGACGACATTCCGTGGGCCCGCCAGCCCGATCGCAAGATCACCATCGAGGACGTGAAGTACGTGTTGAGCTCCCACTATCAGGGCACCCCGTACGATCCGTACGGCAAGCTCGGCGACCAGCATTCGCGCCACATGTTCCGTCCGATCGGCATCAACCGCCAGAGCCAGCTGTCCGTCATGCAGATCCGCCCGTACCGTCCGCAGGTCAACCGTGCCGTGCAGTGGATCGCCTACGGTTCCAACCCGTTCAACACGCTCGTGCCGTTCTTCCCGAACGTCGATTCCACGCCGAAGTATCTTGAGGACACCACCACGCGCGTCACCTCCGAGAACTTCTACTGGGAGAACCGCATCATTGCGGCCCTGTGCGACGCCAGCTTCGCCGACACCGCCAATGCCGTCGAACGCTACCAGGAGAAGACCGGCGCGATGGGCCACCGCATGGTAGCCGCCACCGACGAGCAGATCGACCGACTGGTGGAAGGCGTGGTCGACGAATTCGACGCGGACGACGAGATCGGCGACGTGCAGCCGATGGAACCGGACGAAATCATCGAAGCCGTCCGCAACGGCGAAGCCCGCGAAGTGCTCGCCGCCGCCAACGAGACCATGGCCGCGCAGCTTAAGGCGGAAACCGACAAGCTGCTCGACTCCGTGCTCTACACCACCAGCATGAATATGAAGAACGGCTTCCACATGTCCGACTTCTGATATTTTCTGCGATTGCGCAATCGCAAGAAATTCTACGAAAACCCGCGTAGCAACCGGCTTCCGCACAGCGTTCGCCACAAAAAGTTCCGTATGACGGTCGGCGCGCGTCCGCTGTGCGGGAGCCGGTTTTCTTTGGTGGCGCGTGCTTATTAGAATGGCGATCGTCTTTGCTTTTCCGCTCGTGCCGGCGCGCGTTGCATAGGCGATGTCTGTCGCGTACGTTGTGCGCCATACAGCGGAATGCTTTCCCAAGAAAGGAACCCAGTGACCAGCATTGAGGATTTCACCAGCCAATACGGTCTGGTGCAGAAGATTGATGCGTTCGGCTATCTCGATTATCTGAAGAACAATCCGGATGCGCCGCGCAAGCATGGCAAGGTCGTCCTCGTCACCGCCGACACCCCGTTGAAGGCGTCCCGCGGCGAAGGCAAGACCACCACCACGATTGCGTTGATCGATGCGTTGCGCGAACGTGGCATCGACGCGGCAGCCGTGCTGCGCCAGCCGAGCATGGGCATCACCGCAGCCGGTTCCAAGGGTGGCGCGTCGGGCGGCGGCAAGGCCTCCCTGACCCACCCGGAGCTGATCGACTGGGGTCTGTGCGGTGAAATGGGAGCCATCGAGGCCGCCCAGAACCTGTTGGTCTCCTTTGCGGAGAAGGCTGTTGACGACGGCAAGCTGGACACCATCCTCGTACCGCGCGTCTCCGAAGTGCCGTCCCGTTCCCTGCGCCAGATCGCAGTGGACCGTGGAAAGGGCGACGTGGCTGAGCGTGTGGTGCTCACCCCGACCTGCGAGCTCATGCAGATCGTTGTGCTGTCGCGTTCCATGGATGAGATCTCCGAGCGCGTTGCCAAGATGGTCGCCGGCACGAAGGATGGCAAGGCCGTGACCTTCGGCGAATTCGTTGACCTGTGGCGTATCACCGGCATCCTCGGCGACGCCGTGAAGCCAGCCAAGACGGAGACCGTGAACGGCTCTCCGGTGTACGTGCACGGCGGCCCGTTCGCCAACGTGTCCATCGGCATTCCGACGCTGGTTTCCGTGGAAATGGCGTGCGCGCTGCATGACGTGGTCATCGTCGAAGCCGGCTATGGTACCGACGCAGGCGCGCAGAAGTGGCTTGACATAGCCTGCCGCGAATACGACGCGCAGTGGCCGTCCGCAGCCATCGTCGTGACCCGCGCTTCCACGTGGCGTGACGATCCGGATCTGGCATGGCGCTACCCGTTCCACGTCCAGCGCCTCGAAGGTCTTGATATTCCTACCTTCCCGCTCATCAACCTGTGGGATGGCGAGGACGACCAGATTCCGGCGCTCAAGGCCACGGCCAAGGAGCTGGAATTCCGCGACCCGATCATCGGCAACCTGTACCGCGACGG
>ERZ506953.355-NODE-355-length-21091-cov-4.80348_pt1 | contig 21091 bp, 19 predicted proteins | sample MGYA00512895_ERZ506953 | MGnify/ENA metagenome assembly ERZ506953 | reverse complement strand
CTCTTCCGATCTAGGACCTCAGCTACATCACCGAGAAATACCTTGCCTCAAAGACGGACAGACCGTTTAAAACACTTGATTTTTATTATTCTGTAAAGGACTAATTATGAATAAATACCACATTTCACTTGAACTTCCGAAAATACTTTTAACTCTTTCGGAAATGACCTCCTGCGAGGAGGCAAGGCTTGCGGCGTTGTCGCTGCAGCCGAGCGGCGATTTTTTTGAGGTGCAAAAGCGCCTTTCCGAAACGGAGGCTGCTCATATACTCATAGCAAAATTCGGCGCGCCCTCGTTCGGAGGCCTTATAAATGTTAACAATCAGCTGAGCCGTGCGTCGTCCGGCGGCACGCTGTCCATGCGTGAGCTTTTGGATATTTCCTGCGATTTGCGCGTGATACGCGGTATAACCGAGTGGCGCTCAAAAAGCGCCGGTATGGATACCGCGATAGACGACCTTTTTAATTCGCTCTACACAAATAAATATCTTGAGGATAAAATAAACAATGCTGTTTTGTCCGATACCGAAATGTCGGACAATGCTTCACCTGCGCTTAAAGATATACGCAGGCACAAAAGACTCGAGGAGTCCAAAATACGCGACAAGCTTGACGGTATGATACGCTCTCCGAAATATAAATCAAGCTTGCAGGACGCTATAATCACACAGCGAAACGGCCGATTTGTCGTTCCCGTAAAGGCCGAGCACCGAAGCGAGGTCTCGGGTATGGTTCATGATACATCCGGAAGCGGTGCCACGGTATTTATTGAACCGGCGGCTGTAATAGAGGCAAATAACCGTATAAAGGTGCTTGAAAGCCGTGAACGCGATGAAATAGAAAGAATTCTTTCGGAACTGTCAGAGGAGGCAGGGAGCTTTGCCGATACAATAAAAATAAGCTGTGAATCGGCGGCGGAGCTTAACCTGATTTTCTCAAAGGCTCAGCTTGCCTATAAGATGAAGGCTACAATGCCGATTATAAATTCGCGCGGTGTTATCGAGCTTAAAAAAGCTCGCCATCCGTTACTTGACCCGAAAAAAGCCGTGCCCATAGACGTGTCGCTCGGTGACAAATATGATTCTCTTGTCATAACAGGCCCCAATACCGGCGGTAAAACCGTCTCTATAAAAACAATAGGACTTTTAACTCTTATGGCGGAGTGCGGTCTTTTTATACCGGCAAACGAAAACAGCAGTATAGCCGTATTTAAAAACGTGTTTGCCGACATCGGCGAAGAGCAGAGTATTGAGCAGTCGCTCTCCACTTTTTCGGCACATATGACGACGATCGTAAATATAAGCAATAACGTTGATGAAAGCTCTCTCGTTTTAATCGATGAGCTCGGAGCGGGAACCGATCCCGTAGAGGGCGCAGCTTTGGCTGTTGCGGTGCTTGAGGATCTTCGCCGTAAGGGTGCCAAAATAGCGGCGACAACCCATTATTCCGAACTTAAGGAATATGCGCTTCGCACGAATAGAGTCGAAAACGCATCCTGCGAGTTTTCTGTCGATACCTTGAAGCCTACATATAAGCTGATAACGGGTATACCCGGTCGTTCCAACGCATTTGCGATATCTCAAAAGCTCGGCTTGTCAAAAGAGGTCATAGATGAGGCGGCAAAGCTTATCTCGGAGGAAAATACCAGATTTGAGGATGTTGTTGATACGCTCCAAAAAACACGCCTCGAAATGGAAAAGGAAAAAGAAAAGACCGCCGAAATGCAAAACGAGATAGACGAGATAAAGAAAAAGGCGGAAAACGAGCTGTCACTTGCAAAGCAAAAGGGCGAAACGCAAATACTTATGGCTCAAAACGAGGCAAAACGCATACTTGAAAACGCAAAGCGTGCCGCAGCGTCTCTTATGATGGAGCTTGATCGCCTGAAGCGCGAGCAGTCGAATGAGAAAAACGCTTCAGAGATGGCACGCAAGGCAAAGGCGGCGTTAAAGCAGCATCTCAACACCATAGATGATATGACATACGAGAAAAACGACTTTGACGGCGATGACGACGATTACGTTTTGCCGAGACAGTTAAAGACGGGTGATAATGTATTTGTTAAAACGCTCGGCACCGAGGCCGAGGTCGTATCGCTTGATAAAAACGGTAACGCCGAGGTAAAAGCAGGCGTTATGAAGATGAAGGTCAAGACATCGGAGCTTCGTCTTTTGGCTCCGAAGAAAAAGCCGAAGAAGCAGAGCCTTTACCGTTCCGTAAAGGAAAAGTCCTTGCCGAGCGGTAAGTCAAGCGTGGATTTGCGCGGTGAATCGGTTGAGGAGGCAATAGCCGACCTTGATATGTTTATTGACGGAGTGCTTCGCTCCGGTCTTAATGAGCTTACAATAATTCACGGTAAAGGAACAGGCACGCTCAGAAGAGCCATACAGCAGCACTTAAAAGACCATCCGAACATAAAATCGTACAGAACGGGTGTATACGGCGAGGGTGAAGAGGGCGTTACGATAGCCGAATTAAAGTGATTTCGTCATATATTATTTGTAAGATTATTACGGTGTGTTGCATTGAAATGACGATTGTGCTAAAATAATTTCAGTATAAGCCGCAAAGGAGAAAAATATGAATAAAAAAATTATTGCTGTCGCACTTTTGATACTTATGATTTCGGTGGTGTTTATTTCCTGCGGAAAAAAGAGAAGCTGGGAAAAGGACGATACTACAGCCGCTCCCTCCGAGACAACGTCCATTGAATACACAACCGATGAATCGGGCGAAAAATTCGTAACAAACATAAACGGAGAGCTTATTCCCGTAACCACCGGCAAGGACGGTTCGGTTGAGTTCTACGAAGACCTTATAACCAAGACCTCCGAGCAGGCTGCCGAGACCGAGCCGAACGGCGAGGATAAGCCCGAAAAGCCGAATGACGCTCCAACCAAAAGCGAAAGCGGTACCGTAAAAATAGGAACAGGTGATCCTGCGGATGAGAGCCATGCGGCTGTTATTGATTGGAGTGCTCGATAATAAAAGGAACTAAAATGAAAAAACTATTCAGTATTCTGTCAGCGGCCGTAATTGTGCTGTCGGTTGCGGCGGTAATGGCTTTTGCTGTCGGCGACGGTAAAAACCGCGGAGACGTAAACGGCGACGGTAAAGTTGATTCGGCAGATGCCATGCTTGTTATGAAATGTGATGCCGGACTTTTGAGCCTCTCAAATGACGAAATCAAAAGAGCCGATTTAAACGGTGACGGTAAAATTGATTCGTGCGACGCCGTATATATTTTGCGTATAGCGGCAGGGCTCAAGGTTCCCGATGCCGAGACTACGGCAAAAGAGACTTCGTCCGTTTCCGAGCCGACAACCGAAGAAACCACGAAGCCGACAACGGAAAATACCACGAAGCCCACGGAGCCTGTAACCGAGTCCACCCGGCCGACTACAAAACCCTCTGAGCCCGTAACCAAGCCCACCGAACCCGCCACAACGCCCACAACCGCCGACTCTAACTGGGACCCCTCAAAGAACGCCGTTATTGACTGGGGCGGCGGAACAACCAAGAAGAACTAAACTTTTTCTTGACAATTACAATATAATTTAGTATAATATGTCCTTGTAAAGTCGCTGGCTTTACAGGGACTTTTTCTTTAAGGAGTGGTAGTTTTGGCAAATAATGTTGAAATAACGATTTTGCTTGATTTCTACGGTGATATGCTTACTGCGAAACAGCGTGATTTTATCAATCTTTATTATAACGACGACCTTTCTCTTGCCGAAATTGCCGAGAACGAGGGCATAACCCGTCAGGGTGTGCGCGATGCAATAAAACGTGCCGAGGGGCAGCTCTACGAGATGGAGTCGAGACTCGGATTCGTAAAAAAATGGAATGGCATAAAAACCACACTTGGCGATATTATAAACTGTGCCGAGGAAATCAGCGATTATAATTTAAATCACGGGCTTTCTCGAGAGATAAACGACACTACGGTAAAGATAAAATCTCTTGCTTTGTCTATCATAGAGTAATTACAGAGGTAAGTTTATGGCATTTGAAGGATTATCGGACAGACTTGAAGCCGCTTTTAAAAGGCTTCGCAGCAAAGGCAACCTTACCGAGAGCGACGTTAAAGAAGCTATGCGTGAGGTTCGCCTCGCTCTTCTTGAAGCGGACGTTAACTATAAGGTCGCAAAGGATTTTACAAATAAAGTTACCGAGCGCGCAATAGGCTCACACGTTTTAGAGAGTCTTACACCGGCTCAAATGGTTATAAAAATAGTCAATGAGGAATTGACCGAGCTTATGGGCGGAACCGGCTCAAAGCTCGCATATGCTTCACACGGCCCCACAATCATTATGATGTGCGGCCTTCAGGGCTCCGGTAAAACAACTCATTGTGCTAAAATAGCATTGAAGCTTAAAACCGAGGGTCACAGACCGCTGCTTGTTGCGTGCGACGTGTACCGCCCGGCTGCCATAAAGCAGCTGCAGGTAGTCGGCGAGCAGGCTGGAGTCACCGTGTTCGAAGAGGGTCAGGGCGACCCGGTTAAAATAGCGAAAGATGCAGTTTCCCTTGCCAAGGATAAGGGTTATGACTACGTTTTCATAGATACGGCAGGTCGTCTTCATATAGATGAAACGCTGATGAACGAGCTTAAAAACATTAAGGCCGAGGTTCATCCCCACGAGATTCTTCTTGTTGTTGACGCTATGACCGGTCAGGACGCCGTCACGGTGGCAAGTGCATTTGACGATGCGCTCGGCATCGACGGTATGGTACTTACAAAACTTGACGGTGATACAAGAGGCGGCGCGGCGCTCTCCGCGAGAGCTGTTACCGGTAAGCCTATAAAGTTTGTCGGTATGGGAGAGAAGCTCACGGAGCTTGACTATTTTCACCCCGACCGTATGGCTTCGCGAATTCTCGGTATGGGCGATATGCTCTCCCTTATCGAAAAAGCGGAAATGGCTCTTGACGAAAAGAAGGCCGCCGAGCTTGAAAAGAAACTCAGAAAAAACAAGTTTGATTTAAACGACCTTCTGTCTCAGCTTCAGCAGATAAGAAAAATGGGCTCTATGAAGGATTTGCTCGGTATGCTCCCCGGCGTCGGCAGTAAGATAAAGGATATGGACGTAGACGAGAGTCAGTTTGACCGCGTTCAGGCAATCATCTTTTCGATGACATATAAGGAGCGCTCCAATCCCGATATTATAAATCCGTCACGTAAGCGCAGAATTGCCGCAGGCTGCGGTATGCAGGTTGAGGATGTCAACAAGCTTTTGAAGCAGTATCGCGATATGCAGAAGCTGTTTAAACAGTTTAATTCAAAATCCGCACGTCGTCGCTTCAGTAAAATGGGAAATTTCGGCAATTACGGAATGTAACTTTTGTTAATCGCACTTTATAAGTGTAGTTTATAAATTTAATAATTATATATTTGGAGGAAAAAACAATGGCAGTAAAAATCAGACTTCGTCGTGTAGGCGCTAAAAAAGCTCCTTTCTATCGTGTAGTTGTTGCAGATTCAAGAGCTCCGCGTGACGGCAGATTTATCGAAGAAATAGGTACTTTTGATCCTATGAAGTCTCCGGCTGAAATTAAGATTGACGCTGAAAAGGCAGAGCAGTGGCTCAAAAACGGCGCTCAGCCCACAGAGACCGCTAAATCTGTATTAAAGCAGAGCGGAATCATTAAATAATAGGAGGTCTTTTAGTTGAAAGAGCTTCTCGAACAGATCGCTAAAGGACTCGTTGATGAGCCGGACTCGGTTTCCGTTACAGTAGATGAGACTGATGACAGAGGCGTTACGGTGTATCACCTTCACGTTGCCGAAAACGATATGGGCAGAGTTATAGGCAAGCAGGGCAGAATAGCCAAGGCTATCAGAACCGTTGTTAAGGCTCGAGCCACAAAGGACGGCACAAGAGTTCAGGTTGAGATCGACTGACAGTAAACGAGTACAGGGGGGCTTCCTCTTGTACTCATTTTATTTAGTGCCGTTTTAAAGCGGCAATCGGTGAATTTATATGTTAAAACAATTTCTTGAGGCCGGTAAGGTAGTCGGTATGCACGGCGTCAGAGGCGAAATGCGCTTTGACGTATGGTGCGACGGCGCGGACTTTTTGAAAAAAATCAAAACATTGTATCTTGATGCCGACGGTAAGAGGGCAGTCGGCGTTATTTCGGTGCGCCCTCATAAAAATGCAGCCCTGTTAAAGCTCGACGGCGTTCTTACAATCGAAGAAGCAGAGAAATACCGCGGCAGAGTGTTGTATTTTGACCGAAAGGATGTTCATCTTGACAGCGGCAAAGCGTTCGTTGAGGATGTAATAGGCTGCGCTGTGTATGACGCGGATAATACCGATGTATTGTACGGAACAGTTACCGATGTTATGAAAGGCGTTGCAAATGACGCTTGGACTGTCAAAGATAAAAACGGAAAAGAGACGTTGGTTCCCGTAATTCCCTCAGTGGTAGTGAAACTTGATGTCGAAAACAAAAAAGTATATCTTCGTCCGCTCAAAGGCCTTTTCTCCGATGAGTGTGCAATAAGGGAGGACGGAGAATGAGAATAGACATAATGACGCTTTTTCCGGAAATGTGCGAGTCGGTGCTGTCCGAAAGTATTATAGGCAGAGCGCGAAAAAACGGCTACGTCGAGATAAACTGTGTAAATATAAGAGACTTTACACTTGATAAGCATAACCGTGTTGATGATGCGCCGTACGGCGGCGGAATGGGTATGCTGATGGGTCCGCAGCCCATATATGACTGCTATAAGAGCCTTTACGGTGACGGCGAAGAAAAACCGCACCTTATATATATGTCGCCGCAGGGCAAAACTTTGACGCAGCAGAGAGTAAAGGAGCTTGCCCTTACAGACCGGATTGTGCTGCTTTGCGGTCATTATGAGGGCGTGGACCAGAGAATTCTCGATGAGATAGTCGATGAAGAGATTTCAATAGGCGATTATGTCCTGACGGGCGGCGAGCTGCCTGCGCTTGTGCTTGCCGACAGTATTTCACGTATGCTCGAAAATGTCCTGCCGAATGACGAAGCTAAGGAGCTTGAAAGTCACTATAACGGACTTTTGGAATATCCGCAATATACAAGACCGTACGAATGGCACGGGGAAAAGGTTCCCGATATACTCTTGTCGGGGCATCACGCGAATATTGATAAGTGGAGACACGAAAAGGCACTTGAGACTACATTAAAAAAACGCCCTGAATTGCTTCTTGATGCGGAACTCTCGGACAGGGATAAAGAGTATTTGAAATCGATAAAGAAATGAGCTGCTCGAATTGTCGAAAAAAGCACGTTTTTATTGTTGATTATTGCTGTTGAATTAAAACTATCCCGATGTTAGAATAATTATACAAAATCATTAAGCCTTCGCTGATTTTATTGTTCAAAACAGCATATTATTTTATATGCTGTTTTGTCGCAATAGCTTTTGCGTCGGCATTATTTATTTTGCAGGAGAAATGTATTCGAGAGGATACGCGCATTGGGAGGATAAAATGAAAAAGGTATTAAACATTATTTTATCGGTAATTCTTTGTTTATCGGTGGTTTCACCGTGCTTTGCAATTCAGAGCTTTGCCGAAACAGGGGATGAAACTACGCTTAAATTTAAAGACGGTAAATTTCGTATACTCGTATTTGCAGATCCGCAGGATGATTTAAATCCGTGCGAAGAGACGCTTGATCTTATGTATGCTTCGATTGAAGCTGCAAAGCCCGACCTTGTTGTATTTACCGGCGATAATATACACGGCCCGTCGCCCGTGCTTTACAGAAGCAAAAAGCGTGTCGAAAAGGCAATCAGGCAGATTATGGAGCCAGTTACCTCACAGAACATACCGTTTGCAATAGTATACGGCAACCACGATGACGAGGGTAAGGTCTCCAAACAGTTCCAAATGGCGGTCTATAATTCTATGCCGGGCTGCCTCGCTTCCGAGGGAGAAGCTATGACTGGCTGCGGCAACTATAATCTTCCTATAAAAAGCTCGGACGGCGCAAAGAACGTCTTTAATCTTTGGTTTATAGATTCCGGCACATATGATAAAGAAAACGGCGGATATGCCCACGTTGCCGAGGACCAGCTTGCTTGGTACAAAAAAACGAGCGATGCCCTGAAAGCTGAAAACGGCGGAGAACCTATGCCGTCTCTCCTTTTCCAGCATATACCCGTTCCCGAAATATATGAACTTTTAAAGGAGGTTCCCAAGGGCACGGACGGTGCGGTAAAAAAAGACGGTAAGTATTATGTGCTTAATACGGATATTGCAAGCGGTCATCTTGACGAGGGGCCGTGTCCCGCAGAGGTGAACGGCGGCGAATTTGACGCTTGGAAGCAGCAGGGAGACATTAAGGCGGCGTTCTTCGGGCACGATCATAACAATGACTTTTGCGGCACGTATGAGGGCATTGATATGGTGCATACGAGCGGAGTCGGTTTTTATATTTACGGTAACGGACCTCTCCACGGGTCGCGCGTTATAGATATAGACGAAAACACTCTCGATTACAGCACTTATATGATGTATTATAATGACCTTGTCGGTTACAAGAGCTCAAACAAGGCAAGATATTATGAGGGGCAGTATGTACATAACATTAAGATAGCGGCTTTTTCGGCAGGCGCTGTGATAATTGCCCTGACGGCCGGGCTTATAACGCGCGGAGTCAAAAAGTCCAAAGCGAAAAAAGCTTTAAAAAATAACCAAAAATAACGGCTGAGCCGGGCGAAATTTCTCGCTCGGCTTTAGTTTTTGCATAAAAATTCATAAATCAGGTTAAATATTGCATAAAACAGGGCGCATAATGTATATTTATGTCGTTATATCGCACAAATATACACAAAACTTGAATATTTATGCAAAAAACACTTGATTTTAAATGTGATTGGTGTATAATCTCTTCGTAATCAAAAATTAAAGGCTTTTGCCGATGCTCGGAGGTAACATTTATGAAAAAGGACAAGAAAGACATCAAAAAAGTCGTACTCGCTTATTCCGGCGGACTTGATACGTCAATCATCATTCCGTGGCTTAAAGAAAATTACAATAACTGCGAAGTTATAGCGGTTTCCGGCGACGTAGGTCAGGGAACTGAGCTCGACGGACTTGAGGAGAAGGCTCTCAAGACCGGCGCTTCAAAGCTCTATGTTCTCGACCTTAAAAAGGATTATATCGAAAACTATATCTGGCCTTGCCTTAAAGCAGGTGCCGAGTATGAAGAGTATCTTCTCGGCACATCGCACGCTCGTCCCTGTATCGCAAAGGGTCTTGCCGATATAGCAAAAAAAGAGGGCGCAGACGCTATTTGCCACGGCTGCACCGGCAAGGGCAACGATCAGGTTCGTTTCGAGCTTGCTCTTAAAGCACTCGCTCCCGAGATGGAGATTATAGCTCCTTGGCGTGAGTGGGACATAAAATCGCGTGATGAAGAAATAGACTACGCCGAGGCTCATCAGATTCCGCTTAAAATCAATCGTGAAACAAATTACTCAAAAGATAAAAACGTATGGCATCTCTCTCACGAGGGACTTGACCTTGAAAATCCGGCAAATGAACCGCAGTACAATAAAGACGGTTTCCTTGAGCTCGGAGTTTCTCCCGAAAAAGCTCCCGATGAGCCTACATATGTTACAATCCATTTTGAAAAGGGCGTTCCCACAGCTGTTGACGGCGAAGAGCTTGACGCTGTTTCCCTTGTCGAAAAGCTCAATAAGCTCGGCGGAGAAAACGGTATAGGCCTTCTTGACATAGTCGAGAACCGTCTTGTAGGTATGAAATCACGCGGTGTTTATGAGACTCCCGGCGGAACAATCCTCTACAAGGCTCATGAGCTTCTTGAAATGATAACTCTCGACCGTGACACATCTCATTACAAAAAACTCGTTGCCGAGAAATACGGCGAGCTCGTATACAACGGCAAATGGTTCTCACCTCTTCGCGAAGCTCTTGCAGCTTTTGTCGATAACACTCAGCAGACCGTAACCGGCGACGTTAAGCTTAAGCTCTATAAGGGCAACGTCATAAACGCAGGCGTCACCTCTGTGTATACTCTTTACGATGAAAATGTTGCTTCGTTCGGCGATGACGGCGGCGCATACGATCAGACCGACGCTACCGGATTTATCAATCTCTTCGGACTCCCCACAAAGGTAAAAGCTTTACTTGACGCAAAGAGAAATAACAAATAATCATTGTAAACCGCTTGAAAAAATAAACAACAGTGCTTAGCACTACCACGTGCGACAAGAGATGTTTCTGTCTCTTGTCGCTGTGTGGTATTTGATAGGAGTAAAAAAATGCAGCTTTGGCAGGGCAGATTTCAAAAGGCTTTAGACCCCAAAACCAACGATTTTAATTCGTCAATAGCGTTTGACAGCAGAATGTATAAGGAAGATATAGACGGCAGTATTGCACACGCCACTATGCTTTGCGCGCAAAATATCATATCGGCGGACGATCTTTCAAAAATTGTTGACGGATTAAAAGCCATTAAGGCGGAAATCGAAAACGGTACGCTGGAGATAGACCCGAATGCAGAGGATATACATACCTTTGTTGAGGGCGAGCTCACAAAGCGCGTAGGCGCGGCCGGCAAAAGACTTCATACCGCGCGCAGCAGAAACGACCAGGTAGCTCTTGACGTGAGGCTGTATTTGCGCCGCGAGTGCAACAGCGTTTATTCGCTTGTCACGGAGCTTATAGGTGTCCTGTGTAAAAAGGCTGAAAAGTATGCAGACGCCGTTATGCCGGGGTACACTCATATGCAGCGCGCTCAGCCCATAACATTCGGCCATCATCTTTTGGCGTATGCCGAAATGCTTCTGCGTGATCGCGAACGTATTGCCGACGCGCAGAGAAGAATGAATTACTGCCCGCTCGGCTCATGTGCACTTGCCGGTACAACATATAATACCGACCGCGAAATGACAGCCGAGGCACTCGGCTTTACGGGACCTATGCTCAATTCGCTTGACGGCGTATCGGACAGGGACTTTTGTATGGAGCTTGCGTCCGCTTTGTCAATACTTATGGTTCATCTCTCGCGCTTTTCTGAGGAGATAATCCTCTGGTGCTCGTGGGAGTTCAAATTCGTTGAGCTTGACGATGCTTTTTCAACAGGCTCGTCAATAATGCCGCAAAAGAAAAATCCCGACATAACCGAGCTTATCCGCGGCAAAACCGGTCGAGTTTTCGGCGATCTTATGACGCTTCTGACAATGATGAAGGGCTTGCCGCTCGCTTATAATAAGGATATGCAGGAGGATAAGGAAGCTATATTTGACGCCTTTGACACCGTTAAAATCTGCCTTACCACATTTATCCCCATGCTTGACACAATGACGGCTCTTCCCGAAAATATGCGTAAAGCCGCGGCAGGCGGATTTATCAACGCTACCGACTGCGCCGATTATCTCGTCGGTAAGGGATTGCCGTTCCGTGACGCATATAAGGCCACAGGTGAAATAGTGGCTCTCTGCATTAAAAAAGGACTTACGCTTGAAACGTTGCCTCTTGAAGAATACAAAAAGATATGCGATTTGTTTGACGACGGTGTTTATGACGCCATAAATCTCGACAAGTGTGTAAACGGCAGGACTTCGCTCGGCGGACCCGCACCGCAGAACGTGCTGAAAGAGGCAAAGAGAATAGAAAAAATATTGAAAGAACAAGACAAATAGTGTGAAAAGTTACACTTCTTAAATTATATTGCCATCAAAATTTGCCTGCGGCATAATTTTGAGACGGCGAAAATCACCGGTTGCGCCCCGCTAAGGCTTCAAAGAATATACGGTGATTTTTAATAAACTGTTTGGTGCCTGAAAGGCTATGGTGAATAATATGAAAAAAGTATTTATAGACGGCAGTCAGGGAACTACGGGTCTTAAAATATTCGACCGTCTGAAAAAAAGAGATGATATTGAGCTTTTAACTCTTCCCGATGAGCTTCGCAAGGACATAAAATCAAGAAAGGAAGCTCTCAACAGTGCCGATATAGCTTTTCTCTGCCTTCCGGACGCTGCGGCAATCGAGGCGGCAGAGCTTGTTACAAATGACGACACGGTTATTATAGATACATCAACCGCTCACCGTACAAGCGAGGGGTGGGCTTACGGTTTCCCCGAAATATTTAAAGACGGATTTAAAACCGTGGCTTCTTCAAAGCGTATAGCATCGCCGGGCTGTTATGCAAGCGGATTTATAGCGCTTGTAAAGCCTCTTTTGGACGAGGGTATTGTTTCTCCGGACCACGGATTTATCTGTCACGCCGTTTCGGGTTACAGCGGAGCCGGCAAAAAAGGTATCGCTATGTATGAAAGCGACGAGAAAGCACCGGAGCTTTTTGCTCCACGTGAATACGCTTTAAATCAGGAACATAAGCACCTCAAAGAAATGCGAAAAATTTCGGGGCTGTCAGTTACACCGATATTTTGTCCGTATGTCTGTGACTATTTCAGCGGTATGCTCGTCACGGTTCCGGTGTTTAAAACGGATCTCAAAGACGGAAAAACCGCAGAGGACATTAAAGCGGTTTACCGCTCAAAATACGCTTCGGACATAGTTAAATATAAAGAGACTTTTGATAACGGCGGCTTTGTCGCGGCAAATTCTAAAGCTGAGCTTGACAGTATGGATGTCACCGTAGCCGGAAATGACGACAGACTTCTTCTTATGGCTCTTTACGACAATCTCGGCAAGGGTGCGTCGGGAGCGGCTTTGGAATGTATGAATATTGTTATGGGTTTACCTCCCGAATACGGACTTGACCTGTAAGATTATAAATGAAAGGTAAATTATAATGGAATTAAGTTTTATCGGCGGCGGTGTCGCCGCACCGAAAGGATTTACCGCAAACGGAATTCATTGCGGAATCCGTAAAAATAAGGAGAAAAAGGATCTCGCACTTATTTACTGTGAAAAGGACTGTGACGCGGCGGCTGTTTATACGCAAAATCTTGTGTGCGGAGCACCGATAACCGTCACACGTGAAAATATAAGCGACGGCAAGGCGCGCGCAATTGTCTGCAACAGCGGCATAGCCAATACCTGCAATGCCGACGGAGTTGAAAAAGCGGAGGAAATGTGCAAAATAACCGCGGACGCACTCGGCATTTCAAAAAGCGATATTGTGGTAGCCTCCACCGGAGTTATAGGTCAGCCGATAGACCTTGAGCCCGTCAAAAACGGTATGGCGAAGCTTGTTTCGGGTCTTAATAAGGACGGCTCTGATTCTGCGGCAAATGCGATAATGACAACGGACACCGTAAAAAAAGAATTTGCCTGTGAGTTTTCTCTCGGCGGCAAAAAATGCCGTATAGGTGCCATTTCCAAGGGCAGCGGTATGATTCACCCGAATATGGCAACGATGCTTGCTTTTATTACAACGGATGCCGACATTTCGGCGGAAATGCTTAAAAAATCACTTCTCGAGGTGGTTAAAGACAGCTTTAATATGCTCTCCGTAGACGGCGACACATCCACCAACGATACCGTGGCTGTTTTGGCGTCGGGACTTTGCGGAAACGAGAAAATAACCTCCGAAAACGCAGATTATAAAGCCTTTACTTGTGCGCTTGCGGCAATTTGCGAAAAGCTTGTAAAGCTTATGGCGAAAGACGGCGAGGGTGCAACAAAGCTTGTCGAATGTATTGTTTCGGGTGCCGCAGACCAAAAGACGGCAAAAATATGTGCAAAGTCGGTTATATGCTCGTCGCTTGTTAAGGCGGCTATGTTCGGAGCGGACGCAAACTGGGGCAGAATTCTCTGCGCTCTCGGTTACAGCGGAGCCGATATTGACGTTCATAAGGTTGATGTGAAATTCAGCTCGGCAGGCGGAGAAATAGAAGTGTGCAAGGACGGCTCGGGAATTCCGTTTTCCGAAGAACTTGCGAAAAAAGTCTTAGTCTGTAATGAGGTGTATATCCTTGTCGATTTAAAATCAGGCAGCTTCTCTGCCGCGGCTTACGGCTGTGATTTGACATACGATTACGTCAAGATAAACGGCGATTACCGCACCTGAGCGTAAAACGCATAAACGCAGCATTCACAGACATTTATCGGAGGAGAAATATGGAAATATCAAATATAACAAATTCGGACCGTTCCGAGGTTCTTGTTCAGGCTTTACCGTATATTCAGAAATATCAAAATAAAACGGTCGTCATAAAGTACGGCGGCAATGCCATGGTAAACGAAGAGCTTCAGGATGCCGTAATGACCGACATAGTTCTTCTTCGTTCCGTCGGAGTAAATATTGTGCTTGTTCACGGCGGCGGACCGGAAATATCCGATATGCTCAAACGTGTCGGCAAGCAGAGCCGCTTTGTAGACGGACTGCGCTATACCGACGAAGAGACGATAGATATTGTTCAAATGGTTTTGGCAGGCAAGGTGAATAAGCATTTGGTACAGCTCATTTCAAAGCACGGCGGCAAGGCGATAGGTCTTTGCGGTATCGACGGCGAAATGATGAAGGCTGTAAAATACACAAAATCGGACGTCGGATTTGTAGGCGAGATAACCGAAATCGATACCGACGTTATAGATTACACTCTTGAAAATAAATATATCCCCGTTATTTCCTCCGTTGCAACGGGCGAGAACGGCGAGGTGTTCAATATAAACGCCGATACCGCCGCGGCGGCAATAGCCGCAAGTCTCCACGCGGAAAAGCTTTTGCTTATGACCGACATCAGCGGACTTTTAATGGATAAAGACGATGATTCCACTTTAATTCACGACGTTCAGGTTTCCGAAATACCGTCGCTCAAGTCTCAGGGCGTTATCTCCGGCGGTATGATACCGAAAATCGACTGCTGCGTAGAGGCCGTCCGCCGCGGGGTTCTTCAGACCAACATAATCGACGGACGTATACCGCATTCTATTCTTATGGAGTTATTCACGGATGAGGGCTTCGGCACAATGTTTCACGGGTGATTTCGTGTCTTTTTTCCGTTATACTTCGTTCTGTGCAACTCGCAGTATATACCTTGTCTAACGAAAAAAATTTCACGAAATCAAGATTTTGCGCTTTTTTCTGCTAAACTTCATTTTGTGCGATTCGCGGTAATACATACAGCTTCGCCGACAACAGCTTGCGTTAAACGGCAATTGCATTTTTCGGACTTTGTATATATAATAAGATTAGTTTATTAAGGACTGATAAAATGGATTTTAACGAAATTAAAAATACTGCCGACAAATATTTAATGCCGACTTACGGTCATTTTCCGATAGCCTTGACGGGCGGAAAAAATGCGTCTCTGACGGCATCCGACGGCAGAGTGGTAATTGATTTTACTTCGGGTATAGGCGTTAATATTTTCGGCGTAAACGATGATGGCTGGAAAAAGGCTGTTATCGGGCAGATAGATAAAATTCAGCATACATCAAATCTCTATTATAACGAGCCTGTTGCCGAGGCGGCAAAGCTTCTGTGCGAAAAAAGCGGATTTGATAAGGTGCTTTTTTGCAATTCCGGAGCGGAGGCAAATGAGTGCGCCATAAAGCTTGCGAGAAAATACAGCTTTGACCGCTACGGTGAAAACCGAAATACGATAATATCGCTTGTGAATTCTTTCCACGGCAGAACCATGGCTACAATAACCGCAACGGGGCAGGAGCACTACCACAAGTATTTTATGCCTTTTATGGGCGGCTTTAAATATGCCGAGGCAGGCGACAAAAAAGCGTTTTCCGAGCTTCTCGACGGAACGGTTTGCGCGGTAATACTTGAGGTTATACAGGGCGAGGGCGGAGTCGTAATAACTCCGCGCGATTATATAGAATACATAAGAGAGCTTTGCGATGAAAACGATATTGTTCTCATATTCGACGAAGTGCAGACAGGCGTCGGCAGAACAGGTAAGCTCTATGCTTGGGAAAATATCGGCGTAAAGCCGGACGTTTTGACATCCGCAAAGGGCCTCGGCGGCGGACTGCCGATAGGAGCGTGCCTTGCAAAAGAGCAGTTCGGCAGCGTTTTGACTCCCGGCACTCACGGTACGACCTTCGGCGGGAATCCCGTGGTTTTATCGGGCGCGGTTGAGATATTAAATCGACTTGACGAAGAATTTTTAAAAGACGTCCGCGAAAAAGGCGAATACATAAGAAACAAGGTTTCTTCGTTTAAGGATGTTTCCGAAGTGCGCGGTATGGGCCTTATGATAGGTATAGACCTTAAAAATCAAAAGGCGGCGGATGTGGCGGCGCGCTGTGTTGAAAACGGGCTTCTTATTTTAACCGCCAAGCAGTCGCTTCGTATGCTTCCTCCGCTCACCATAACATATGACGAAATAGACAGGGGACTCGAGATTCTCGAAAAGACCCTTTCTGAATAAACTCCTATACAGTTTTTCACGCCTTGCACGGCTACGGCAGGGGCAACGTGACTATATTTGTAGCCGGAAAGGCTCTGTGAATTAAAATGAAGCATTTGTTAAGTCTTTTATCGACAACTCCCGGTGAAATATCTGACCTTTTAAATCTTGCCGATCAGCTTAAATATGAAAACAAGCACGGCATAGCGCATCAAAGACTCAAGGGTCAGACCCTCGGTATGATTTTCCAAAAATCCTCAACAAGAACAAGAGTTTCTTTTGAAACCGGTATGTATCAGCTCGGCGGGCAGGCACTCTTTCTTTCAAACCGCGATCTTCAGATAGGACGCGGCGAGCCTATACAGGATACCGCAAGAGTTCTCTCTCGCTATATTGACGGCATTATGATAAGAACCTTTGAGCAGTCCGAGGTTGAGGCACTCGCGAAGTACGGCTCTATCCCGATAATTAACGGCCTTACCGATTTTTGCCATCCGTGCCAGGTGCTTGCCGACCTTATGACGGTACGTGAGCACAAGGGGCACCTTGACGGCCTTAAAATGTGCTACATAGGCGACGGCAACAATATGGCAAATTCTCTTATAGTCGGCGGACTTAAAACAGGTATGCAGGTATCGGTGGCTTGCCCCGAGGGGTACAGACCCGACAGCCACGTGCTTGACTTTGCAAATAATTATGCGGGATTTTCGATGTTTACAGAGCCTATGGAAGCTGCAAGCGGTGCCGACGTCATCTTTACCGACGTTTGGGCGTCAATGGGGCAGGAGGGTGAAGCCGAAGAACGCAAAAAAATATTCGGCGGCAAATATCAGGTCAATAAGGAACTGCTTGCGGTTGCAAACAGCGGCTGTATGGTTCAGCATTGCTTGCCTGCTCACCGCGGTGAAGAGATAACCGCAGATGTGTTCGAGTCTCACGCGGATGAGATATTTGATGAGGCCGAAAACCGTCTCCATGCTCAAAAGGCGGTAATGGTAACGCTCATGGAGAAGTAATAGTTTGACTTTTTTGTTGCAATGTGGCTTTTGAAAAACGGCATGCCGCATTGCAATGCAATTTTTATTTTGTCATAAATAAACTATTGACAACCGGCACACTTTATATTATAATATCAAAGCCGCTGAAAAAGCGGCATATATGGCGGCATAGCTTAGTTGGCTAGAGCGTCCGGTTCATACCCGGAAGGTCGTAGGTTCAAGTCCCACTGCCGCTACCATAACGGCCCGGTGGTCAAGCGGTCAAGACACCGCCCTTTCACGGCGGTAACACGAGTTCAAATCTCGTCCGGGTCACCAAAAAGGACTTAGCGTAGGCTGAGTCCTTTTTTTGTAACACCGTTTGGCGTTCCTTTGTGTATACACATTTTATTTGAAATATTTGTTTTTAAGATATATAATATTCTTACAGTACGATACCGTATGTTTATGAGGTGAAAAATAATGGCTGATAATAAGTGCGACTGTAATGCCGTTATGCAAGAGGTTGTTGACGATATAAAAAACAATATGTTTTCTGAGGAGGAGATAAACGGTGTTTCAAACCTGTTTAAAGTCCTCGGCGATCCCACGAGAGCCAAAATAGTTATGGCACTTGATAAGCGCGAGGTGTGCGTTTGCGACCTTGCCGCAGCACTCGGTATGACTAAGTCAGCCGTGTCTCATCAGCTTGCGCTCTTAAAGGCGAACAACATAGTTAAGGCTCGCCGAGACGGCAAGCATGTGTTTTACAGCTTTGACGATGAGCACATTACAACCGTTATCGAAATAGCGGACGAGCATATCCGCCATCAGCACTTGGGCGATTAAGGCTTCTTAAATATACATGATATAAAATCGGCGATTATATTGTCGATATAATATTCCGTCACAATTGAATAATATTATATGGTCCCGAATATGCGAAAACATTATTCGGGGCTTTTTTCACTTTCTATGTGAAATCGTACAGACAGAAAGACTTTTATCCGTGCAAATTTTCGCTTTAGAAATGATGCTTCACCAAAATAAAAAAATTAAAATTTTAAAAAAACATATTGACAATTGAGCATATGTTCAACTATAATATAGACAACAAATGAATGGTTGCTCAACTGTTCCGAAAGAGAGCAGCCGAAGAAAGGGTTGTTATTATGAAAAAAACATACAATATAGAAGTCGATTGTGCAAACTGTGCCGCAAAAATGGAGGAAGCCGCTCAAAAGACAGACGGCGTTCGTGAAGCCGTTGTATCTTTTATGACACAAAAAATGAAAGTAGAATTTGACGACGGTGCCGATGAGGCAGCCGTTATGAAAAAAGTCCTCAAAAATTGCAAAAGAGTAGAGGACGACTGCGAAATATATATCTGATGTTATGAGATGCCGCTTTCGGCAAATAAATAAGTGAGGGAGATATTTATGAGTAAAAAACAGAAAAACGTTCTGTGGCGGATAATTGCTTCGGCTGTGCTGATAGTATGTCTTACCGTCCTCGGCAAATTTGTAACTCTCAATAAATACATTTGGCTTGTTTTAAACCTGATACCGTATTTTATAATCGGCTACGACATTCTCAAAAAGGCCGTTAAAGGCATTTTTAAAGGCCAGGTCTTTGATGAGAATTTCCTTATGGCGGTTGCTACCGTCGGTGCCATAGCACTCGGCGATTATAAAGAGGGCGTTGCCGTTATGCTCTTTTATCAGATAGGTGAGCTTTTCCAAAGCATAGCTGTCGGCAAGAGCAGACGCAATATTTCCGCCTTAATGGATATAAGACCCGACTATGCAAATGTCGAGGTTGACGGAAAACTCGAAAAGGTCGATCCCGATGAAGTGGCGGTCGGTACCGAAATAACCGTAAATCCCGGTGAAAAAATTCCGATAGACGGCATTGTTACAAGTGGTGACACATCGCTCAATACAAGTGCTTTAACCGGCGAGAGCCTGCCGCGAAATGTCAAAACGGGCGATGAGGTTATAAGCGGCTGCATCAATATGACCGGCGTTATCAAGGTAAAAACCACTAAGGAGTTCGGCGATTCAACCGTATCAAAAATACTTGACCTTGTTGAAAATTCAAGTATGAAAAAGTCGCGCTCCGAGAATTTCATAACAAAATTTGCAAGATATTATACTCCGGCGGTTTGCTTTTCGGCACTTGCACTCGCAATTTTACCTCCGGTTATAAGGCTTATTGCCGGTCACACGGCCATGTGGAGCGATTGGATATTCAGAGCGCTTACCTTCCTTGTCATCAGCTGTCCGTGCGCTCTTGTAATATCGGTTCCGCTCTCGTTTTTTGCGGGTATAGGCTGTGCTTCGGCGAACGGTATACTTGTAAAAGGCTCCAATTATCTTGAGGGGCTTTCAGATACGAAATATGTTGTGTTTGATAAAACCGGAACTCTTACAAAGGGAGTCTTTGAGGTAACCGGAGTATATCCCGAAAACGGATACACAAAGGATTCCATTGTGCGCTTGGCGGCGTATTCCGAGAGTGCTTCGAGTCACCCGATAAGCCTCAGTCTTAAAAAATATTACGGCAAGGATATTGACGAAAACGGCGTTACAGATATAAAAGAGATTGCAGGCCACGGTGTTTCGGCTGCAGTTGACGGTAAAAGAGTGTTAGTCGGCAATTTAAAGCTGATGAAAGAAGAGCATATCGCCGTCGCAAACGAGCATAACGATGGTACGGTTGTGTATGTTTCCGAGGACGGAAAATATGCCGGCTGTATTGTAATATCAGATGTTGTAAAGCCCAATACAAAGCTTGCTCTCAGCGAACTCAAAAAGCACGGTGTCAAAAAGACGGTAATGCTCACGGGCGACTCCAAGGCCGCTGCCGACAGGGTAGCCGCGGAAATAGGCATAGACGAGGTTCACTCTGAACTTCTCCCTGCCGATAAGGTATCGGAGGTTGAAAAGCTCCTTGACAAAAAAGAGCCCAAAGAAAAGCTGGCGTTTGTCGGCGACGGAATAAACGACGCTCCCGTGCTCTCAAGAGCCGACATAGGCATAGCAATGGGCGCGCTCGGCTCGGACGCGGCAATAGAGGCGGCCGATATAGTGCTTATGGACGACGATCCGGCTAAGATTTCGCTTGCGAAAAAAATCTCGGTTCACACGCTGAAGATAGTCCGTGAAAACATTGCGTTTGCCCTTCTCGTGAAAGCCGTTTGCCTTGTACTCAGCGCAGTAGGCATTGCAAATATGGGAGTCGCCATATTCGCCGATGTCGGAGTTATGGTTGTAGCGGTTATCAACGCCACAAGAGCACTTCGATTAAAGAATAAAACCGAATAATATTGACATAAATCGACTTTGTGATTATAATATTCAATGCTGTTAAAAGCACACCGTTCGGGGCTTCGCCGAGGTGTGCTTTTTATATCGTAGGGAAGAAAACGCAGGAAGAAAAAATGACGGAATTTCAAAACAGTTTTAAAAAAGGCCTGAAGGACGGTTTGCCGATAGCGCTCGGCTATCTTTCGGTTTCGTTTACATTCGGTATGATGGCTGTCGAGGGCGGTCTGCCCGTTTTTACGGCGGTGCTTATCTCTATGACAAATTTGACCTCGGCAGGTCAGTTTGCAGGGCTTGATTTAATTCTCGCCGGCGGTGCTTATCTTGAAATGGCACTAACACAGCTTGTTATAAACATACGCTATGCGCTGATGTCGGTTTCTCTGTCGCAAAAGCTTCACAAGAGCGTAAATTTGCTTGACCGATTTTTAATAGCGTTCAGCAATACCGATGAAATATTTGCCGTAGCCTCAGGTCAAGATCGG
>ERZ506953.342-NODE-342-length-21571-cov-41.2268_pt1 | contig 21571 bp, 16 predicted proteins | sample MGYA00512895_ERZ506953 | MGnify/ENA metagenome assembly ERZ506953 | reverse complement strand
CCGCAAGAAGACCGGAACACTTGCCAGGGTGAAACTCCTGCCCGAGGCGTTGGAGGATGATGAGAAGTATGGTGGCAAGAAGCCTTATCGTACTTATCTGGGACCTCGATACCTGGGAGGATATAGCGACCATCTGCCTCTTCTTGTGCAATTTGCTTTCTAAGGGGGCGGAATATAATTTAGCGGGTATAAGAATGCATTTATATTTAGCCTTAAGGGAAAATATAATTAGCCTTAAGGGAAAAAATATTAGAGGGTGTGTCATGGACTTATGACACACCCTCTTATATGGTTTTGATGGATGATGTAAACAGGATTATCCGTAGATAACCTTACCATTCTCATCCTCATAAGGAGTTATATCCTTAGCATACTGGTTCATGGCACGGAGGCTCATACCCATTGATGAGAAACCACCATCGTGGAAGAGGTTCTGCATGGTTACCTTGCGGGTGAAATCAGAGAACATCATCACGCAGTAGTTAGCGCAATCCTCAGCCACCGCGTTTCCGAGTGGAGACATCTTGTCGGCGAAGTCCATCATGTTCTCAATGTCCTTGATACCCTTACCTGCTGTTGTAGCTGTAGGGCTCTGAGATATGGTGTTGATGCGCACGTGCTTCTCACGACCATAGATGTAACCGAAGCTACGTGCGATGCTCTCGAGCATGCTCTTGGCATCAGCCATATCGTTATAGCCGAAGAATGTACGCTGAGATGCTACGTATGTGAGGGCTACTACAGAACCCCACTCGTTGATGGCATCCAACTTCTTGGCTACCTGCAACATCTTGTGGAAAGAGATGGCAGAGATGTCCAAAGTCTTATTCAGGAAATTGTAGTCGAGGTCATCGTATGTACGATGCTTACGAACGTTAGGGCTCATGGCTACAGAGTGGAGAACGAAGTCGATCTTGCCACCGAGTTTCTCCTGAGCCTCAGTGAATACCTTTTCCAAGTCTTCAACGCTAGTCGCATCCGCTGCGATGATAGGAGCGTTGATCTGTTCAGCGAGCTTATCCAGCGTACCCATACGCAAAGCCATAGCTGTGTTACTGAGTGCGATGGTAGCACCCTCTTCAGCAGCCTTAACGGCTACTTTCCAAGCGATTGATTCCTCATTGAGTGCACCGAAGATGATGCCACGCTTGCCTTTTAACAAATTGTGAGTCATTGTTATCTTAATACTTTTGTTTATACTAACGACAATCCCCTACATATATCATTCTATATATATAATAAGGTGTAAAACCACTTTGTTTTGTTCTAGTCGTTGAAATCGTGCAAAAAATGTGCAATATACCCAAATTTTTTAACTAAAAAGTGCCGTAAACGTTTTCTTTTTTGTGGTATGTCAAGTATTTCGCTCCCTGCAATCAGTATGATATTCTATTTATTCTTTGCAGATGCCGGTATAGATAACTTAAGAACCTTCTTATTTCTGTTCTTACAAATTATAGCCTTATTGTTGCAAAAATATTCTTTTTGTTGCAATATGACAAGGTAGAAGTGTTAAAAACAGACTTTTTTATGTGCGCTTTTAATTTTTTCTTTCAAAATATTTGCAAATATCCGAAAAAAAATATAATTTTGCAGCCGATTAATATAAATTTATAAATTATTATCTAATAAAGAGAGAGATTATGTTTAAAAGAATCGCTTTATTTGTGGGGGGGCAATTCTCAGTTGTGGAGTAGCCTTTGCCCAAACATCCGTTACCGGTAAGGTAGTAGCTTCAGAGGATGGTGAGCCTGTTATTGGCGCATCAATCAAAGTAGCTGGTACTAATACGGGTACTGTTACGGACGTCGATGGAAACTTCAGTTTGAATGTTCCAGCCGGCTCCAAGTTGGAGATTACCTATATAGGTATGAATCCACAAACTGTTAAAGCAAGTTCTAACATGAAGATTGCTTTGACTTCTGATAACAAATCCTTGGATGAGGTGATTGTTACAGGTTATGGTAACTTCAAGAAATCCTCATTTACAGGTGCTGCTGCTTCCATGTCAACAGCTAAGTTGAGTGATGTTCCTTCACTTTCTGTTGAAGATAAGCTTTCTGGTAATATCCCAGGAGTTTCTATTTCTTCTTTCTCTGGCCAGCCAGGTGCAATGAACTATATCCGTATTCGTGGTATGGGTTCTATCAATGCAGGTAACGATCCATTGATTGTGATTGATGGTACTCCTGTGAACTCTGGTAACTTGAGTGGTTTCAATGATGGAAGTACTGGAAGTGGTTACAATGGTTCTGGTACCAATGCACTTTCTACATTGAACAGCAACGATATCGAATCTATCACTGTTATCAAGGATGCTGCCGCAGCCTCTTTGTATGGTTCTCGTGCAGCCAATGGTGTGCTTGTCATTACAACCAAGAGTGGTAGTGCAGGTAAGACCCAGGTTGATTTCCGTAGCGACTAGGGATTCTCTAACATGGCTATCAACTATCGTCCAACGTTGGATGGTGATTCTCGTCGTGCCTTGATTTATCAAGGTTTGAAAAACTATGCTTTTGATAATGTTGATGGTACAACCGATGCTTCGGCTGCAGCATTTGCTGATGCTAATATTGATGATTATGCAGCAAAACCAGAGAATGGCTGGGCTAATTGGCGTGACGCTCTCTTCAAAAATGGTTCTAGCCAGAACTATCAGGCAAGTGTAACTGGTGGTAATGATAAGACCAAGTTCTATGCATCTTTGTCATATGCAAATCAGAATGGTATTGTTGACCGTTCAGGCTTGGAACGTATGACAGGTAATGTAAACGTTTCCCATCGTTTTGGTAAGTTCAAGTTGGATGCTAGCACAATGATTTCATCTATGCATCAGAACTCTGCCATGGATGGTGGTGCTTCTTTTGCTGGTGCCGTCTCAAGTGCAGTATGGTTCCTCGGCCCTTCTAATGCTATCTATGACAAGAATGGTAATTTGCTGACAGAGACAGATGGTGCTTATAACAATGGTTATAACCCTATTTATGAGAACCAGCACATGTCTGATAGAACCAACACGACACGTTCTTACAGCACCTTGGCTCTCGAATGGAACATTTGGGACAACTTGAAGTTGCGTGAGAAGGTAGCTTACGACTACATCAACTCTACCGAGGATGTGCTTTGGGACAAATTCTGTGGTAATGGTTCTGGCTCAAATGGTGTGATGCAGCGTACTTACAATGAGTGGACAACCATGAACACTCAGACACAGTTGACATACAATAAGTCTTTTGGTGCCCACAATGTGGATGCTTTGCTTGGTTTCGAGACAGAGGCATGGCATAACAACAACTCATACGCTTCCGGTACAGACTTCCCTGGCAACTTGTATGAGTTCGCTAACTCTGGCGATACCTCTATGCAGAGTTACAAGTATGACTCAAAGATGACTTCTTTCTTGGGTCGTGTCAACTACAACTATAACGATTTGTATTATGCTGGTGTAAGCTATCGTCGTGATGGTAGTTCTCGTATGGCACGTGAGAATCGTTGGGGTTCGTTCTGGTCTGTATCTGGTGCTTGGCGCTTTGGTGCAGAAAAGTTCATGGATTCTATCAAGGATATATTGAGCGATGGTAAGATTCGTGTATCTTATGGTGTGAACGGAACTCTTCCATCTGGCTTGTATAGTTACATGAACCTTTATAAGTATGGTGAGTACTACAATGGTAGCAATGGTATGGGTATCATTGGTGTAGCCAACAAGGACTTGAAGTGGGAGCAGAACAAGGCTTGGAACTTTGGTCTTGACTTGACATTCCTCAACCGTATCTCTGTAACATTGGATTACTACGTTCGTAATACATCCAATTTGATTATGAACCGTCCTATCTCTATGATTCCAGGTTACTATGATGAATCTTCTCTGTTGGCTACCATGGCTCAGAATGTAGGTTCTATGCGTAACCAAGGTATTGAGGTGACCATTTCTTCTACCAACATTCAGAAGAAGGACTTCCTTTGGACTACTTCTCTGAACTTTGGTCATAACTCCAACAAGGTAACAGAGTTGACTGGTGATGATGACAAGATTATCAGCGGTGCCATGATTCATCAGGTAGGTAAGCCTTACTATTCTTACTATATGTATGAGTATGCAGGTGTTGACCCTGAGACAGGTTTGGAGAGCTATTACATCAATGATGGAACTGAGAATGCTCGCAAGACCACTACTAATGTAGCTGAGGCAAACAAGACTATTGTTGGTCATCATGAGCCAACACTTGAGGGCGGTTTGTCTAACTTCATCAAGTGGAAGTTTATCGACTTCAACTTTACTTTGACCTATAAGTTGGGCGGTGACTCTTACGATGCTGCTACTTGGTTGCACGATAATGGTGGTACATACGCCCTCTATGGAGCAATCCCTTCTTACTATAAGTTGGAGGATATGTGGCAGAAGCCAGGCGATAATGCTAAGTTGCCTAAGTTCCAGGCTGGTTATGGTAAGGGTGTGTTGTCTTCTCGTTGGTTGATGCCTAACGATTATCTTCGCTTGAAGAACCTTACCTTAGGTTTCTCAGCACCAAAGGAGTGGATCAGCAACCTCGGCTTGAGCAAGGCTCGTGTATATTTCTCTGCCAACAACTTGTTGACCTGGAAGTCTAAGGATCTTTATGTTGATCCAGAGACACCAGCGGATGGCTTGTGTACATTCGAAATGCCAGCTTTGAGAACTTATACATTTGGTATCGAACTTAGTTTCTAATTTATAAAAGAACGAAATACAATGAAAGTATTAAAATCAATATATAAGGTAATGGGCTGCGCTATTTTGGCAGCCAGCCTGTCATCTTGCGTCAATGATTGGTTGGACGTAGCTCCTTCTGATGGTACAGATGCAGATGCAGCCTTGACCAGCAGTTCAGACTTGGATGCTGCGAGAACGGGTATGTACAAGGCTTTGAAAGGAAACAGCAGCTTGGTAGACTACTATGGTCAGCAATTCTTCGTTTATGGTGATGTTCATGCAGGTGATGATTATCAGTATAATAATCTTGGTGGTTCTAACCGTGCAAGTTTCTACTATGACATGAATTACCAAACAGCATCAGAATTCAACACAAGTACTGTATCATGGCAGTCTCCATATGTTGTAATTGGACGTGCAAACAGAATCATTGCAGCTGCAGAAGGTGGAAAATTAAGTGATGCTGTTGAAGCAAAAGCAAAAATTGAACAGTACGCAGCAGAGTCTAAAGTTCTACGTGCTCTTGCCCACTTCGATCTTGTGAGAATTTACGGAAAGCCATATACAGAGGATCAGGGTGCATCTCTTGGTGTACCATTGGTAACAGAAGTGCTGGAGTCTAATGCAAAACCTGCTCGTAGCACTGTTGCTGAGGTTTACACCCAAGTAGTGAAGGATTTGACTGAGGCTATCAGCTCTAATGCTCTTGCTACAGAGACAGAACCAGGTTATGTAAGCGTTTGGGGAGCAAAGGCAATCCTTTCTCGTGTTTATTTGAATATGGGTGATTATGCTAACGCCTTGTCTGTTGCTGAGGATATTATCAAGAATTCTGGCGCAGCGTTGTGGACTCGTGACCAATACCTCAAAGCATGGGATGCTTCAACTCCTAATGAGAGTGAGTTCTTGTTCCGTCTCAATGTGGCAGGTTCTACAGACAACAATGACTTGAATGGTATCGGTAACCTTCAGCAGCGTGATGGCTACAAGGAAATGGTTGCTACTAAGAAGTTTGTTGACATGCTTACTTCAGACCCAGAAGATGTTCGTAACGATATGTTCTTGCCTGCAACTGCAGCCAAAGAGGTGGCAACTTATGGTACCAACAAGGTATATCTGAACAAGTTGCGTGGTCAAGGTGGAAATCTTCGTAATGTTACTATCGTTCCAATTATCCGTCTTTCTGAAGTTTACTTGACAGCTGCAGAGTGTGCATTTAGAAATAATGACAAGACTAAGGCTGTAGAGTATCTGAATGATTTGGTAAAGAACCGTACCACAACAGAGGCTTCTTTGGCTACAGTGGATAACATCACACTTGAGCGTATCTTGATTGAGCGTCGTAAGGAGTTGATTGGCGAGGGACAGCGTTACTTTGATGCTTTGCGTAATAACGAGACTATCACCCGTTATACAAGTGAAGCTGATAAGGGTTGGCACAAGACATTGAGCAAGGAAGCTCAGTCTTTCGACCGTGATTACTTCAAGGCTATTGCTGCCATTCCACAGGCAGAGATCAATGCAAACCCTAACATCAAGCAGAATACGGGTTACGGTGAGTAATTATCAAACAAAGTAATAGCATGGTTCTAATATAAGTTCTAATGCTGTTATAACAAGATTAGGAAATATTTTTAATCAACGATATAGGAATGCCATGAGTGGCATTTTCTATAAATCTCTCGGGAGAGGCTGGCTGTGAAGCTCGCCTCTCTTTTTCGATTTATAGCGATATTGATTTTGTCCGTGTTATATTTTATTTATAGCAAAGGTGTCATATATATTGGCACCAATAAGGTCTGTCCATCTTTTTTAAAATCTTTCGTATATAACAGGTATCTTTTTTCGATTCTATCAGAGAACTTCTGGCAAAACTCATCTAGCGACTTGTGACTGTTAAATATGTAGTTCAAGTCCATGAGGTTGTCAAACAGCTGTTTCACTTCCTTAGATGCTTGTACGAAATCTATAAGGATATAGCTTTTGTATTCATTTTCTGCGAAAGCTTTGGCTACTGTTGACTTTCCTACACGGCGTGCTCCTTTGAGCAAGAGGGCTGTGCTACCAATTCTCTCTCGCTTCCATTTTACCGTTTTGTACTTCAAGTTCGTTTTGGCTCTGACTACATAGTAGGAACCTGTAAGATGAATCTTATAAAGTTCCTTGAAAGTATCATAAGCCCTATCGAAAATGTAGTAACTGTTTGGTACATACGGAATTAAAGACATTGCTGTGGAATCATGCTTTGATGCTGTGGTCACCGTATAGAAAGCTGGAACTTGAGCTTCTATGTCATATAAGACATGTGCTTTGACTCCTCCTTTCTTACTTCTGAACTTTGCCCATGGAAAAGTTGCAAGACACAACGGAATTGTTGTCGAATCAAAAGCATACTTCTTTCCTGGTATATTCAAAATGTTGGTTTCTCGCTTTTCGCAAGCTTCCTTCATCATATAGAATGCAAAGTCTTCGAAAATCCTGTAATCACGAGTCTGATTGGCATAAGCAAGAGTTGCCTTTACGATAGTATTACGTCCAAGACCCAAATGATATTGCTTAGCTCGATGAGCTTCCAATGCAACTATCAAGTCACGTAAACTCTCACGATTGCTCAGTTGACCGAACATCATTGCAAGAAGCTGGTTCCAGCAAGTGAAGTGCTTCACATAGCGATTGCCATCATACTTGCGTACGTAGTTGTTGAACTGAGTTCTATTCAGAAATGCGGTAAGTTGAGCGAAAACGTATTTGTCTTGAAACATAGTAGCCAATTCTTTTTGGCTGCAAAGTTACAAAATCAAGTCCGTTTCATTGCAAAATACGGCATAAAAGACTATAAATCAACTATTTCAAAGATCGAATTGCCCTATTTTATTGGACAGTAGTGATACTATATATATAAAATAGGTAAATACACTTGCAAAAGTACAATAATAATTTTAAATAGAGGTGTAATATTCTCAAAAAAATTACAGAAATCGTAAATAATTGAAAATTTCGCATTATTGTAATAGGCTTTACTTTGAATGTTCTTATCTCATCAAAGCAACATAAAGGGACAAAGCAAGTTATACTTAAAGGTATTTGGGGTGCTACATAAACCGATTCATAAATAATCCTAAAATGAAAGCAGAAAAGTTTGTTTTTAAGAATTTAGTTTTAACTTTGCACTTGTAAAAGGAGTGTTCTTTGCATATTGCAAAATACAGAAATGAGCAGAAGTCCGCTCATTTCCATATTGTTACCTATAAGATATAGGTAAACGCCCAACTTCTTGATATTCAATTAAAGACAAGTTTAGAGCGAGTTAGGCTTTTTAACAAAGAGGGCAAGGAGTTAACAGGTTAACAGTTAACAGCTGTTTTTTGCATCCTCCCCCTCTTTCCCATACCTTTATTATATATAAATATATATACTTATTATTATATGTGAGTGGGGGTAGTATGCATTTTCGGGCTGTTAACTGTTAACCTGTTAACCCCCATCAGGAAAACCACCCTCTTGATTTCTCCTTCTTGAGCTAGCCAAGAGCCTTATATGAAGGCAGGCCGGAGCCATCAATGATGACCGACCGGAGCCATCAATGATGACCGGCAGGAGGCTTAAATGATGACTCCTGATGGTGATAAATTGTGCCCCACGAAACTATGAATTAGTTTGTTTATAAAACAGCAAGGGCTGCCAGTACATCCTGGCAGCCCTAATACGTTAGTATGTTATGAAAAATTTGAGAGAATTGAAACTTCACAGTTTCAGAATTGTTTTACTAAACATGATTTTTTATATAGAGAAAGCATAGAAATAACTACTTCAATATCGTAGGGGAAGCAGTGGTGGTGCTTATCTGGTCGATGCCCGTGCGCTGCATGGAGTCAACCGAAGCAGAATCGCCCATGGCTACGGAAACGCCCTTGCCACTCTTGGTGTATCCTACGTTTTCAATCTGGTTATCGACATCGTTCTGGAATGGAACCTGGGCAGCGTTGCCCAAGGTCAGGACGATAGCTACTACGGCAGCAGCCTTGAAGAGAGGCTTCAGACGCTCTGTCAATGAAACGACCTTCGCCTTGTTAGGCTCCTTGGTGTATTCATCTTCAATCATCGCCATCATCTTCTGATCGAAGTCATCACCCAGTGTCTCTTGCTTAGCCTCGCCCATCTCGTAAGAGAAGAGCGCCTGATATGGCTTCAGCTCGGCAGGCAACTCGTCCTGGCTGAAGAATGCGCGGAGAATCTCCTCTTCTTCGAGAGAAGTCTCGGCCTTCCAATAGCGGTCCAAAAGTTGGTTGATGTACTTATAATCCATAACTGTCGAATTGTTGAAATCTTTGTTTAACTGTTTGTCGAGCCCTGAAGATGTTCACCTTGACCTGGTCTTCGGTGATGCTGAGGATGTCTGCTATTTCCTTATAGGATTTTCCTTCGATATCTCGAAGTTGCAGACAGCTGCGCTGCTTCTCGGGCAACTCATTAATGATGTTCCTTACGATGTTCAGTTTGTCTTTCTGAATCATTCGTTCGGAAGGAGTGGATGATGTCTCGTCGAGCCTTTCCGTGGTCTGCTCTTCCAGCGAATCATTCTGATTATCCATCTTCTTGATGCGGTCGAGCGAGAGGTTGCGGGCGATGGTGAGGCTGTAGGCCTCGATGGAGTCAAGCTCCTGCCATCTGTCGCGGGCATTCCAGACTTTAATCATAGTATCCTGCACAACGTCCTCCGCTTCCTCCCGGTTGAGAGTAATGCGAAGTGCCAGCCTGAAGAGTTTATTCTTCAGTGGCAAAACATCGTTTTGGAAACTGATTTTTTTCATCCCTCTATAATTAATGACGACTTACCTGTAAGAAAGTTACAAGCAACTCTGAATTATTTCTATTTTTAACTCTTAATAACAGTTCCGTGCTTTCCGTCAATGGCGGTAGCAAGGGTGATAATCACCTCTTTCACGCCTGCATCGATGGCTGCGAGAGCATTCTCCAGCTTAGGAATCATGCCGCCTGCCACGGTACCGTCTGCTTTATATCTCTCAAAATCGGCATGGGTAATCACTGGAATCACGCTGTCGTCATCCTCAGAATTGCTGAGCACGCCTTTCTTTTCAAAACTATATATCAATGTCACGCCGTAGTAAGGAGCCAGAGCCTTGGCTGTCTCGCTTGCGATGGTGTCGGCATTGGTATTGAGGATATTGCCCTTTCCGTCGTGGGTCAGCGGAGCCATCACTGGGGTGATGCCTTCGTTGATCAGGGTCTGGAGCATCTTGCCGTTGGCACGCTCTACATCGCCTACGAATCCGAAGTCAATGCCGTCCTTCAATGGGCGCTTATGACTATGGATTACGTCCATGTCGGCACCTGTCAGACCGAGGGCATTCACGCCGTTAGCCTGAAGCTTGGCAACCAGGTTCTTGTTTACCAAACCGCCATAAACCATGGTAACCACCTCCAGCATGTCTGCATCTGTGATGCGACGGCCGTTTACCATCTTGCTCTCAATGCCAAGGGCTGCGGCTACCTTGGTAGCACGGCGTCCACCGCCATGTACCAATACTTTCTTGCCAGGAATGGCTGCGAAATCCTTCAAGAGCTGTGCCAGCTGTTCGCTGTCTTCAACGATGGCACCGCCTACCTTTACTACTGTTACTTTTTCCATCTTATCTTATGTTGAATGTTTATTGAAGATATGTGTATCCAAAGAGACCATTGCGATAGGTGCCCAGAAATTCCTTGCCCTCATCGAGTGAAATCTTGCCTTCCTTCACACTCTTGGTTACCCACTGCTCCAACTGGCGGACGAGCTTCTTTGGATTGTACTGTACGTAATCCAATACCTCCTCTACGGTCTCGCCATCGAATATCTGGTCGATGCTGTATTTGCCGTCTTTTACGGAAATATGGGCAGCATTGGTGTCGCCGAAAAGATTGTGCATGTCGCCCAGAATCTCCTGATAGGCACCTACAAGGAACACACCGAGATAGTATGGCTCGTTCTTCTTCAATGGATGAAGAGGGAGAACGTTGCCGATATGACCATCGGTTACGAAGTTGGCAATCTTGCCGTCGCTGTCGCAGGTGATGTCCTGCAAGGTAGCGTTGCGGGTAGGACGCTCGTCCAGACGCTGGATAGGCATGATAGGGAAGAGCTGGTCGATAGCCCAACTGTCTGGCAGGCTCTGGAACAATGAGAAGTTGCAGAAATACTTGTCGGCAAGAATCTTGTCCAGTCCTCTCAGCTCCTCAGGCACGTGCTTCATGTGTTTGGCAAGATTATTGATCTCGTGGCATACGCTCCAGTACATCGCCTCAATCTCGGCACGGGTCTTCAAATCTACGATACCATGAGAGAAGAGCTGCAATGCCTCATCGCGAATCTGCTCAGCATCGTGCCAGTCTTCCAACATGTTGCGAGGATTCAGGTTGTCCCATATCTCATAAAGGTCCTTCACCAGCTGGTGGTCAGTCTCCTTTGCCTCAAACTCCTCTGGCATTTCCGGCAGGGAAGCAGTCTCCAAGACATCAATCACCAATACGGAGTGGTGGGCAGAGAGCGAGCGGCCACTCTCGGTGATGAGGTTAGGATGGTTGATATTGTTCTTGTTGGCTGCATCAACGAAAGTATAGACACAGTCGTTTACATACTCCTGGATAGAATAGTTCACGGAGCTTTCGCTGCTGGCAGAACGGGTGCCGTCGTAATCTACGCCAAGACCACCGCCACAATCTACGAAATCTACATTGTAGCCCATCTTGTGGAGGTTGATGTAGAACTGTGCTGCCTCACGGAGAGCCGTCTGGATGCGGCGGATTTTGGTAATCTGGCTTCCGATATGGAAGTGGATGAGGCGCAGGCAGTCGTGGAATCCCATCTCCTCAATCTTGTTGAGGGCGGTGAGCAGTTCGGCGCTTGTCAAACCGAACTTCGAAGCATCGCCACCGCTCTCAGCCCATTTTCCTGAGCCTGAAGAAGCGAGCTTGATGCGGATACCGATGTTTGGCTTCACGTTGAGCTTACTTGCCACCTTGGCGATGATATCCAGCTCGTTGAGCTTTTCTACCACGATGAAGATGCGCTTACCCATCTTCTGTGCGAGCAAGGCAAGTTCGATGTAGCTCTCGTCCTTGTAGCCATTGCAGATGATGAGCGAGTCGCTCTGTGCCTGTACGGCGATAACGGCATGAAGCTCTGGCTTGGAACCGGCTTCCAGTCCCAGGTTGAACTTCTTTCCATGAGAGATGATCTCCTCTACAACCGGCTGCATCTGGTTCACCTTGATAGGATAGATGACAAAGTTTTCCCCCTTGTAACCATATTCCTCCTTGGCCTTCTGAAAACAGCTGGCTGTCTTCTCGATGCGGTTGTCGAGGATGTCTGGGAAACGGAGCAGTACGGGAGCGTTGATGTCGCGTAATGCCAACTCGTCCATGATGTCGCGCAGGTCTATCTGCGTATTGTCCTTGCATGGAGTTACATAGACATCACCCTTGTCGTTGATGCCAAAGTAAGAAGTGCCCCAACCACCTATGTTGTAGAGCTCCTTCGAGTCTTCAATAGTCCATTTCTTCATTTTCTGTTCTTGGTCTTGCTAAAAAGTTTGTTCTATAATTTTTTCTGTTTATGATAAATCGTAGAAAGGTAAGCCGTCTCTTGTCTTGAGCTGGCTTACCTTTTTTCTTTATACGTTCAGCAGGCTACGAACCTCCTGTACCGTTTCGTTTACTTTATCCAAGTTGTCCATCACATTGATGTCTATGATATGTTTTGCCTTCTCATAGAAAGGCTCGCGCTGCTTCAGCTGCTCGCGGATGAATACCTGTACTTCCTCCGGAGTCTTGTTGAGCAGCAGGGGGCGTACGCCCTTGCCCATCTTGAGGTGAGCATAGAGGGTTTCTGGCGTTGCCTTGAGGTAGATGGTGTTGCCCGACTGGTTCATATACTCCATGTTGTCGAAGAAACAGGGTGTTCCTCCGCCACAGCTAACCACTACGTTTTCAAACTCCGCCACCTCGTGTAGCATGTTATGCTCTATCTGGCGGAATCCCTCTTCTCCTACTTCGTCAAAGATCTGCTTCACGGTTTTGCGCATGCGGCTCTCGATGTACCAATCGAGGTCGTAGAACATCACGCCAAGCTCTTTGGCGAGGGCCTTGCCGACAGTAGTCTTGCCGGCTCCCATATATCCAATGATGATGATAGACTTCATTTTATTCTTTTTTACTTCTTCTGCCTCTAGCCTTTGGTTCTGGTGCTTCCTTGATGATGGTCATGCACTCCTCGTAGCTGAGTGACTCTACGTTCTCCTGCTTTGCTTTCGGAATGCGATAGTTCTTGCCATCGAATGCGATGTAAGGACCATAGCGCCCGTTCAGGAGCTCCAGCTTGTTGTCTTCCTCAAAGGTCTTGATGTGGCGTTTCTGCTCGTTAGAGCGTTTTTCGTTGATAAGTTCCACTGCCTGTTCCAGGGTAATGGCCATTGGGTCGATTTCCTTTGGAATGGATACATACTTGCGGTCATGGAGTACGTATGGACCAAAACGGCCGCTTCCGATGGTTACGGTAGAGCCTTCGAACTCACCAACCTGGCGAGGCAGCTTGAAGAGTTCTAATGCTTCCTCCAGAGTGATGGTCTCAATGCTCTTGTCGGCAGGTAACTGGGCAAACTGTGGCTTGTCCTTGTCTTCGGCGGTACCAATCTGAACCACTGGACCGAATCTTCCGATCTTTACGAATACAGGGCGGCCGCTCTTTGGGTCCTTGCCCAGTTCTCGTTCACCGGCCTTGTGCTCGCTGCGTGCTTCCATCACACCCTTCACTTCCGGTTCGAAACGCTTGTCGAAGTCCTTCATCCATTTGGTCCACTCGGTCTTACCCTCGGCGATATCATCGAACTTCTGCTCTACGTTGGCAGTAAAGTTATAGTCCATAATGTTAGGGAAGTTGGCCATCAGGAAGTCGTTTACCACAATGCCGATATCGGTAGGGAGGAGCTTGCCCTTTTCAGAACCAGCCTGTTCCTTCTTGGTCTTCTGGGTAATCATGATACCCTTCAGCGTATCTACGGTGTAGGTGCGCTCCTCGCCCTGCTTGTCGCCCTTCACAACGTATTCACGCTGTTGGATGGTGCTGATGGTAGGAGCATAGGTAGATGGACGGCCAATGCCGAGGTCTTCCAGCTTCTTCACCAGACTTGCTTCGGTGTATCTTGCTGGTGCCAGAGAGAATTTCTCTGTGGCGATGATTTCACGGCGCTGCAACTCATCGCCTTTCTTCATGGCTGGCAGGAGATGGGTTGAATCTTCTACGTTCTCATCCTCATCGGTAGATTCACGATATACCTTGAGGAAACCATCGAATACTACAACCTCACCATTGGCAACAAACTTCTCGCTGGTGTTGTCGATGCTGATATTGATGGTAGTCTTCTCCAACTGGGCGTCCTCCATCTGCGAAGCGATGGTACGTTTCCATATCAGGTCGTAAAGACGCTTCTCCTGGCTGGTGCCATCGATGCTTGTCTCGCTCATGTAGGTAGGTCGGATGGCCTCGTGAGCCTCCTGTGCACCCTTGGAGTTGGTGTGATAGGCACGTGGCTTGCTGTATTCCTTGCCGTACTCCTTGATAATTTCATCCTTGCTGGCATTGCTGCAGAGGGAAGAGAGATTCACACTGTCGGTACGCATGTAGGTGATGCGTCCACCCTCGTACAGACGCTGAGCCACCATCATGGTCTGGCTTACGGTGAAGCCGAGCTTGCGGGCTGCTTCCTGCTGCAGGGTTGAGGTGGTGAAAGGAGGCGCTGGTGTACGCTTCAGCGGTTTCTTGGTGACAGCCTCTACGGTGAACTTGGCATCCTTGCACTTCTCCAGGAAGGCTTCCACCTCTTCATGGGTCTTGAAACGGTGGTCGAGTTCAGCCTTTACCTCTGTGGCTGCGCCATTCTCGCTGATCAGGGCGAATACGGCGTTGACACGATAGTATGGTTCGCTCTTGAACTTCTGGACTTCACGCTCACGCTCCACGATGAGGCGTACGGCAACACTCTGTACACGACCGGCAGAGAGGGCTGGCTTCACCTTTCTCCACAATACAGGAGAGAGCTTGAAGCCCACGATGCGGTCGAGCACACGACGTGCCTGCTGGGCATTCACCAAGTTCATGTCCAGATGGCGTGGGTGCTCAATAGCGTCCAAGATGGCAGGTTTGGTAATTTCATGGAAGACGATACGGCTTGTCTTCGCTTCATCCAGTCCGAGTACTTCGCAAAGGTGCCAGCTGATGGCTTCTCCCTCGCGGTCCTCATCGGATGCTAACCAAATCTTCTTAGCTTGCTTCGCTGTTGATTTCAATTCTGTGACGAGCTTTTTCTTTTCCTCAGGAATCTCATAACAAGGTTCCATGGTCTTCTCGTCTATACTGAGTTCCTTCTTCTTGAGGTCACGGATATGACCGTAAGAAGACATCACCTTGAAGTCTTTACCTAAAAACTCTTCGATTTTCTTAGCCTTTGCAGGGCTCTCGACGATTACTAAATTTTCTTGCATACGCTTCTACACAATTTCTTTTGGTCTGCAAAAGTAAATAAACTTTTTGCTTATACCTTATTATATAGTGATTTTTTTGGTTTTTTAAATGTTTTGGGGCGTATTTTCATTCTTTCGTCTTGAGTTTTGCAAGAAATTTGGCCACACCTTGTCTTATGGAGCCTAATCCGAACTCTTCGGGATGGAGGTTGCTGAGAGGAATCCAGTATGACTCCTCGGCATCGTCCATCGCCTCCACATGAGAGAGGTCTTTCACCTTTGCAACATAGAACATATCAAGGGTATGAACCAGAAAGTCGGAATAGAGATAGAGGTTGGGGATGCTGAACTGATAGTTTGCCCCGATTACCTCCAAACCCGTTTCTTCCTTTACTTCTCTAGCCACGCCTTCTTCACCGGTTTCATCCATATCTACGAAACCACCCGGCAAGTCGAGGGTGCCTTTGGCAGGTTCGTTTTTTCTGCGAACCACCAGAAGTTCTTCTTTCTCGTTGAGAATGAAGGCTACTGTGGCACTGCTGGGATTCAGATAGTAGGTGAATCCGCAGTCCTTGCATTTTTTACTCTTGAAGTTGTTGATCTCGAAATGTTGAGAACCGCAAACAGGGCAAAACTTGAATTTGTCTAAAACGTGACTCATAATATATATATTAAAGAGCGGTCGGTCTTTGGATTTCACAAAGATCGACCGCTATGTTATTAATTACCAATTGTCTGTTCGGAATGGGAAGAGAGGCAGACCGCCTGCATTCGCCATGTTGCCGAGCTGGAAGTTGCGGAAGCAGTAGCGCAGAGCTACCGGCTTCTTGACTTCAGGGCTGGTTACGATGACGCACTCGTTCCATCCGTCGTTGCCTTCCTGCCAGAAATGCTTGGCTGTGGCAGGATGGAACACCTTGTCTTCGCCGGCTACCTCGAAGCCCTTGATGCCTTCAAAGCGGTTATAGGCTCCGTAGGTGTTGTCGAAGTGAACCTTCACAGTGTCGCCAACAATCTTCATCTCCTTGAAAGTCATACTCTCGCAGAAGAGTCCCTTCATACCGTAGGTTTTGCTGAGTGCCTGAAGAGCCAGACGCTCACCTACAGGCTGCTTCTGGCATGGGTGAATCTGCTCTACCTCGTATGGATAAACCAGATCTTCGGTGCAGACGATGCCACTGTTCGGGATGATCTTGGCTGCATTAAACTGCTGCTCGCGAAGTCTTGGACCTGCATCACCATTCATATCGCCATTATGATAAGGTGCAATCTGCACGAAATAGAATGGCAGTTCGCCCTGCTTGAAGTCTCTGCGCCACTGGGCTACGAGGTCGGCAAGACGCTGTGTGTATTGACCTGCCGGGTCGCCCACGTTGGAACAGCCTTGATAGAAGAGGATTCCCTTCACGCTATAGTTGAGGATAGGATGGAAGGTTCCGTTGCCCCAGAGAAGAGGGTAGAGGAAGTCCCACTTGAACTTAGGATTCTTCGTCATCTTGAGGGAGTCGAGGTCTTCTTTCGTGTTCTTTTTCAGATAGTCACGATCGAGCCAGCTTTCTACTCGGCTTCCGCCCTTGTTTGCCATCACCAGTCCCACTGGTACGTCGAGCGCCTTGTTGACTACCTGTGCAAAGAAATATCCGGTGGCAGATGCATCGCCCACGGTTTCCGGATTAATCTCCTTCCATTCGCAGTTGGCGTCATCGAGTGGCTTGCTGCTCATCACGCTAGGAATCTTCACGTAGTGTACTCCTTTATATTGGTTGGCTTCCAATACAGCCTTGTTGTAGCCTTCTACAGGGCAGTTGCCGAAACCTTTTACCGGCATCTCCATATTGCTCTGTCCGGCGCAGACCCATACTTCACCAGCCAAGATGTTCTTGAGGGTGGTCTTTTCGCCATCATCGAAGGTAATGGAGAGCGGAGTGTAGCTAGCCTTGGGAGTCTGTACCTTGACAGCCCACTTGCCATCCTTTCCGGTCTTTGCAGAATATTTCTGCTGCGACCATGAGGTGCTTACCTCTACCAGGGTACCAGGCTTGTCCCAACCCCAGAGGTTGGCTTCTGAATCTTGTTGGATAATCATGTTGTCACCCAGGATGTGTGGCAACTTTACTTTAGCGTTTGCTCCTGCTGTTACGAGAGCTAATGCTGCGAAAGCTAAAAGTTTCTTGTTCATTTTTTAGTGCTTAAAATTTATTGTTGCTGTTAATCTATTGTAGCTCGTATTGGATGATAGAAGCCGGAAGTCTGGAGAAAAGTCCAGACTTCCGACTTGTCTGTTGTATGAAAGCTCGTATTAAAGAAGGTTCTTGATGGCTGCATCAATGTCCTTGATCTGTATGTCGCGGGCTCTCAGAGTATTGCTTCTGTCAATGAGGAAGAAGGTAGGGATGCTCTGCACGTTGTAGAGCTGGAGACTTGTTCCCTGGATACCGTTCTCTTCACGTACGCAGATCCATGGAAGGGCAGCGGTAGATGTTTTCCAGAAGTGCTCATCTGGATCTACGGAAACCTGATAGATTTCCAGTCCGGCAGCATGATATTTGTTGTAAAGCTCACGGAGCATCATGATGCGCTTGGTGCTCTCGTTGCTGGCGAAGATATGGAAATCGAGCAATACCACCTTGCCGGTGAGATCAGAGAGGCGGCGAACCTGTCCCTTGTTGTCCTGTAGGGCAATTTCTATGCATCCGTTTACGCTCACCTTGCTTGCCTCAATCTGCTGCTGTGCACGCTGCCTGTCAATGATACGGATATCCTTCATGCCTTCGATGGCGATGTTGTGCAGGTTCTTGCCACGCTCTGCGCCTGGATAGTAAGTATCCCAGCTTGTAGCTACGGCAGCGAATACTTTCACGTCATCCTTGTTGTTGCGAGGGTTGAAGATGAGTGAGTTGGTGTTGCCCAACTGGATAGTCTGGAAGAGTGCATAGTAAGAGGAAGCCTTCATCGGCTCCTTGAAGATGTAGTTGGTCTTTACATCCAGCTTGTATGCAGCCAGCATGCGAGCCACGATGACATCCATGGAATCTACCCCGATGTTAGGGCTCTTGATGATGCCATTGATGTTGCTCTGCAGAGTCATCTGCTTGAGCGAAAGTTCCTTGATCTTGCTGCAGTTCTCTGAGCCTTCCACCTCGTACTTGTAGCTCATCTGAGGATAAGCTGCCTTCACGTTGACGGTCTCGGTTGAGTCGATACTGAGGTTGATGCTCTGGTTGGCAATGCGGAGACGGTAGAATTCAGGAGTGATGCTGTCCATCGCATTCTCTTCGAAAGCGAAGGATCCATCTTCACCCAGTTTCACCGAGTCGATCTTCACCGGACCATTCAGACTGAGATTCTCCAGGTAGAGCATAGAGTCCTGAGCCTCGGTAATATTACCGTTGATATGAAATTTCTTGTTGTTACAAGAAGTGAGAGCCAGCGCAGCTACCATAATCACTGCCGCTGAATAGATTCTAGATATCTTCATGAATTTTAGTATTTTGCGAAATTATCGACTGCAAAGGTAGTAATAAAATCGGGAATAATGCACCTTAGATAGATAAAATTATTAAAAAAGTAGAAAATAGTTGCCCAAATATTCGTTTATTAATTATTAAAGAGGTATCTTTGCACCGTTTTAGATATTAGATGTTAGACAAAACAATAAGTTTTAATAATTAGATGAACGTAATTACAAAAAGTGTTCAGTTGCCTGATGGAAGAACCATCACAATTGAGACCGGAAAAGTTGCAAAACAGGCTGATGGTGCTGCGGTTCTCCGCATGGGTAACACAGTGCTTCTCGCAACTGTTTGTGCAGCAAAGGATGCAGTTCCGGGTACAGATTTCATGCCTTTGCAAGTAGATTACCGTGAGCAGTACAGTGCTGCTGGCCGTTTCCCTGGTGGTTTCACCAAGCGCGAAGGCAAGGCTAGCGACGAGGAGATCCTTACCTCTCGCCTTGTGGACCGTGCTTTGCGTCCACTTTTCCCTTCTAACTACCATGCAGAAGTTTACGTACAGGTAATGTTGCTCTCAGCCGATGGTGTTGACCAGCCAGATGCCCTTGCAGGTTTCGCTGCTTCAGCTGCCATGGCTTGTTCAGATATTCCTTTCGAGCACTACATCTCTGAGGTTCGTGTAGCTCGTATCAATGGTGAGTATGTTGTTAACCCTACATTCCAGCAGATGGAAGAGGCTGACATGGATATCATGGTTGGTGCTACCAAGGACAATATCATGATGGTAGAAGGTGAGATGAAGGAAGTTTCTGAGCAGGATCTCATTGGTGCCCTCAAGGTGGCTGCCGAGGCTATCAAGCCTATGTGCGAGCTCCAGTATGAGTTGGCTAAGGAGAAGGGTACTGACGTGAAGCGTGAGTATGATCATGAGATCAACGACGAGGAACTCCGTGAGCAGATCAAGTCTGAGCTTTACAAGCCTGCTTATGATATCAACCACCAGGCTTTGGAGAAACATGCTCGTCAGGATGCTTTCGACAAGGTTTTGGCTGACTTCCTTGAGAAGTATGACGCAGCTCATACCGATCTCTCTGAGGAAGACCTGGAGGAGAAGCACGCTGAGGCTACCCGCTACTATGATGACGTAATGCGCGATGCTATGCGTCGTTGCATCCTCGATGAGGGCTTGCGTCTTGATGGTCGTGCTACTACAGATATCCGCCCTATCTGGTGCGAGGTGTCTCCACTCCCAATGCCTCACGGAAGCGCTATCTTCCAGCGTGGTGAGACTATGTCTCTCTCTACATGTACTCTTGGTACAAAGATGGATGAGAAGCTTATCGACGGTGTGCTCGAGAAGAGCTACCAGCGCTTCCTCCTTCACTATAACTTCCCTCCATTCTCTACAGGTGAAGCTAAGGCTCAGCGCGGCGTAGGCCGTCGTGAGATTGGTCACGGTCACTTGGCATGGCGTGGTTTGAAGGGTCAGATTCCTGCAGACTTCCCTTACACCGTACGTTTGGTAAGTCAGATCCTGGAGTCTAACGGTTCTTCTTCTATGGCTACTGTTTGTGCCGGTACTCTCGCCCTGATGGATGCAGGTGTTCCTATGAAGAAGCCAGTTTCTGGTATCGCTATGGGGCTTATCAAGAACCCAGGTGAGGACAAGTACGCTATCCTCAGTGATATCCTCGGTGATGAGGACCACTTGGGTGATATGGACTTCAAGACCACAGGTACCCGCGATGGTTTGACCGCTACACAGATGGATATCAAGTGCGACGGTTTGAGCTTCGAGATTCTCGAGGAGGCTTTGATGCAGGCTAAGGCTGGTCGTGAGCACATCCTCAACTGCATGATGGAGACTATCTCTGAGCCACGTGCAGAGATGAAGCCACAGGTTCCACGTATCGTAGCATTCGATATTCCTAAGGAGTTCATCGGTGCTGTCATCGGCCCTGGTGGTAAGATTATCCAGCAGATGCAGGAGGATACTGGTGCTACTATCACTATCGAGGAGACTGATGGTAAGGGTCACGTACAGGTATCTGCTCCTAACAAGGATTCTATCGATGCTGCTTTGGCTAAGATCAAGGCTATCGTAGCTGTTCCTGAGGTTGGTGAGGTTTACGAGGGTACTGTTCGTTCTATCATGCCTTACGGTTGCTTCGTAGAGATTCTCCCTGGTAAGGATGGTTTGCTCCACATCTCTGAGATTGACTGGAAGCGTCTTGAGACAGTTGAAGAGGCTGGCATCAAGGAAGGCGACAAGATCAAGGTGAAGTTGATGGAGATTGATCCTAAGACTGGCAAGTACAAGCTCTCTCATCGTGTGTTGATGGAGAAGCCTGAGGGTTACGTAGAGCGTGAGCGTCGTCCACGTCCAGAGCGCGGTGAGCGTCGTGGTCGTCGTGATGATCGTCATGAGGGCCGTGGTGAGCGTCCAGCTCGTCAGCCACGTCGTTACGAGCATCGTAACGAGGAGCAGGCTCCTAAGGATTTCAACGATTCTTTGGATCATAACAATGATGTAGAATAATCCTAGTATTATATACATTAATAAATATAGATGGGTGCATTTCGTCAAAAAAGCGGAATGCACCCGTTTTTTTGTCAGAACCCTATGAAACTGTTTCCTTAAGGAAAAAAATAAATATCCTTAAGGAAAAAAATATTTTCCCTTAAGGAAAAAATATATTCTCCTTAAGTACACTTTTAATTGCAGAATTATATGTAAAAGATTCGTGATGAGTGTAAAGGGGGATAGCCTAAGAACATTGGGTGTAAACAGGGGGGACTTTAAGATGTCTAAAAACAATAAAGCCCTGCAAGTGAAAACTTGCAAGGCTTATGTAATGCGCTTCAAGATGGGCTTGAACCAACGACCCCCTGATTAACAGTCAGGTGCTCT
>ERZ506953.323-NODE-323-length-22328-cov-18.5626_pt1 | contig 22328 bp, 15 predicted proteins | sample MGYA00512895_ERZ506953 | MGnify/ENA metagenome assembly ERZ506953 | reverse complement strand
TTGTTGACGTATTTGAGGCCAGTTTCCACGTCCTCACGGCTGGCGTGCTCCAGAATGTCGAACTTGTAGCCGCCGGAGCGGATGACGGATTCCACCAGAGAGAAGTGGATCGGGCTCATCTGCGGAGCCACGATGGTGTAGTCCTTCATGTTCTTGCCGAACGGGATGCGGTTCGCGTACTTGGACAGGGTCGCCGAGTTGTGTGCGGACGCGCCCTTGCCATTTGTCTGCGTTTTGGCGGTTTCTTGCGATTCGCCCTTGCCGTTTTCCGCCGCGCGCTTGGATGCGGCCGTGACGGCTTCGGTGAGTTTCGGATTGGCTTTCATGACGGTGTCGAGCATGACCTGGCGACCGGGGGTCGGCGCTTCGGTGCCGGTCTTGCGGAATCCGTCGTTCTTCTTGTTGCGTTCACGCTCTTCGACGGCCGCCTTGAGCGAGCGCAGACGGATTTTCGCCGCGCCCAGGTTGGAGACCTCGTCGATTTTGAGCATGGTGTACACGTCGGCCTTGTCCGCCAGGATCTCGGACACCTGGTCGGTGGTGATGGCGTCGAGGCCGCAGCCGAAGGAGTTGAGCTGCACGAGCTCGAGTCCCGGATAGGATGCGACGAAGTTGGCCGCCGCGTACAGACGCGCATGGTAGGCCCACTGGTTGGTGACGCGCAATGGCATCTTGGTGACCTTGCGGTCGTCGACGTGGCGGAAGCCGTTCGCGTTCTTCTTGCGCGGATCCTCTTCGCCTTCGGCGAGGAATTCGCTCAGGTTGAGCTTCTCCCCCGGCTGCAGTTCGCAGATGGAGTCTTCGGAAAGCACCACCATGCCGAGCGCGCAAATGGTCTCCGGGATGCCGTGGTTGATTTCCGGGTCGACGTGGTATGGGCGGCCGGCGAGCACGATGCCCTTGCAGTCGTGTTCCTTCATGTAGGCGAGGGCCTTGAGGCCTTCCATCTGCACGTCGTGCTTGAACACTTCGTTTTCGGCGTAGGCGGCCTTGACCGCGGTTTCGGCTTCCTCGCGGGTCACGTTGGCCCAGGCGAATTCCTCGACGATGCGGTCCACCATGAGCTCATGGTTGGCCATGTTGAAGTACGGGCGCATGTAGCGCACGCCTTCCTCGCGCAGTTCGGGCATGTTCGCGCCGATGACCACCGGATAGTTGGCCACGACCGGGCAGTTGTAGTGGTTGTCGGTGTTGGGAACGAAGTTCTCCTCATAGCTCACGCACGGGTAGAAGATCGTCTTGATGCCCTTGTTGAGCAGCCACTTGATGTGGCCGTGCACGAGTTTGGCCGGGTAGCAGATGTTTTCGGAGGCGATCGATTCGATGCCGGTTTCGAACAGTTCGTGCGAGCTGCGGCCGGAGATCATCACCTTGAAGCCGAGCGAGGTGAGCAGCGTGAACCAGAACGGGTAGTTCTCGTACATGTTGAGCACGCGTGGAATGCCGATTTCGCCGCGGGTGGCCTTCTTGTCGGTCAGACGACGGTAGGCGAAGCAACGCTTGTATTTGTAGTCGTACAGGTTGGGCCTGTCGGAACGCTGCTTCTTGGAATCGCCGCCGCGTTCGCAACGGTTGCCGGTCACGTAGCGGGAGCCGTCCTGGAATGTGGTGATGGTGAGCTTGCAGTGGTTCTGGCACAGCTTGCACACGTCACGTTCGGACGTCATGGACAGGTTGTCGAGGTCGCTGCCGGACACGATGCTGGATGCGGTGTGCGTGACGCCTGCGATATCGACCGTCTTCGCACCTTCCGTAGCGGCGGAATCGCCGTCGTCGAGACCGTCGGCCACGTCGGAATAGTGCATGCGTGCGGTCAGCGCGGCACCGTATGCGCCCATCAGGCCGGCGATGTTCGGTCGGGTCACCTCACGTTCGGTGAGCAGCTCGAAGGCGCGCAGCACGGCGTCGTTGAGGAACGTGCCGCCCTGCACCACCACGGTGTCGCCCAGCTCGCCGGAATCGCGCAGCTTGATCACCTTATACAGCGCGTTGCGCACCACGGAATAGCACAGGCCGGCCGCGATGTCCTCCATCGAGGCGCCTTCCTTCTGCGCCTGCTTGACGGAGGAGTTCATGAACACGGTGCAGCGCGAGCCCAGGTCGACGGGATGTGTGGAGTTGAGCGCGGCCTGCGTGAACTCCTGGATTGTCAATCCCATGGACTGCGCAAAGGTCTGCAGGAACGAACCGCAGCCGGACGAACAGGCCTCGTTGACGGCGATCGAGTCGATCACACCGTTGGAGATCGCCAAGTATTTCATGTCCTGGCCGCCGATGTCGATGACGGCGGTGACGCCCGGCGAGACCATTTCCGCACCGCGATAATGGGCCATGGTCTCCACCACGCCCTCGTCCAGATGCAGGCCGGTGGTGATCAGTCCCTCGCCGTATCCGGTGGCGCAGGAGCGTGCTATCCACGCGCCTTCCGGCAGCTGGCTTTGAATCTGCTTGACGATGTTGACAGCGGCCGTCAGCGGGCTGCCTTCGTTGGTGGCGTACGACGACCATACGATTTCGCGGTCGTCGTTGACGAGCGTCGCTTTGATGGTGGTCGATCCGGCGTCGATGCCGAGGAAGTGCGGGCCTTGCGCGCCTTCCAGCGTGCCGATGTGCACATGCTCGCGGTGGTGGCGCTTGTTGAACGCCTCACGGTCCGCTTCGGTCGGGAACAGCGGAGGCATGGTGGGGGTGTTGGCCGGCAGATTCTTCAGGTCTTCAAGGCTTTTCAGAATATCGGCGCAGGTGCGCGCTTCGAAATGCTGGCCTTCCTCGAGTTGGTCCGGTTCGCCGGCGAGCAGCGCGGAGCCGAACGCCACGTACAGGTGCGCGTCGGTCGGCACGATGAATTCGTCGACTTTGTCTTCGAGCGCGCGGTGGAACGCCTCGCGCAGTTCGGACATGAAGAACAGCGGACCGCCCAGGAAGATGACGGTGCCGTGGATTGGTCGGCCGGACGCCAGACCTGCGATGGTCTGCGTGGCGACCGCCGTGAAGATGGATGCGGCCAGATCGGGCTTGGCCGCGCCGTCGTTGATGAGCGGCTGAAGATCGGTTTTGGCGAACACGCCGCAACGGGAGGCGATCGGATAGAGCGTCTCGTAATGCTTGGCCATGTCGTTGAGGCCAGCCGCGTCGGTGTCGAGCAGGGTGGCCATCTGGTCGATGAACGCGCCGGTGCCGCCTGCGCAGGAACCGTTCATGCGCTGTTCGGGAGTCGGCTTCAGATATGTGATCTTGGCGTCCTCACCGCCAAGTTCGATAATGACGTCGGCTTGCGGATATTCCTCGTCGATGGCGCGGGTCTCGGCGATGACCTCCTGCACGAACGGCACATGGAGATTATCGGCCAAGGCAAGGCCGCCGGAACCGGTGATGGCCAGACGAATCGGCTCGTCGCCGCGGCCACGGGCCTCAAGTTCTTTGTGGATGTCCTCCAGCAGGCCCGCCACGGTGGCACGCACGTTGGCGTGGTGGCGACGGTAATCGGAGAAGAGCACCGCGTCGAGCGAATCGGTCTGATCGAGCACCACGGCCTTCACCGTGGTGGAACCGATGTCAAGACCTACGCGCAACGGCTTCGTATCGCAGGTGTTGTCTGCGGTAACTGCTGCTTCGACCATGTACTGTACCTCTATCGTTCTCATCCGCCGGGTTGCGTCCGTGCCGACACGAACGCCCTGCCCCGGTTATCCAAGTATGTAATGGTAGTCTGTGCCCCTGCCTAATTCGGCACGGTATCGCATAAAGCGCACGACACGACGCATAATTAGACAACGAATATAGTCAGCTTGCCTAATTCCAACCGTCCGTACACGAACCGTTCAAAACCATTCAGGAAGCTGCCCCCTCCCCCGCAGCGCGGTCCTTGCCGTAGATTTCGGGAATGAACCGCGTCTGATCGTGTAGTTTCGACCACAGCACCACCTGCCCGCTTTCCAACGACTTGGGTACATCGATGATGCGCTGGTTGGAGCTGCCGCGAAACTGCAGCAGCGAATCGTGCAGATCCTTGATATACCGGCCATCCACGAGGATATCGATCTGTTCGAGCAGTTCACGCTTGTCGGGGCTTTCGCCTTCGCGCATGAGCTCCTCCCACGTGTAGCCCGTCCAGCACCAAATGTCCTTGGTGCGGCCGAACCGCTCACGGATCTTGCGTGAAAGCGGCAGCAGCACGCCGGTGTTGAGCAGCGGCTCGCCCCCGAGGAAGGTGATGCCCTGCACGTACGGCAGGCTCAGATCGGCCATGATCTGAGCTTCGAGCCGGTCGTTGTATTCGTGGCCGGCGCGGAAATCCCAGATCGACGAGTTGTAGCAGCCTTCGCAGTGGAATGGGCAGCCGGAGACGTACAGCGAGCAGCGGATTCCCTCGCCGTCGGTCATGAGGAACCGCTTGTAGTCGGCGATCATGTTGTGGCTCATCGCGTTCGTCCATTGTCCGGCGCGCGGGTTGCTGGCGCGGTTTGTCGGAATGAACGGCCCGCGGCCGGTTTCGCCGGCCGCGAAATCACGGCGAGACACAGCGGGATCGGCGCTGCTTACCATACGTTGCTCCTGAATTGCCTGTTGTTTTGCGATTATTGCGATTGATTACTTGGCTTCCTCGAACCATTCGCGTTCGGAACCGTCGTCAAGGGTGACATGGCCGGTTTCGCCGCTCATGTGCTTGACGCGGTGCGCGATTTCCTCGTGTCGGCCGTGCACCATCGGGCGCTGCACCGGATTGCCGAGGTAGCCGCAGGTACGCTTGGTCACGTTGCAGCGGTCCGGGTCGGAGTTGCCGCATTCGGGGCACTTGAAGCCTTCTTCGGTCGGTTCGAAGTCACCTTCGAAACCGCATTCGTAGCAACGGTCGATTGGCGTGTTCGTGCCGAGATAGCCGATGCCGATGGTGTAGGCGTAGTCCCACACCGCTTCGAGCGCCTTCGGATTGGCCTGCAGGCACGGGAATTCGCAGTAGTTGATGAAGCCGCCGGACGCGTAGTACGGGAAGTCCTTCTCGTAGTCGAGCTTCTCCATCGGCGTGGGCTGCAGCCACACCGGGTAGTGGAAGGAGTTGGTGTAGAAGTCGTGGTCGGTGACGCCGTCCACTTCGCCGAACTTCTCGCGGTCCATGCGGTTGAAGCGGTCGGTGAGCGATTCGGCCGGCGTGGAGTACACGGAGTAGTGGTAGCCTTCCGCGGTGCTCCAATCCTTGCACAGCTCGTTCATGCGCTTGACGATGGACAGGGCGAATTCCTTGCCTTCCGGATCCCAGTCGTGGTCGCGCATCCAGTCCTTGCCATAGAACACGCTGGTCGCCTCATACAGGCCGATGTAGCCGAGGGACACGGTGGCGCGTTCGTTGCGGAACAGCTGATCAACGCTGTCGTTGGCGCCGAGACGGCCGAATGCGCCGAAGCGGAACAGGGTCGGGGCGTTGACCGGAGTGGCCTGCTTGCAACGCATGATGCGGAACTGCAACGCCTGATGGGCGACGGTCATGCGCTCGTCGAAGATCTTCCAGAAGCGGTCCTTGTCTCCGTGGGATTCCAATGCGATGCGCGGAATGTTCACGGTGACCACGCCGAGGTTCATGCGGCCGTCCTCGACATCCTTGCCGGTCTTCGGGTCGATCCAGCCCTGCAGGAAGGAACGGCAGCCCATCGGCGCTTTGAAGGAGCCGGTGATCTTCACGATGTTCTCGTAGAAGATGACGTCCGGGTACATGCGCTTGGTGGCGCATTCGAGGGCCAACTGCTTCAGGTCGTAGTTCGGGTCGCCCGGATCGGCGTTCACACCGTGCTTGATGGTGAAGACGAGCTTCGGGAAGATGGCGGTGTGATGCTCGGAACCAAGGCCGCGGATGCGGTTGAGGAAGATGGCGCGCTGGATTTCGCGCGCGAACCAGTCGGTGCCGAGACCGAAGCCGACGGTCACGAACGGGGTCTGGCCGTTGGACACACGGTTGGAGTTGATCTGGTATTCCATGGTCTGCATGGCGTCGTAGATGGCCTTGCGGGTCTGGATCTTCGCCCAGATCTCACGCAGCTGCTGCAGACGGTCGGACGTCTTGTCGAACGGCTCGTCCATCGGCAGTGCCGGACGGTCCTTTTCGAAATGCAGGCGCTTCGGCTCGACGGCCTTGGCCATGCGCACCTGACGTTCGGCGATCTCGATCGGCAGATCGTCGGGCATGATCTCGTGGGCCTGCTCAAGGAACTTGTCGTAATCCTTCTTGGCGTATTCGGCGAAATGCTCGTCGGCGCGGTTGGCGGTCTGTCCGCCGTACTGGCTGGAGGCCACGTCCTTCATGATCTGGGTGATCTGCGTGGCGGCGATGGAGATGCTGTTCGGCGAACCCATCGGCGCGTTGCCGAGGGTGAAGCCGTTGGCGAGCATATCCCAGTAGTTCGGCAGCGAGCAGTTGGACTGCGCGGTGAACGGCGAGTAATCGGCGTCGTGGAAGTGGATGTCGCCCTTCATGTGGGCGTTGGACACCGCGTCCGGCAGCATGGAGAAGGCGGACGCCTTGGACACCGCGCCGGCCAGCAGGTCACGCTGGGTGGAGTAGACGTTGGAGTCCTTGTTGGCGTTCTCACGCACCAGCGCCTCGTCGCGGTCCACCAAGCGGCGCACGGCCTCGTTGATGTCCGTGGCCTTGGCGCGCTCGATGTCCTTGTTCAGACGGTAGTTGGTGTAGGTGCGGGCCACGTCGTACAGATGGTCCTCGATGAGCCCATGCTCCACGAGGTTCTGGATGTCCTCGATCTTCGCCGGACCGTTGTAACGGTCCTTGATTTCGGCCTCGACCTGATTGGCGATGTCGCGAATCAGCCGTTCCTCCTGAGGACCGATTTTCTTGTCGAGGTCGGCGAAAGCCGATTTCACCGCGCTGATGATGTTGATCGGATCGAAATCGACCACACGCCCGTCGCGCTTCTCGACAAGCACCTTGACCATTTCCGGCGCGTTCTCGGTTTCGGTCGCAGCGCCTTCCAGAGTCTGGGTTTCCATGTATATTTCCTTTCCGGGCCGGACCCATCCGGCCAGGTTTCATGCTTCGTCCGCATGCCCGTTCATACCTACAGATGCACACTCTACGCCAAGGTCGGCACTAAATGTAGTGTCACCACGCCGCTAGAGAAACTATATATTCTACTTTTGGTGAGATTTCGCCATTTTTTGCCTTGTGTGACAAAAGTAACGATTTCATCTCGGAGTGTCGTTTTGACACAGCCCCACACACCGTACTATCTTCACGCACGGAGCATTCGCAACACTCGAACATATGTTCCATTTGTCCGCAAGATGATGGAATCTTGACTTATGACTTGGAACCCGGATTACAACCCACCGACGGCGCAGCGGACGTCGAAGCCGCTGCCCCGTCTGGCGTCGGAAACCACCGCCGACAACCCATGGCCGGTGAGCCTGCTCAGCGAGAAGTTCTACACGGCGGTCGAACGTTGGCCCTCCGTATGGGTGGCCGGGCAAATCACGCAGATCAACACGCGTCGTCAGGGAAGCGCCTACATCACGCTGCGCGACGACCAGCAGGACATCGCTATGGAAGTCAACGGCTTCGGACGGTTCGCCGCGGCGGCGGCGCCGTTTGTGCAGGGCGACCGTGTCATCATCCACGGCAAGCCGAACGTGTGGATGAAGCGCACGTCGCTGTCGTTGCGCGGCGACGCGATCATCGCGGCCGGCGCGGGCGGCAGCCTGAAGGCCATGATCGACGAGCTACGCAAGAAGCTTAAGGGAGAAGGTCTGTTCGACGCCGATCGCAAGAAGCCGTTGCCGGAATTTCCGCATTGCATCGGCTTGATCTGCGCGCCGCAGGCACGTGCGGAAGGCGACGTCATCACCAACGTGCGTCTGCGTTGGCCCGTCGTCGGCTTCAAGGTGACGCATGTGCACGTGCAGGGCGAGCAGTGCCCGTCGGACGTGGTGGCGGCCATCCGGCAGCTGGATGCCGATCCAGATGTGGATGTGATCATCGTGGCGCGTGGCGGCGGCGCTTTCGAAGATCTGATTGGCTTTTCCGATGAGAACGTGGTGCGCGCCGCGGCGGCGGCCCACACTCCCCTGATTTCCGCCATCGGGCATGAGGACGATTGGACCCTGCTGGATTTGGTGGCCGACCTCAGGGCCTCCACGCCGACCGACGCAGCGAAGAAGGTCGTGCCGGACGTGCATGAGCAGATGCAGCTGATTCAGGTGAACCTGGACCGCATGCGCGTGCGCATCGACGCCACCGTCTCCAACGAGACCAGGCTTATCGAAGGCTACGCGAACCGTCCAAGCCTCACCCACCCGCTCACCATGTTGGAACCGCATCAGCGTTTCCTTGATGACGCACGCACAAGAATGCGGATCGGTCTGACCCGTATTCTTGACGACGCGAGCCTGACCATCGAGAAAGCGCACGCGTCGCTGACCGCGCTGAGTCCGCAATCCACGCTTGACCGCGGGTACGCGGTGGTGCAATGCGCCGACGGGCATGTGCTTGACGACGCGGACAAGGTGAAGACGGGCGACCAGCTGACCATGACCTTGAAGCACGGCATCGTCGTGTCTGAAGTGAAAACCGTAACGAAGGAGTAGCACATGAGCAACGAAGCAGCACCGGCATCCAGCCTGACCGACAAGGAACGCGAAGCAATCGCGCAGATGCCATACGAGGAGGCGCGCGACAAGCTCATCCAGGCCGTGCAGGCGTTGGAGGCGGGCGGCCTGAACCTCGACCAGTCCATGCGGCAGTGGGAGATCGGCGAGGCGTTGGCCAAGCGCGCGCAGAGCCTGCTTGGCGAGGTCCGAGCCAAGCTCGACGCCGCGCAGGCAGAGCAGGCCACCGCGGCCAACACCGCAGGCACGCAAGACAATCTGGCCTGAGCATCCGTCGCGGCACAGCCGCTCCCCTCACCTACGGACGTTCCACCGGAACGTCCGTCAAACGGCTTGAGCCCGAACAATCAGGTCCGATTACCCGTCATGTCGAGTCCATATTGTGTGTACAATGGTGACTCGTTGCCTCAGTAGCTCAGTGGATAGAGCACTTCTCTCCTAAAGAAGGTGTCGTAGGTTCGATTCCTATCTGGGGCACTTTTTCATATCCCCGTACATTGTCGGCGCGCATCGCCATCGGCAGCATCCAAGATCAATCGCACGTCCGCAATCCGGACAACACCATCTCACCGCCACCCTCCAGCACAGGCACAATGAGCCTCCCTCTGTTATAGTGGCAAACGGATACTTAAGCGGTTGAGTGAATGTATCCAAAAGGTTCCCCCTTCTGCTATGAAAGCATCGGAAAGCAACCGCACAACCCATACATCACCTTTGGAAGACCAAGGGATCAGCATGCAAGACATACCATATTCCTCTATTGTGGAACGGCTGGCGCACACGAATCCGGTAGGACAGTTGCCCGGACCGCTCTCCTACAAGCTGCTCGACCAGTTCACCATGCCGATGCTGCCCACAGAACCGCAATGCACGAACGTCATCGCCTGCATCCGATATTCGAATAACATGCCGGTCGTCACCGTCTAGCCGCGGACTTAGCCGACCCGCACAATCGCCAGCAGCGCCTTGTGGTCGCTGCCGTCCACTTTGACTGTGCGCACCTGTCCGGCCTGCATGCCGGAATCCAGTACGATATGGTCGATTCCGGCGAACGACGGCACGTAATCGACATTCGCAGGCCATGAGAATTTCAATCCCTCGCCGGCCTGACGGGAGGCGTCGGAGAAACGGTTTCCCAGAATGTTGCGGAACGGCGTATGGTCGTACGTCGCGTTGAAATCACCCATGAAAACGTACCGTCGGCTAGTGTCGAAACGTAGTTTCGCCAGTTCGTCGAGCGACCGCTTCCACTGCTGCCAGTAATCGTTCGTCGGCGACGTGGTATGCACGGATACGAAACGCACCTGCGTGGCTCCCCCATTGAACGAAACGGTGCCGCCCGGCATGAACGACGCGCTCGAATCGACATCGTCATCGGAAGGGTCGTCAAGCGGACTCGCCGACCAAAGGCCGTTGCCGTACACGCCGTCCGAACTCGACACCTGCGCATAGGGCAGATACGAGGCGATGCCGGCACGGTTCAGATCGTCCACGAAAGCGTCGGTCGTCTCCTGCAACGCAAGCACCTCGACGTGTTCGCTGCGCACCAGATCCACGATCTCACGCGCATCGGCGCGCCCTTTGTACACATTGCACGTCATCAGCCGCGCGTAGCCGTCATCCGTGTTGACGGTTTCGCCGGACGCCGCCGCGACTGCGGCACGTGGCAGTTTCGAAGGCTGGTAGAAGAACGGATACTGCCAGAACGCCTGCAACGCAATCGCCAGAACGGCCATCACGATGGACACCGTACGTTTGGAGACGATGGCGCAGACGAGCGCGATTACGGCGAGCAGCGTGAACCATGGCACTAGGGAGACGACGATCGGCATATACGGCAACGCCTGCAGTTCTTCCGGCAGAATGTGCGTGACAGTGCCCAGCAGCGCGGCGAGCGCGAATATGAAGGCAATCACCGCGCAGATGAAGTTGCGTACGCGATGCGTTTTCGTCTTATTCAGCGTGCGTAGCGGCTTGACCGGTCTCGTTGCGGCCGGTTTTGCTTTAGCCCGATTCGCTTTGGCCGACGCTTGCGATTTGCCCGTTGCCGGCCCTTGCGGCTGGCGTGTTTTTGCCTGAGCCATACCATTCCCTTGTTTTTTCGGAACGCACGTCCGCGACCATCCATGTCCGCCCGTGTCCGTTTATGTCCGTTCCGTTGATGTTCCGACGGTTTCCTTCACGCCTTCGGCTTAGTCGTCGAGGCCGAGCTCGTGGCGGATGCCGTCGATGATGATGCGGCTGGCGGTGGTGCCGCGTTCACGCGCGTTTTCCTGCAGCATCATTTTCAGATCGGATGGAATTTTGAAACTCATGAGCACACGTTCGCCGTTGCCGTTGCCATTGCCACGGCTGCGGGTGTCCTGCACGCTGGTCAGCGGAGCGGTGGACGCTGCCTTCGTACCACCGTTCGGTTTTCTAATGGCCATCAGGCGATCGCCTCCTCAAGTTCGCTGTAGACATCCTCATACCCGTTGAGATTGCTGGGGAATGCATGGCCGATTACCTTCTGCATGCCCACCCTCTTGGGTACCGAGGCATCGAAGACGCTGGCACCGCGTTCGCGGATGAGATTGACCGCGTTGCCCGCCAGTTTGTTGTTCTCCACTTTGAGCAGCAGCAGCGCGTACGGCTTGCCGGCCGCGTCGAGGCTTTCTGCGGTTTCCAGCGCGTGGCTGAGTTCGAATGGGCCCTGCGTCGCCGGCACGATCACGAAATCAGACACATCGCAGGCCACGTCCACCACGTTGCCGGCCGGCGGGCAGTCGATGATGACGAGTTCGTCATCCGCCATGGTTTTACGCAGTCGTTTCAGTTTGCCGATATTGGCGGAGTCCACGGTGAACGGCAGGGTTTCGCCGGCGTCTTCGGCGTCGCCCGCCCATGTGGTGGCGTCGCCTTGCGGATCGGTGTCCAGCACGGACACGTTGCGGTTGTGCCGTGCGGCCGCGGTGGCCAACGCCATGGCGGTGGTGGTTTTGCCGCTGCCGCCTTTGAGGTTGATGACCGAGATGATCATGAAGGTTCCTCCGCTTCGACAATCAATTTATATAAGACGTATATACTTTTTATATATTGGATAGACGACAGTCACGCTGACGGCGTAACGGCATTGGCAATGTAAAAAATAGTGGCGACGCGCTCTTGCCAGTTGCTTTGACGGGTAACGAAAAATCCCGAGGAGCTCAGCTCAACTCGGGATTCGAAAAGAGTAAACGCGGCGACTTGCTACTCTCCCACACCCTCTCGAGTGCAGTACCATCGCCGTGCTAGGCCTTAGCTTCCGGGTTCGGAATGGGACCGGGCGTCTCACCTAGGCTATGATCACCGCAAGAGAAAACAATACGCGAACATGCGGCAATCGGCAAACTTCGGCGTGTCGCGCACTGCAATCGCATTCCCCAATCGCCAATGATCGCCAGTAATCGCGCGAATGCCGGCAATCGCAATGCATATGCGCTACAGTCGAAGCAATGCCGCAACAATTGCGGCGTGCTTACGAAAGAAGGCCAGCAATGACGATCGCCTCCTGCGGTTCCGTTTCCGCAACCACTTTGGGTCTGCCGAATTCCACTGCGATTCCCGCCGAGAAGGCGAGGCTGCCGAAAGGCCTGTTCGTGGCGAAGATTCCGGTTTCCGTCAAAACAAAGCAGCGATTGGCGAACGACATCGAATCAATCACCATGCTGTCGCTGCTGCAGGCGCGCAACACGAAGCTTGCCGCCGGTACGCGCGTGCCGGAAATACTGGTGATCGGCCTGCGTTTGCACGAACCAAACGCCGCCGTTCCGACGGATATCGTCGAATTGATTGCGATGCAACGCAAGTCGGGCATGCTGTTCGTTTGCGTACGCGACGCCGATTTCGAAGGTACGACGCGTCAGGAGTGCGCGTTCGCCGTCCGTCGAGCGCTGCCGGCACGTGCCGGGCACACGACCACATCCAAGGTGTTCGCTTCCGATTGGCAGCCGGCCGGCGAGGCCACGCTGAACGCCACGGATCCGGCGGTCGATTCCATGGACGCCTTGTGGGAGTCGCTATGCTCGCAGGTGATTCTGGACGACCCCTCCCCCATCGACGTGAACACGCGTCTTGCCCGACGCATGCAGATTGCACAGCTCACCGCGCAGGTCGACAAGCTCACCCGCGACCATCAGCGTGCCAAGAATCCCGAACAGCGCAATGAAATCTACGCGAAACTGCACAAGATGAAGCGCCAGTTGGAGGAACTGCAAGGGCAATAATACCGCCATAATACAAAGCTCGGCTGTAATCGTTGTGATTGCATGCGATTACAGCAACCGCAACGCCTACAGCCGAGCCGTAAGCGAGGTTTGGCAACGTGACCAAAGCGCGCTCTCAACAACGCGCCACAGCCGCGAAGCCGCTAGAAACCAAGTCTGGTGCGGCCGAACTGGTCAAGCCAGCGCAGAATCGCGCCTTCACGCAGCGCCCACGGGCAGATTTCGATTTCCTTGACGTCAAGCGCCTTCATGATCTCATCGATCACCAGGCCGCCGCCGACGATCTGATACGTGCGTTCCGGCGTGACGCCCGGCAATGCGGTGCGCTGGTCCGGGGCGATGGCCGCAAGACGCGGTAGCCAATCCTCGAGCTGGTCGATCGTCATGATCGACGTGTCCACACGGCCCGGTTGGCGCATCACCGCACCGGCGAGACGGGCCAGGGAGCGAATCGTCTTCGACGTGCCCACGGCATGCATCGGATGCTTCGACTTGGGGAACGCCTTGACCATTGGCTCGAGGATCTTGCGGATGTTCTTGCGGGCAGCTTCCAGATCGTCATCATCCGCGACGCCGCTTTCCGGCAGGAACTCGCGCGTCACGCGGCCTGCGCCGGCAGGAACGGACAGTGCGACTGTCGGATCCTCGTCGGAGCCCATGGCCACTTCGAGCGAGCCGCCGCCGATGTCGATGACGAGCAAACGGCCGGCATCCCAGCCATACCAACGGCGGGCGGCCAGGAAGGTGAGTCGGGCCTCATCCACGCCGGACAGCACGGTGACCGGCTGGCCGATGGCCTCTTCGATCTTGCGTAGGATCTTGCCTCCGTTCGGCGCTTCGCGTAGTGCGGAAGTGGCCAGGACCAGCAGCTGGGTGATTTCGTATTCTTCGGCGAGTTTCATCGCCTTTTCAACCGCGCTGAGCAAGGCTTCGATGCCTGCTTTTTTGATGCTGCCGTCATCTTTGAGATACTGCATCAGGCGAATGGTGCTTTTGGTGCTGGCCTCGGGCTCGGGGCGCGCGCCCGGAGCCGCGTCGACGATGAGCATGTGGACGGTGTTCGAACCGATGTCAAGCACGCCAAGTCGGGTGGCGTGCGAATGCAATGTAACCATGGTTCACAGCTTAATAACTTAAGCGATTAACCTATTGCACGACATGCCTTGATAACCTTTGCAAATATGCCCACCCTCGGAAAGGAGGGTGGGCACCCAATAATCACAGTGCGGGAAACGATTGCATCGGCGTGAAAAATCGCGCTTCAGGCATATGTTTCAGCCGAATATCTCAACCACGCACCTCAGCCACGCACTTTGGCTACGAAATCACCGAGTCGCTTCAATCCTTCGCGCAGGGCTTCGCGGGAAGCCGCGTACGACAGGCGCACGTGCGTATCCGCGGTGGCCTCGCCGAAATCACGGCCAGGCGTCAACGCGATATGCGCTTCCTTCAGCGCACGCTCGCAGAACGTCCACGCATCCAAACCGGTGCTGGAAATGTTGAAATACGCGTAGAACGCGCCGTTCGGTTCGACTTCCAGCGGCAGACCGATCTCGGCCAGACCGTCCACCACAATGCGGCGGCGCTCCAGCAGTTCCTGACGGCGTTCCTCGCACACGGCCAGCGTTTCCGGCGTGAAGCAGGCGAGCGCCGCATGCTGGGTCGGCGTGTGCGCGCACAGGAAGAAGTTGGTGGCGAGGTCGTCCATGGCTTCGAGCGCGTATTCGGGCACGACCATCCAGCCGAGCCTCCAGCCGGTCATGCCGAAGAACTTGGAGAAGCTGGAGCAGACAATGGCGTCCGGATCGCAGGCCAGCACGGATTTCACGTCGGATCCGTCCGGTTCGCGGTCGGCCAGGTCGAGGTAGGTTTCGTCGACGATGCGCCATGCGCCACGCTCACGGGCTAGGTCGCACACGGCTTTCAGGGTGTCGAAGGCGATGGTGGTGCCGGTCGGGTTGGACGGCGAAGTGATCATGACGGCCTTGGTGCGGTCCGTCCAGTATTCTTTGCACAGTTCCGGCGTCAGGTGGAATCGGGTGGCGGCGGACGTCGGCACGTCCACGACTTTGCCGCCGAACGCGCGTACCAGCTCGCGGTTGCACGGGTAGGACGGGTCTGCGATGAGCACTTCGTCGTCATCGTTGACCGTCAGCGCGGCGGACAGCAGCAGTGCCGTCGAACCGCCTGCGGTAATCGCGATGCGTTTCGGGTCGACGTCGACGTGGTGACGTTCCTTATAGAAATCGGAAATCGCCTGGCGCAGTTCCGGCAGGCCCATCGCCGCGGTGTACGGCAGCGGACGGCCGTCATACTGTTCGCGCATGGCGTCACGCACGGCCGGCGGCGCGCCGAAGTCCGGCTCGCCGAGGCTCAGCTTGACCACATCGGTGCCGTTGGCGATCATCTCATCGGCCATGGCTCCGAACACCATGGCGCGGAACGGATTGGCAATCTGCGCGCGCTTCGACAACTGCGGCTGCACGCCATTCTCAACATTTTCCATATTCCTGTTTTTACCACGTTTCGTACAACGCCGCCTGCCGACTGTCATTCCCCGGAATCGTCCGCCTTTCCGGAATCGTCCACGATTTCGCGGTAAAGCCGTTCCAACCGTTCGTCACGCACCTTCTTACCGAGCTCGCATTCCCACACCACGATGACTTTCCAGCCGTCCGCTTCGAGTTCGGCGCGCTGCCTCGCGTCTCGTTCGTGATTGCGCAGCAGTTTCGCGGTCCAGAATTCGACGTTCGATTTGGGCACGCGTGTGGCTTTCGGACAGCCTTCGTGCATGTGCCAGAAGCAGCCGTTGACGAATATGATCGTACGGTATTTCGGTAGTACCACGTCCGGGTGGCCTGGGTATCGCTTGTCGTTTTTGCGGAATCGCAAGCCTTTGGCAAACAGAAAGCTACGTACCATCCGTTCGATGGATGTGTCTTTGCCGCGGATGTGGGACATGGTGTAGCTGCGCGTGCCCCGCTCGTATTTTTCGGGTTTGCCGGTTTTTCTAGGTTTGCCGGTTTTCTTGGGTTTGCCGGTTTTTCCGGGTTTGGCTGTCTGCCTGCGATGCTCTGCCGTCACGGCTTCCCATTATGGCAAAAGGGCCGATCAATCGTTTTCGCATAACGCGTGCCGCCGTCGCATGTGGCGTACGCTGGTCATTGCAACGTAGCAAACAGGCAGTTCAAAACAAGGAGATTTCATGGCACAGATCAATGTGGCGATTCTCGGCGCGGGCCGTATCGCGCAGAGCATGGCCGAAACGTTGGTGAAAATGGCGGCGGATGACCGGTACCGTGATCTGGTCGCACCGTACGCGGTGGCGGCCCGCGACGGCGAGCGCGCAGCGGCGTTCGCGGCGAAATACGGTTTTCCGGTGTCGTACGGATCGTATGAGGAGCTTGTCGCCGATCCGAACGTGAATCTTGTGTATATCGCCACTCCGCATAACTTCCATGCCGAGCAGGCGATTTTGTGCATGCGCGCCGGCAAGGGCGTGCTGGTGGAGAAGGCGTTCGGCGCGAACACGCAGCAGGCGCGTAAGATATTGGACGTTTCGGATGAGACCGGCATGCTGTGCACGGAGGCGATTTGGACGCGGTATATGCCGTCGCGTGGCATGATCGACGATATCATCGCGTCCGGCGTGATCGGCGAGGTGCAGGCGATCGACGCGAATCTGTGCTATCCGACCACGGCGAAGGCGCGTATCACCGATCCTGCGCTGGCTGGCGGCGCGCTGCTGGACGTCGGCGTGTATCCAATCAATTTCATCGACATGATCATGCATAATGCGCCGATCGCACGTGTTGAATCGTCGATGCAACCGTATGAAACCGGCGTGGACGCGCACAATTCGATGACGTTCTATTACCAGAATGGTGTGATGGCCACCGCGCAAAGCTCGATTCTGTGCCATTCGGACCGTATGGGCGCGGTGTGGGGCACGGAGGGGTATCTCACGTGCCAGAACATCAACAATGTCGAGGCGATTGACGTGTTCGACGGCTCGCATGCCGTCACCGCGCATTATGACGTTCCCGAACAGTTGACCGGCTACGAGTATGAGGTGGCATCGGCCGCACAGGCCATGCTGGACGGGCGTACCGAATGCGATGAGATGCCGCATTCCGACACGTTGCGCATCATGGAATGCATGGATTCGCTGCGTGCGGATTGGGGTCTTAAGTACCCGTTCGAAGCGTAGCGATGCGATCGATGACGTGGGCGTGACGCGCTCCGCCCACGTTATAATTGCCCCTTGCGGCGGTTTGGAAACGCATGGAAGGAGCGTCATGGGATTGCTGAGGATGCTGAAGTACGTGCTGGGCACGGAAGATGAGACGCAGCAGCCCCGGCAAACGCAATCCTCTGCCAAGAATGCCAACAACGCCAAGCCTGCGCGGACCGGACAGACCAAGCAGACGGGACAGGTTGCGCGACGAGTCACGCAACCGCAACTGCAACCGCATGCCACGCCGCAACGTCAATCGCAACGCCGTCAATCGCAGCAACACCAATCGCAACGGCCTGCAAAGCTCACCCCGCAACCGCTGTTGCCAGCCGACCGCATCGACAAGGCGCGTGACATCATCGGCAATATCGAAAAGCACGAATTGAGCGACGAGCAGATCAGCACGATCGCCGGCGCAGGTCACAACACCCTCGTGCTTGCGGGCGCGGGAACCGGCAAAACCACTACCATCGTCGGATATATCGCATGGCTGCTCGCCACGAAGCGCGCCGCCCCCGAAGAGATTCTCGTATTGTCGTTCACCAAGGCGTCCGCGGACGAAATGTCGCAACGCATCATGGCAAGCACCGGCAAAACGATCCGCGCATGCACGTTCCACAGTCTCGGCTTGGAAATCTGCCGCGCGGCCACCATCGCCAACCGTCCCATCATCGACGGGCACACGTCGAACACCGTGGTACGAGACACGTTTGACCGGCTGCTCGCACAGAACATCCCCTACCGTCTGCTCGCATTCAAGCTCATGTCGAAGGAGCTGTTCGGCAAGTATGGCGCCGCCGCGAAACGTGAGGATTTCCAACTGCCGACGGATGATTACGCTTTCAACCAGTACAGGCAAAGCCTTGTCGAAAACGCGCAGACCATCATCCAGCACATGCGGCAGAACAATATCGGCATCGACGGCATGCGCGAGCTCAATGAGAGGCGCGGCGGCAAACATATCGGCCGTAATCGTGAGATGCTGCAGCTCGTCGAGCCGCTGTACAACGCGTATGTCGGCAATTTCCGCGCGACCCAGGGCATCGATTTTCCCGGCATGATCACCGACGCCATTCGCTGCGTAAGGCGCGGCGCATACCGCCACCCGTACAAATACGTGCTCATCGACGAATACCAAGACATGTCGCGGCCACGTTACGAGCTGATCCGCGCATTGCGAGAGCAGAGCGATTTCACGCTGTTCTGCGTGGGCGACGACTGGCAGTCGATCTACCGTTTCGCCGGCAGCGACATTCACCTGATTCTCGATTTCGCCGATATTTGGCGCGATTGGGGGCCGACACGCATGTTCCAGATCACGACGACGCGACGGTTCCGGCAGAGCCTCATCGATGCGAGCGGCGCGTTCGTCATGCAGGACAAAAGCCTGTACGCCAAGCAATTGCGCAATCCGAGCGACAAGAAGGATTATTCGCTGAAGGCGCTTGGCGGCGCAACGCAGGAGGAACGGTTCGATGCGATCGTCGAGCAGCTGCGCAAACTGCCGAAAGCCGCGTCGGTGCTGATGCTGGGACGCTACCGAAGCGACCTGAACCTGCTGTCACGCAACGACCGCGACGGGCTGTTCCAAATCGACGAGCATACCGGCGGCATCGTTTTTCCGGAAAAACCGGACATGGACATCAAATTCATGACCGCGCACGCTTCCAAGGGTCTGCAACGCGATTTCGTTTTTCTGCTGTGCTGTTCCGGCGGTTTGAAGGGTTTCCCAAGCGCGATTCCGGAAGAGCCGCTGCTCGGCCTGCTACTGCCGGAAGTGGAACGCATGCCGCACGCGGAGGAACGCCGGCTGTTTTACGTGGCGATGACGCGTTGCAAAAAGAAGCTGTTTTTCGTGGTGGACCAGTCGCGTCCGTCACGTTTCATGTACGAATTGCACGACAAGATCTGCCCGAACATCTTCCGCGGCGTGAAGCTGCCGCCGCAATGCCCGAATTGCGGTGAGGCATTGCGATTGCGGCACACCGGCTCCGACCCGTCCCGCGCGTTTTACGGGTGCACCGGTTTCCCCAACTGCCGATACACCAGGCCATGCAAGTGACACCATTGGGACTGATTTCCATCGCGTAAGTTGCTCCCCATTCGGGCCTGGCGTAATCTCCCCCGTTGTATCCTGGACCTGTTCATTAGTCAGGAGAAAGCAATGACGGCAACCGACCAGAATCCGCAACAGTCAGCGCAACCGACACCGCGCAAAACCATTAACGTCGTCGGCGCGGCTATCGTCAAAGACGGCAAGGTGCTGTGCGCGCAACGCGGAGAAGGCCGATCACTGGCTGGTTTCTGGGAGTTTCCGGGCGGCAAGATCGAACCGCATGAAACGGCGCGTCAGGCATTGCATCGCGAAATCGAAGAAGAGTTGCTGTGCGAGGTCGAAGTTGCCAACGAAGTGTGCACGTCTTCTTACGATTACGATTTCGGTACCGTCGTGCTCACGTCGTTTGTGTGCCATTTGATAAGCGGCGCACCCCATCTGACCGAGCATCATGAGATTCGTTGGGTAGCGCCCGCCGAAATGCCCACTTTGGACTGGGCGCCCGCCGACCGAGAAGCGGTGCGATTGATCTCCGCCATGGATTTTCCGGCTTTTCCGGCAGCCACGCACGAAAGTGACGACTGATGATGCGCAATATGGACGACCATGACCATTCCTCCCTTGTTGAGGCGCTGCTATCCGGTTTCGTCAACAAAAAGGACAATGTCGACGCACAGTACGAGCCGACGTTGATCGCCAACCATGACGGTCGGACCATGGAATACGCCATCAAGGATGAACTGCAACGCAGTCAGGATTTCGACATGTCCGTCGCGTTCGTCAGCCAGGGCGCGTTGCAGGTGCTTAAGCAGTATTTCCTTGATTTCGCTGACAACAATGACCATCAGGCTGGTCGAATCATCACGTCGACGTTCAATTATTTCAACTCTCCCAAAGCATTCAGGGAACTGCTGAAACTTCAGCGGGAAACCGGTATTCAAGTGCAAGTTTGGCAGCCGGAGCGGTCCAGTCGAAACGATGACGATGCCACAGCTGCCTACCCTTATCATCCCAAAGGCTATGTTTTCCATCATGCGCAAGGCGACGAGCCGTTGTATTCCACGTATGTTGGCAGTTCGAATCTCACCATCAACGCGCTGAATTCCAATCGCGAGTGGAATCTCAAAGTCGCCACCACCGATACCAGCGGTCTTGCCGAACAGCTTAGCGAGGAAATCGAATCGCAAATCAGCGAATCGAAGCCGCTCACCGACGCTTGGCTGAAACTGTACGAGGAAGACTTCAAAAAGTACGCGCCGCAACGGCCGAATCGCAAGCCGATCGAAAAAACAAGCCAATCGCAAACCATTCAGCCGAACGCCATGCAGGTGGAAGCGCTGATGAATCTCGCACAGCTACGCAAGCAGGGCGAAAGCCGTGCGATCATCGTTTCCGCTACCGGCACCGGCAAAACGTATCTGTCAGCGTTCGACGTGCGGCAGGTCAAACCGAATCGCATGCTGTACATCGCGCAACAGGAGCAGATCCTCAAGAAAGCTGAAGAATCGTTCCAAAAAGTGCTTGGATGCCCGAAAAGCGAACTCGGCCTGTTTTCGGGTGGCAGCAAGGAATCGGATCGCAAATACGTGTTCGCCACCGTGCAGACGATGTCGCGTCCGGAAACGCTTGCACAATTCGACGCAGACGAGTTCGATTACATTCTCGTCGACGAAGTGCATCATGCGGCCGCCGAATCGTATAAACGCGTCATCGACCATTTCCAGCCGAATTTCATGCTCGGCATGACCGCAACGCCGGAACGTACGGACGGTGCGAACATCTTCGAATTATTCGGCAACAACGTGGCCTACGAGATCCGCCTGCAGAAGGCGCTTGAAGAGGACATGCTCTGCCCGTTCCACTATTACGGGGTGCACGAATACATTCAGGACGCACCCGACGAGAAGATCGCCGGCAAAGACGTCAAGGTCGAGTCAATGACCGACCAGGAACGTAACGAGCTAAGCCGTTGGCTTGAAGAACTCGCCGACCCGAACCGCGTGCGCTACATCATCGACAAGATACAGATCTACAGCGAGGCCGGAACACCCGTGCAAGGTCTGGTGTTCTGCAGCCGACGCGAGGAAGCGAAACGACTGTCCGACCTGTTCAACCAGCAGATGAACCAGCAGGCGGAACGGCCATACCGCACGAAAGCCATCACCGGCGAAAAATCGCAGATGGAACGCGACACTGCCGTAGCACAGTTGGAGAACGGCGAATTGGACTATATTTTCACCGTCGACCTGTTCAATGAAGGCGTGGATATTCCACACGTCAATCAGATCGTGATGTTGCGTCAAACGAAGTCGAGCATCATTTTCACGCAGCAGCTCGGCCGTGGTTTGCGCAAGGCAAGCGGCAAGGATTGCGTGGTCGTCATTGATTTCATCGGCAATTACGCGAATAATTATCTGATTCCGATCGCACTGTACGGCCACACCGGCGACCGCGACGTAGCCCGTAAGAATCTGCAACGCGAAACCATCGGCGTCTCGTCCATCAGCTTCGACAAAATCGCCCGCGAGCGCGTGCTTGCCTCGCTTGACACCGCCGATTTGTCGAATATGAAACTGCTGAGCCAGCAGTACCAGCAGATGCGGTACGAATTGGGACGCATCCCGATGCTGATGGATTTCGCGCGCCGTGACGCGTCGCTCGTGTTCACGATGGCGTCGAAGAACGACGATTATCTGTCGTTCGTACGTTCCCGCGAGAAGAGTCTGTCGCGCGGCAAGAATGCGACCATTTCGTATCTTGAACAGCTTGAATCGACTTCGGATGCGCAGAATGGTGTGCTGAAAATGTTGACCGCCACGCAATTGCGCGGCTTGCGTCCGCACGAATTGTTGGTTTTGGCCGCGTTGTGCGATGTGGATTGGCGGCATATTGACCCGGATTGTTCCGATGATGCGTTGACGGTTTTCCATAATATCGCTTCGCGGCATGCGATTACGGTCGATGGACTGCGTACGTTGCTGATGATGTTCTTCCCCGATGCGGACCGCAGTGGCCTGCAGTGCCGTTCGGCGTTCGCCACATTGGATTATTCCTATTTCATTGCCGCGAACGCCAAGCGTTTCGGACAAACGCCTTTGGTACGTCCGTGTAACGATGGGTCATACCGTTTGACAGCCGAATTCAGTTCGATGCTTGGACAGGCCACTTTCCGCACGTTCTT
>ERZ506953.243-NODE-243-length-27207-cov-5.72864_pt1 | contig 27207 bp, 21 predicted proteins | sample MGYA00512895_ERZ506953 | MGnify/ENA metagenome assembly ERZ506953 | reverse complement strand
TGTAAGGGGCTTTTGGACAGCCCTTTGAGAATAAGGCTATCCTGATTTCAGGAGGAAACTTAAACAGCAACCTTCTCAAGAATCTCCCGCTTCTATAAGCGGGAGAGGTTCAAAATAGACATAAGTTATAGATACGAGGAGAATTATCATGAAAATCACACAGATTATGTATACCAATGAAGCGGCAGGCCTGTCGTGCCGCGGCGAAGAACGCTTCCTGCCTTATGGCGAAGCCCTCTGCCTGGCAGGCCGCGCCGTACCGACAGCCCGGCTGTGGAAAAAGATGCAGGATGACGGCGCGGCCGAATTCCCAGACCAGACGGGCCACATGGACGGCACGTGTCAGCTGATGCAGCAGTCCTTCACGCCGCGCAAAGCCGTCTACGAACTGTATCGCACGGAGGCCGCACAGCAGCGTCATATCGCCACGATAACGCTGGAACAGTTCCCGCGGCCGACAGCCATCGGCGGCCACAAAGTCCGCGGCCATATCGCCGTGAGCCATCCCCTCACACCGTCGAGCACAGCAGAAGCCCTAAGCCTGGCAGGCGTCCTGGACACGGCCGGTCAAATCGCCCTGGGCCTGGGCGTCATCCGCCTGGTCTATGACGACACGCCGCCCGTCGCCGACGACGATGCCGCCCGGCTGCGCGACGAACTGGCCCAGACCCAGGCCTATTACCAGACCTTGCAGGAAAGTTATGATGGCTACGTCCAGACCCTGGAACAATCCCTGCGCGAATGGGAAACGCGCTGTCCCCAGGAAGACGTCGAAAAAAGGGCCCTTCCCCTGCCCGACGACTACACGTCGCGCCTGGAAAAGGCCCTGGAAGGCTTCCGCGTCTGTCTGGCCGGCGGCAGCGCCCTGTGGCATGACAAAGTCCGCACGCGCTTCCCGCACTGGATGATCCTGGAAAACAAGCACTTCGACGTCCAAAAACTCCAGGGCGCCGACGTACTCATCATCAACACCAACCATACAGGCCACGCCCTGGTCCGCAAAGCCTGCCAGCAGGCCGCTTCCCAGGGCACCCTCGTCTGCTACACCAGCCGCTACAACCTGAACGCTGCCGCAGCCGACATCCTCTACGCCTTGGGCGAGTAAGCCTAAGAGCCACTGACTTTTATTTTGCAACATTTTTGTAAAATTGAACAAATAATTGCATTTCCCATAAGATTCTTTACGGCATATTGACGCTCGCCGCAGCGGCGCGCTATAGTAAAGGCATGAGGAGGTGGTATCGTGAAAAAATGGAAACAGGCTATCCTGGCCGCCTTGTTCTGCACGTGTACGACGTTGACAGGACTGGCTGCAGACACGGCCAAAACGGCACCTGCCGAAGCGGCCGTTCAGACCCAGGCCACCGAAACAGGATCTGAAAAAACAGCAGAAAAAGCCAGTGTGCCTACGGATCCGTTAGCCGGCCATACAGGTAAAATCATCGACAAATATTACCTGACCAAAGGCTCGACCTATAAAGACGTGACGACGCTGCTCCAGACCATCGATTCCCAGCGGACCGAGCTGGACACAACAACCAGGCCTTATTATTTCCGCGTCGACAAAGACCTGACGGACAAGTACTTCCGCCGTGTCCGGGCCTATGACGACAAAACGACCGAACAGATTGGCGAATACTTAGTCGCCAAAGACAAGAGTGCCGTCTGGCGCATGGATACGCCCCACGAAGGCTTGATTTATGGCAGCGCTAAAAAAATGATGAAAAAGAGCCGCATCATCATCTACCCGCGCTACCTGGCCCTGGGCAGCAAAGGCATCGTCGCCCTGCAGACGCCGGGCAATGGCCTGACGGCCAAGAGCCTGAATGAGTCCGTCGCCAAAATCGGAGAAGACAATACCATCATCCCCGTCAAGACGGGCCAAGTAGACATCCTGGCAGACGTGACCGTCGGCGACGTCAAAGAAACGGCATCGCGCCGCATCTCCGTCGTCACCCAGGCCGACCTGCAGCGCATGGCCTACAACGCCTACATGACCCAGCTTTATATGGATACCTATTGGAATTGGGGTTGGGGCAACCCTTTTTATAATGACTGGGGCTGGCATCGCCCGCCACCACCGCCACGCCACGGCCATCGGCCGCCACCTATGTACGATTTCCCGACCTGTTTGCTAGAAGAATCATCCAAATCCCTAACTTTAAAGAGAAACCTCTCAGACCGCCTTTGGCGGCCAGCTCTCCTATTAGGAGAGCCTTTCATCAAGCCTCAAACACCTCACACCAAATGTCTGGGAGCAGCCGAGACGGCGCCTTCCAGGCTTTCTTTTTCTGTTTTGTAGATGCGTTCGGCGATTTCGTTGACTTTGTGGGTCAGCCACATGTAGGCCGTCGTACCCTCACGGTAATCGGCTTCGGCATACATATCGATGCGGCCATCTTCCCGCAGTTGTTCGACCTGGCGGAAGGCCTTGCTGTTTCCTTTGGGATAAATGGCAAAGGTCGATCCGCCGAATTTTTTGACTACCGAAAAGGCCGGCACATCGCTGGGCCCGTCGGCAATATAAATCATATTGGGGAAAGCGACGCGGCGCAGGGCATCGGACATCTTGGCATTGACATCGATTTCCGGATGCTGCGGCACGCCCTTATTGATTTCAAACAAGGCCCGCGTCTTGGTCGTATTATCGATAGTATAGCCCACTTCACTGATGATTTTATGCTTTTCTGCATCGAGCCCTTCAATGAGGTCGCAGCCCCAGATGTCTTCAACATAGGGCATGACGGCCGACCCTTTGATGATAGCCGACATGCCCGTACTGACGATGTAATGCTCCACCTTGATGTTGTACTCGCGGTACTTGGGGTTCTCTTCGACGACGCGCTGAAGATTCTTGAAGATTTCCGGGACGCCGTGATAATACTTCTGCTTCTGGCCAAAGGTCTTCAGCTTTTCATTATTAAGGCCCTTGAAAATCCCATTCTGTGCGTCCTTGATGAACTGATTCAGATAAATCGTGTCGGCATTGACCTTGACGCCTTCCTTGGCATAATACGCCGGCAAGGCATTGACATGCTGCCAGAATTTTGCCTTATCAATATGATATTCCTCAAAAATCGGGTCCTGCATGTTCCCGTCAATCAAAGTCTTGTCGAAATCCCAAATCACAGCAATGATGTTCTGCATGAAGCTCACCCCGCTTTCAGGCAATCAGAAGGAAAAGGTATCTTTCAACCCCAGCCACTGCTGGTCTTTATCGCTCAGATTCAGCGGCGTCCCGTCTTCGAGGTGATAGCCGGCGGCGCTGGGCGAACCCTGATATTCGCCGACGAGCTGGGGCCACTGGATGCCGATTTCCGGGTCGTTCCAGGCCATGCCGCCTTCATCATTGGGATGCCAGAAATCATTGACCTTATAGCAGAATTCCGCCACGTCGCTGAGGACCAGGAACCCATGGGCAAAGCCTTCGGGAATGAGGAACTGCTTCTTATTTTCTTCCGTCAATTCGACACCGTACCATTTGCCATACGTCTTGGAATCACGGCGCAAATCGACAGCCACATCGAAAACACTGCCGCGGACAGCACGGACGAGCTTGCACTGGGGAAAATGTTTCTGGAAATGAAGCCCCCGCAAGACCCCTTTCGTCGACATGGACTGATTATCCTGAACAAAATTAATATGGAACCCCGCTTCCTCCATATCCTTCTGATTATACGTCTCCATAAAATAACCCCGTGCATCGCCATGCACCGTTGGCGTAATGACACAAAGCCCGTCAATACCGCCCACATTCTTTTCAACCTTTATCTGACCCATTAATATTTATCTCCCTTCATGCATGTTTCCTTTATTATAACATAATTTAAGTAAACGCAGGCCGCAGGTCGCCGTTCGCAGGCCGCCCTTATCGTTCATCGTAGGTCGTTCGTCAACGAGCCACGAACCACTAGCCACGAGCCACTAAATTCCCCAAATACCGCTTCAAGGCATCTTTCCAGTCAGGCAGCGGCCGAAATCCGTTGGCGACGAGTTTGCTCTTGTCCAAGCGGGAATTAAAGGGTCGTTTGGCTTTCGACAGGCCGTATTCTTCCGTCGTGACGGGGATGACTTTCGTCGTATAGCCGGCCTGGCGGTAGATTTCACAGGTAAAATCATACCAGGAAATATAGCCGCCTTCGTTAGTCGCATGGTAATAGCCGTATTTATCGCTTTCAATCATATCGACTAACAGACGAGCCAAATCAAAAGTATACGTCGGTGTCCCGATCTGGTCATTGACGACGCGGACCGTATCGTGGGTCTTACCGACATTGAGCATAGTCTTGACGAAATTCTTGCCGTTCTGACCGAATACCCAGGCAATGCGGACGATAAAATATTTTTCCAGCGTCTGCGAAACGGCCAATTCCCCTTCAAGCTTGGTCTGGCCATAAACGTTGAGGGGCTGGTAATCCTTGCAGTCCGGCTGCCACGGCTCCGTCCCCTGCCCGTTGAACACATAATCCGTACTGAGATAGAGCATCTTACAGTCCAATTCCTTGCAGACATCGGCAATATGCTGCGTCCCACCGGCATTGACCGCCCGGACCTGAGCCACTTTGTCGTCATCTTCGGCCATATCGACAGCCGTCCAAGCCGCACAATGAATGACCGCATCGGGCTGTACATCCGTAATAACCCGCCGTACCGCGTTCGCATCGGTAATATCCAAAGACACATACGGCGCCGTCGTCACCGCCGTCCCATCAGCCATACCGCTATAAGCCGGAGCCAAATCACTACCGATACCGACATGCCCCCGCAAAGCCAGCTCATTCATCACATCATGACCCAACTGGCCATTCACACCTGTTACAAATATTTTCATAGGATGTGTTCTCTCCCTTCATGCATGTTCCTTTTTATCATAGCATATTCAAATCGCAGGTCGCAGGCCGCCCTGATTGTTCATCGTAGGTCGTTCGTCGTTCATCGAAAAGCGCCCCTGTGAAGGGCTGAGAATATCCCAAGGCGAACTACTGCGACCTGCAAACTGCATTCATCTCCATCGCCTGCATGCGATTTCGTAGGGGACGCCCAGAGCTTTTCTAGCCCGCCAGGTACTATCGAGAGATGCAGGACAGTTACAGCAGCGGCGGGCGTCCCGCCGTGAATTTCGTACACAGCCTACTCTGGTATAATGGTAAACCGTGACTTCTGTGGATCCGTTGATTATGCATCAAAAGCAAATCAACGATAGAGGCGACCACATGTACGCCCGTTCGGAATAACAATGCACAACATACTACAGTCAACATTGCCTACACGAGTATATGCCAACTGTTCACAACAGGCCGCCCTTTGGGACGGTCCCTACAGATGCGGCTTGTAGCCGCATAATTTTTTATCGCCTGCATGCGATTTCGTAGGGGCCGTCCTAATAAGGCGGCCCGCTACGCGCTGAAGGTATCCCGAAGCGTCGTTGTCACTTTGAGTCTGTCGCCGCGTAGCGGCATCTGAGTCCGAGACAGCCTGCGGCCGGCGAACTGCGGCCTGCGTCGAGGCTCCTAGCCTCGACTCCCATACATCTTCTGATAATACTGCTGGTATTCCCCGGAAATGATGGGCTGCCACCAATCTTCATGGTCCAAGTACCACTGGATGGTTTTCTTGATGCCGTCGGCAAATTTCGTTTCCGGCAGCCAGCCTAATTCTTTATGGATTTTCGTCGGGTCGATGGCATAGCGGCGGTCATGGCCTTTACGGTCCGTGACATGGTGGATGAGGCTTTCCGGTTTGCCCAGTTCTTTGCAAATCAATTTGACGATGTCGATATTTCTCATTTCATTATGGCCGCCGACATTATAGACTTCGCCGACATGGCCCTTCTGGAGGATGAGGTCGATGGCCCGGCAATGGTCTTCGACATAGAGCCAGTCGCGGACATTAAGGCCGTCCCCATAGACAGGCAGCGGCTTGTCATGCAGGGCATTGATGATCATGAGGGGAATCAGCTTTTCCGGAAAATGATAAGGACCATAGTTATTAGAGCAGCGGCTGATGGTCACCGGCAGGCCATAGGTCCGATGATAGGCCAGGACCAGGAGGTCAGCCGAAGCCTTGGAGGAACTATACGGACTGGACGTGTGGATCGGCGTCGTTTCCGTAAAGAACAAATCCGGCCGGTCCAAGGGCAAATCCCCATAAACTTCATCCGTCGATACTTGATGATACCGCTGGATACCGTACTTGCGGCAGGCATCCATGAGAACAGCCGTCCCCATGATATTCGTTTCCAAGAAAATCGCCGGATTCTCAATAGACCGGTCGACATGCGATTCCGCCGCAAAATTGACGACCACATCAGGATGCTCCTCTTCAAACAACCGATAAACCGCATTGCGGTCACAAATATCAGCCTTGACAAAACGGAAATTATCCTGATCCATAACCGGTGCCAACGTAGACAAATTCCCAGCATACGTCAACTTATCCAAACAAATCACCCGGTCCTGCGGGTGTTCCTTCAACATATGAAACACAAAATTCGAACCAATAAACCCGGCACCGCCGGTTATTATTATATTCATTCTATCGTTCACTCCCATTTTTATAATATTTTAATTATTAATTACACATTACTCATCTGGTAAAATTTTCCCTTCAGCTACCTTGCGCAAATACTGACCATAAGGACTTTTACCATATTTTGACGCACTGTCTTCCAACGTAAGCAAATCAATCCAGCCCTTCTGGTAAGCAATTTCTTCTAATGCGGCTATATGAATCCCTGCTCTAGTTTCAACGGCTCTAACAAATTCTCCTGCTACGCTCAGACTTTCCATCGTGCCGGTATCTAACCAAGCATACCCACGTCCTAACGTAACGACGTTAAGCTGTCCTTTTTCCAAATAGATTTTATTCAAATCAGTAATTTCCAATTCCCCACGAGCAGAAGGTTTCACCTGCTTCGCATACTCACAGACATGTTCATCGTAAAAATAGAGTCCGGTAACAGCATAATTGGTCTTTGGATTCTGAGGCTTTTCTTCAATAGAAATTGCCTTGCCATTCTGGTCAAATTCAATGACACCAAACCGCTCCGGATCATCGACGTAATAGCCAAATACTGTAGCTCCCTCCGTATTAGAAGCGGCTTTTCTCAAATGTTTAGTTAGGCCTGCACCGTAGAAGATATTGTCCCCTAAAATCATAGCGCAAGATTCTCCATTGATGAATTCTTCACCCAAAATAAAAGCCTGAGCCAATCCATCCGGCGACGGCTGTACCTTATAACTCAAATGGATACCATAGCGCGACCCATCCCCCAGGAGCCGTTCAAAATTCGGCAAATCCGTCGGCGTCGAAATAATCAAAATATCCCGAATCCCAGCCAACATTAAAGTGGACAGAGGATAAAAAATCATGGGTTTGTCATAGATGGGTAACAATTGTTTTGATGTTACCATAGTCAATGGATATAAACGAGTGCCGGAACCTCCGGCCAAGATAATACCTTTCATACAATCCCTTCTTCCTCATTTCTTTAGATTACCTTTTGCTACTTCAAACATGGATTTTACATTTTTATCAATTCCTGGTAAACCTGTTTCATATATTTCTTTCATAAAATCATCATCAATAAAATTAGAGCAAGTGAAATATTCTGTTGCAAAATCCATCCATTCGTACATACTATTCATGGCAACATTTGTTATCCCAAAAAGATTGAGATAATCTTTTAAATATTCTTCCATTCCGGTATATATTTCCGGATATATTTTCTGCCTAACACCAAATTCCTCCGCATAAACTGGTTTATTATTTTTCAAATCAACAACGAGAGGTTCCACTGAAGATAACAAGAGTTCTGAGAACTTTAAAGCTAAATCAGAATCTGAAGTAAATTCTTTTGGCGAAAAAGTAGTATAAATAAACGTGTCATTAAACTTAAAGGTTCCAGTATAAATTGCTAATTTTAATCGGTTTTTTAATATTTCTTTACTAAATCGATAGGATGAAAAAGCACCAGTGGTCATATCAACAATAGCAATATTTTTATTTTCACCAGCTTCATTATTGACATGCTTAACAAGTTCATCGTGAGATTCTTTTGCCCATTTTAGTAGTTCTTTATGATATCTCCAATATTCCTTTATATTTTCTTCATAATTCTTACTCACAATAATAGATGGAATATCTTTTTTAGCAACATTTAAGAGAATTTTTAAATACCCAGGTTCCTCACACCAAGTCAAAAGTCCTTTTATACCTAAGATGCGTTGAAGATAGACATAACCGCTTTTGATATTCAATCGCGGAAGATAAAATTTATCGTATAATTTTTTTAAAGCCCACCCATCTCTTGCGACAAACAGAACCTTATCAATCTTATTTTCAACCAATTGATTGCAAAGAAAATTTAAATATCCTAATGCTAAAGGTCCTGCATATCGATACCCAAGCATATTCCAGTAGGACAAATTATTATTTTTTTCCTTCTCAGTTCTATGAGCTATCATAGCAAGATGAATCGAAGTATTTAAATCATGATGAGTACTATTAAAGACTGCAAACTTGGCATTTCCAGGATTTTTAAGAAAATCATCCAAAACTTTATGAATATGATAAGCTGTTATTCCCATCTTTCGAGGAATTTCAACATCAGCAATTTCATTGTCCCCAATATGAATCAAATCTCTACTTGAAGCATTTAAATTTTTAAGGATTTCTCTATATAAATCTCCTGATCCTTTGGTTTTTCTGTACCAAGAACTCACGAACACCCCAGCTATTTTGTCATATCCTTTACTAATTAAGACTTCTTCTAAGAATTCTGTATCAAGGTACATGTCAGACACCGCAATAACTTTCTTTCCCATTTCAATTGCTTGCTTGTACAAACAATAAATATGTGGATTAATTTGTAAAGTCTTTTTTTCCCATTTTAACTCAATATCTTTCATCACCTGATATTTAGGTAAAATATGATTATATATTTCCTCAAACGTAATTTCTTGAAATTTAGAAGCTTTTCGTGCCCTTTTTTCAGCTAGAATTCTTTCTTTCTTAAATCCATGAAGATTATACTTTTTTTCTAAAAAAGCATACAAATCTGTTGGTGAAGAAAACGGACGAATCAATAAGGTATCAAAAATATCAAAGCTAACTATTTTTTTATCTTTGATAGCTAATTTAAATATCCGACTTTGAAAATCAAAATCGGGCAGTGCTTCTGTATAATCATTTTGATTTCTTCTGCTTAAATCATCAATTATTATTTTTAACAATTCTTTATTGTTTTCATACAAATAATTTTTAACATCAGCCCTACTTTCGTGAAGGTCTATACCAAAGCCACCGGTCATAGCCTTGACCTTGATTAAAGGAAATCCTTTTTGTAAAAGGGTATACGGCCAAAGTGTAGGATTTCTATTACCACTTAAATAACATTTCGAAGAAGCTGTAGAAAAATCGGGAAGTAAAACATCTGAAGTATATTTTTGTTTCAAATAGATTGTAAAACCTTTTTCACCTTTAACCCAAGCATCTTCAAATTTCATTTTTTTTGGAAGTTTTAAGAAGAAATCTAAAAAATAAGGGTCAGTGAATACTTTTTTCTTAAAATAATAAAAGAAAGATAAAATATGATAACATCCATCTGTACTATCTACAAGACCCCAAAAATCCGATGCAGAAGTTTTCATTTTATCTAATAAATCGGCAAAAGGATAAACTGGACCATAACAGCTATCATTTGCCAATATAAGACTATCAAAATCATTTAATAACTGGTGTTCTCTTAAATAGATAAGGCCCCTTCTCCAAGAACCAAAATCATATCCGCCATGATGACGAAATTCAGCATAATTTACTAAATCTTTAACTTTATCTAGCTCTTTACTGACTATAGGATTATCCATTATATAAATAATATTATCACAAACTTTTTTTAATTCTTTAATGTAATATATCTCATAATCTGGAATAGTCCCGTCAAAACTATATCCCACAAAAATAGCACATCTTTTGTTATTTATTGGTTTAAAACCAAGAGGATTTGTATAAGTTATATTCTTAGTTATATTAAATAATTTTACGCTTCTATGTGATGAAAAATGTATATCGATTCTTAAAATACTTTTTATTTTAGACTTCGTATGAAACCATAAAGTTCTTGTGACCGGATATTTATGATATTTATATAAAATATTTAAAATTAAATTTGACAGTTTTGAAATTCTACCATTCCTAAGTAAAAAAGTATGTAAAGCTCCAAAAGACTGTTCATTAAAATAATTATTTCGCTTTATTAAATTCTTCATTTTTTATCATCCTTACCTAATTAACCAACACTTGAAAGATATTGCTCAGTAACCTCTGTACTATTTCCTATACACATTAATTTGCCTTTGTGAATCCAAGCAGCATGCCGACAGATTTTCTTTACCATATCTTCATCATGGGAAACTAAAATAACAGTCGTTCCTCCACTCATCATCTCTTCCATTCTTTTTGAACATTTTTCCTGAAAAGCATGATCACCAACAGATAAAATTTCATCTACAATCAAAATATCTGGCTTTACAAGGGTAGCAATGGAAAAGCCAAGTCGTGCCATCATACCACTTGAATAATTTTTTACAGGAACATCTTCAAAATCTCTTAATTCACTAAAATCCATAATTTCATCATATTTTTCTTCCATCATTTTTTTACTATGTCCGAGAATAGCCCCGTTTAGGAATACATTTTCTCTACCACTGAGATCCATATCAAAGCCGGCTCCTAGTTCGATAAGAGGAGCCAAACTCCCGTTTAAGGTTACAGTACCGCAGGTTGGAGTTAATACACCACTAATGATTTTTAACAATGTACTTTTACCGCTACCATTCGCCCCAATCAAGGCAAAAGAATCTCCTTTAGGAATAGTAAGAGATATATCTTTTAATGCCCAAAACTCATCAAATGATACACCTTTTCCCTTTAATTTTCTGACGACCCATTCTTTTATATTATCTACATGTTCCTTAGCTAAGTTAAAACGCATAGATACATTTCTTATTTCTACTGCATTCTCCATAGTTATCCTCACTCACATCAAATATATAATATAAAATTCTTCTGATGTTTTTCAAAAATCCACATTCCAACAAACAAAAAGCCAATTGCACAAGCTACACATAGTAAATTTTCTTCCCATGTTGGCCATTTTCCATAAAGCAATATATCTCTTAAAAATTCAATATAATCGTACAATGGATTGAAGAACATCCATTGCTTTACCCATTCTGGTAAAATCGATGTAGGATAAAAAATAGGTGTCAGATAATTTAACGCTGAGAGAAAAACACCATATAAATGCTTAATATCGCGAAAATAAATAACTGACACAGATAATATCAAGCTTACACCTAATGAAAAAATCAACATATACAAAAAAGCAACAGGTAATAAAATCAACGTTACATGAAACTCCGCATCTGTAACTATCATAACAATAAAGAGCGCTATCAATGAAAAAAGCATAGTTACAAATGTCGACAGTACTTTTGATAAAGGGAAAATATATTTTGGCAAATATACTTTTTTTATAAGAGATGCTCCAGTTAAGATAGAGTCCATAGCCATGGTGGTTGATTCGTTATAAAAACTGAATAACAACTGGCCTGTTAGAACATATACTGGATAATTCGGGATATCAAAACGAAAAACAGTAGAAAATACGACGGTTAATACCAACATCATTAATAAAGGATTTAGTACGCTCCATAAATATCCAAGAACAGAACGACGATATTTGATCTTTAAATCACGGATGACTAGTTCCTGTAATAGCCATTTATATTTAAATAAATTATTTTTTAAAATCCAGTTCATAATCCACCTCAGTCATTTATTGTACATTTCCCATATTTTTTTCTATGAGCATCTATAAAAGCCCACCTTATATATTTTAATTTCTTAAATTTATTTTTTTCAAAGAAAAGTATTTTAACCAACTCTTTAAAAATATATTTAAGATATGCTCTTTTCAGGAAAGGATATTTTTTCATTACATAAATTAAATTTCTAAAAATATAGTATTTCCTTATAGGTGCATGATTTAAAACAGCAAATTTAAATGAGCCAACATGATACCATTTAGTATTTCCTAATTGATGTTTCAAATAGACATCAAAAAACGTAACTATTCTTTTTCCATTTACTCCAGCTCGATAAGCAAATTCACTGTCTACCTGATCAATAAATAAATTTTCATCAAATCCCCCTAAAACTATAGCCCTAGAAACATTTAAAATGGAACCAGAGGTAATATAATATGTTATCAATTGATTTTTTAATTTTGATTCATCAAGTGGACCATAATTTACAGCATAAGAAACAATTGTATTGTCAACCTTTTCACATTTTTCTATTTTCTCTTTATATGTAAAAAAATTGTTCTTTGTGAATGAGCTATCTTGGTCCATAGTTAATAAAAAAGTATAGCCTTCTGATTGGGCTTGCTTTAATGCATAATTTAATGCATAAGCCACACCTTTGTTATCATAAAATGCAGTGTACTGAATTTTATGATCATTTTTTAATTGATTTACAATTGATGGTTTCGGTTGTTCTGTATTATCCAGTACATACAAAGTTTCAATGAAAGCTAAATAACTTTGTATATTTTGTATAACCGATGCATCTGGATGATAAAGGACTACTACACCAGCTAAATTTAAATTCATTTTCTCATTTCCATTCTGTAATCTACCTTGCTGATTGGATTTTCCATAACAATAAAGAAAAAATAAATGACGGTATAAAAGGTAAAACTAGTTCAAATTTAGTTACATCCGGGGCCCATTTTTTATATTTCCATAAGTAAACTGCTCCTTTCCACGTTGGATGATTAAGGTAGCTCACACGCATTATACTCCAATTGCGATATGGTTGTATACGCATATCATCTACAAAATATTGCGATAGCAAATCGATGAATTTTTGATAATGTTTAACATATTTATAAATATAGTCACTTTTTGAATGAATGCCAGCTAGAGGTTTAGATTGATTTCCTGAATATATTCTATACTTCATCAAAGGTCTATCTGAAATTCTAATTTTTCCCAATAGCGCTGCAAATGAAGCAAGCCACCAATCATGAAAAAAGAATGTTGGAAATGGAATCGCTTTCCTCGCTATTTCTGTTTTCATCATCATAGTACACCCTGTAATAAAATTTTTAGCTAAAAGGTGTGATATCATATCAGCCCCAGAGTATAAAATCTGTCGCGGACGAACCTTAGTGATACTATCAGATATGACCTTTGAATTTTCATCCATGACATACATATCACTACACGTTAATGTAACATTTTCATCATCAAATAAATACAACAAAGCAGATAGCTTCTCTGGCAACCATACATCATCTTGATCACAATATACAATATAAGGAGTTTGAACCAATTCTGTCAATTTCTCGAAAACTTTATTTGAACCCAAATTGTGCAATCCGTGGTATATTTTGAATGGAATACTCTTTAAGTATTGAGAAAACAAAAAATCATAATCGTATTCATCATTAGGATCATCATTCCAAGCATATACTTGAAAATGTTTATATGTTTGTGCAGCAATAGATGACAGTTCTTCTTTTAACCACTCTATATTAGGTCTGTATATTGCCATGGCCACTGTAACCAAAATCGAATCCGACACGTTCATTGCTCCTTTAATATAACACTAGTACATCCCGCTTTTACCTAATTGATAGCCTAAAAATTTTGAAAAAGTGTGAAATAATGCATTGGGTAATAATTTAATTTGATTTTGAGAAATTAACATATACATCTCCGATTTAACAAAGCGCATTCCCTCACCTGAAATTCTCCCATAAGAATCAAAAACGGTATGGTTCTGGCGATGTAATCTGCCTATAAAAATACTACGTTTAAATTCTTCTCTCAATGTCAAATAATGTGAATGATAAACGCATGCGTCTTTATTATAATATACCGCATAGTCCATATGAATAATTTTATCAGCCATTAATGTATCTTCCCCAAAAGACACATTCTGGAAATTACCCGCAGCTAACAATGTATTCCTATTATATGCCGCAAAAGAATCTGAACAAAAAATAGTTTTAATTCCTAATACAGGAATATCAGCTTTTGTCTTCATTTGGCTGTGTGCTGGATAGTTAAATAATCTTGCGTGATTCCCAATGGCTCCTGCTTCGGGAGTTGGAAGTTGCCTTCCATAAGTAACGCCAATATTCTGATTTTCCATTAAGGGCTTACACAATTGAATGATGGAATCGTTCGAAGCCGGAATAGCATCCTGAGTCATGAAAACGATATACTCAGACGTTGACTGTTCCGCTGCCATGCGCCGCGTTTTTCCATGTCCAAAATCTTTTTTATTGATGATCTGTACGCGGAAACCAGCATTTCTAGCAACCTGTACAGTTTGATCACTTGAAGAAGAGTCAATAATCAAAACATCATTGGGCGTAATGCCAACCTGCTGCTTTAGCATCTCAGCCACTTGACAAAACTTTTTACCACCATTATAAGTAGGAATCACTACTTCAATTTTTCTTTTACTTATCATCACATCAGTCTCCATATGTTAAATGCATTCTATATTTCGATATGAAAAGACTCTTTATTTTACCCTATTTTTTGCCTTTTTGCTACGTAACTACTCTGCAAGTCCCCGGCCAAGAGAGGTTATTTTCACACGCTGGCGGCTTCCTGGAATGTCGTTGTCAGTTTGAGTCTGTTGCCGCGCAGCGGCATCTGAGTCCGAAGCGGCCTGCGGCCTGCGAAATCAAGAGCAACCTCTCCGGCCCTTCGGGCCACCTCTAGCTCGGCTCTCCGTTTTGGCAACCGCCATGCGCTTCCCTGTGGTCAGCACCTGACGGGCCAAAAAGGGCCTATGAGGAGAGGCTTAAGGATCTCTTTGTATGGGAGGCTTATCGTTAATACGCTCCTTTGTGTTTCAGGACGACGGCGATGGTGCGCCAAATCAGGACGATGTCGAACCAGACGTTCCAGTTGCGGACGTACCAAGTGTCCATCTGGACACGTTCTTCGTAGGTTGTATCGCTGCGGCCGCTGGTCTGCCACATGCCGGTGATGCCAGGGCGGACCATGTAGAAATCCTTGATGTACGGGCCGTATTTCGGGACTTCGGCCTGGATGATGGGCCGTGGCCCGACGAGGCTCATTTCGCCTTTGAGGACGTTGAACAGCTGCGGCAATTCGTCTAAGCTGGTCTTGCGCAGGAAGGCCCCGCTCTTGGTGATGCGCGGGTCATTTTTCAGTTTGAATTCTGTTTCCCATTCTTTCCGGGCCTGCGGGTCCCGTGCCAGGAGTTCTTTCAGTTTGACGTCGGCATCAACACACATGCTGCGGAATTTATAGCAGTTGAATTCTTTGCCGTTCCGGCCGACGCGGCGGTGCTTAAAAATGATAGGTCCGGGCGAGTCTTTATAGATCCACAGGGCGATGGCCAAAAAGAACGGCGAAAGGCAGATAATCCCCAGGCTGGTACAGATGACATCAAAGACGCGTTTAACAGCCCGATTGTACCAGAGAGCCAGGTTGTTGCGGAAGCTGAAGGAAACGATATGGCCGTCGATGAGGCTTTCCGTGTCGAGCGTCGCCAACGGCAGGCTGCCCATATCGGGGATAAAAGCGACTTTCTTGACCAAGGGCTGGACGCGATAGACGATGTTCTGGACAGCGTCGTTGCTGAGGCCCGGTGCAATGACCATGACGTGCTGGACACCGGTCTGGCGGATGACATCTTCGGCATCTTCAAAACGGCCTAAATGCGGCATCATGGCCGCTACCTTCGCTTCTGGCGTATAGTCTTCCAGATAGCCGATGAAATCATAGCTGACGCCCGTATCATGCTTAAAATAATCCAAGACGATGGCCGCCGTCTTACCGGCTCCCATGATGAGGACCGGCAGCTGGAGCAGTTTGAAATGCCCCAGGATATGTTTGACAATGTATCGTTCGGCTACCAGGAAAAGGAAAGAGGTCAACCACAATAAGGCCACAAAGAGCCGCGACGTCGAAGCTGCCGTCTGGGCGATGTAGATGAAAAAAATCAGTAAGGCTACGGCATAAAAGACGGATTTAAAAAGGCCGGAAATGACCTGCCAGAACTGCATACGCCGCGTATAAAGATGATGTAGTTGTAAAAAAAGGATGTATACGACCGGCACGATGACATGGATACTGAGCCAGGAAAGATGAAAATGCGTTTCGGGAACGAGAAAATCCCGCAGTCCATAAGATGTATACTCGGCCAGCCAGATAGCGATATAATCGGCAATGACTAAAACAATCGGCAGGAGCTCATTACTGTATTTATTTTTAATAGAAATAGACCTTTTCGATAGCGTCTCCAAAATAGCTCCTCCTCTGATTCTCTTCTGATAATAAGTCATAGCAAAAGAGGCTGTCGCATGTGCGACAGCCTCTTTGGAGTTTTAAGTTTGCAGTATCTACAAACTATAAAGTAAAGGGACCACGCATGATGGTAGAAGTCTCCGTGCGACAGTCCCTTTTACGTCGTTAGCTAAAAAAAATAGGGATCTTGCCCAAAGGCAGAAAATGGCATATAGACCACTCTTCCCATGCAGACATCTACATTTTTAATTATAACGAAAATTTAAATATCTGTCCACTTTTCCAACGTTCCGGGTGATATAGACTTCCCCAAAGAGATAGTCAATTCTTCCTATTTTATAACACTTACCCGCTTTCGTTTCCATCCACATCATCAATCGACGACGATGTCTAAAACGGCTGCATAGCCACTGGAAAGAGTGTCAAAGATAAGTTCCGTACTACTCGTTCTGTAGCGGGTCGCCCACGTGGCGACCCCTACGCCCCAGCCGGGAACATCTTTTACGAGCTGAGGGTTTCCCGAAGCGTCGTTGTCACTTTGAATCTGTTGCCGCGCAGCGGCATTTGATTCCGATTATTTCTTCTTTTTACGATGGACGATGAGGGCTTCGTCGGCCCAGCCGAAGAAGTACGGCTCGGTTGCGTAAATGGCATAGTTCGTCAGATAGGCAGTGATGAGTTCTTCATCGGAAAATGGGGCGTATGGCGGGTTGTCAAGGTAGGGCTGGAAGATGCTCTGGTCACCCTTTTTAATGGAACGGATGAGCTTTTTCGTAATAGGGTATTCCTGCTTCAAGGTTTCCAAGTATGATTTCGCCTCGGGCCAATCGCCGAGTTTGAAGTACAACAAGGCTAAGGCCAAGAGATAAAAGGAACTCTTTTGTTCGTATTTTCCCCGTTTATACAGTTTCAAAGCCTTCATTTCATTGCACATTTTAGCATACAGCGGCATCAGCAGAAAACGGATTCCCAAGTTGTCGTTTTGATTGAGGCGAAGCATTTCTTCCCCTATCTGGATGGCTTTGTTGTGGATACCACATTCAATCAAGTTCGACAAGTATTCTTGAAGCAGCATCATATAAGGCCGTGTTTCAAAGTCCAGCCAAAAATCACCTTTGCTACGCTGGTAAATTTCCTGATCTTTTAACCGTTTTTCTTCGGCTGCAATCATGCCCGGAAGGATTTCAAGCATATCCAGGGGGCCTTTTGAATCCAATTCAGCTTGGGCCAGTTTGACTTCCACATTATCCGGCTCCAGTTCGGCTGCTTTAGCCAAATATTCCCGTTTGTCTTTTTTTCGGCTCGCCTGCTCAGCTAAGTCTAAATAATCATAGACATCGGCTGGTACTGTATCGTCCTGCCCATTCTCCTGCAAAAAGTCCTGCAAGTGTTGGACAGCCTCATTATGCTGCATCATGAATTCTTCAATAATCTGCTGCATCTCTTCTTCGCTCTTAACACCGTTCGGAGCCTTCTTAGCAATAAATGCATGTAATTCTTTCATTACTTTATCCATAGCACGCATAAAATCATCTCCATTCAGTCTGTTTAGGTATTCCCACTCGTTCTGTGGCGGGTCGCCCACGTGGCGACCCCTACGCCCCAGCCGGGGGCATTTCTACTGTCGCCGCGCCGCGGCATCCGTAGGGGCCGTCCCAGAGGGCGGCCCGCTACGCGCGGAGGGTTTCCCGAAGCGTCGTTGTTAGTCTGAGTCTGTCGCCGCACAGCGGCATCTGAGTCCGAGGCGGCCTGCGAACTGCGAACTGCGAACTGCGACCGGCGGCCTGCGAAAGTACAAGCAACCTCTCCGGCCCGTTGGGCCACCTCCAGCTCGGCTCTCCGTTTTGGCAACCGCCCTGCGCTTCCCTACGGTCAGCACCTGACGGGCCAAAAAGGGCCTTATGAGGGGAGGCTTAAGGCTCCCTTTGTAGGGGAGCTGGCAGCTCTGCTGACTGAGAGGTGGCTTATTTAGCGTTCGAGCCATTCTTTGAATTCGGCTTCGCTGATGATGGGGGTCCCCAGTTTCTTGGCTTTTTCGTATTTGCTGCCCGGGTCGGCTCCGACGACAACAAGGGTCGTCTTTTTGGTGACCGATGACGTGCATTTACCACCTCGTGCTTCGACGGCCTGTTCGGCTTCTTTGCGGCTGAACATCTGCAATTTGCCGGTGAGGACGACGATTTCACCGTCAAAGGTCGTATTGATGAGTGTTTTCTTTTCTGCCGTCATATCGACGCCGTGAGCGCGCAGTTTTTCGATGAGGGCCTGGTTCTTGGCGTCGCTGAAGTAGGCTACGATGCTGTCGGCAATGCGCGGTCCGATGTCGTCGATAGCTGTCAGGTCATCGGCATTGGCTTTCATGAGGGCATCGACGGAGCCGAAGGATTCGGCCAGGACGCGGCCGGCTTTGGCGCCGACGAAGCGGATGCCCAGGGCAAAGAGGACCCGGGCCAGGCCGACGGATTTGCTCGTTTCGATGGCTTTGAGCAGGTTGTCTGCCGATTTGTCGCCAAAGCCTTCGAGGTCGACCAGTTCTTCTTTAGTCAGGCCGTAGATGTCGGCTACGTCGTGGATCAGATGCTGGGCCAGGAGCTGCTGGACGATGGCGTCGCCCAGGCCGTCGATGTTCATGGCATCGCGGGAGACGAAATGGGCGATTTTTTCACCGATGACAGCCGGGCAGTCCGGATTGGTACAGCGCCAGGCCGCTTCCCCATCGCGGCGGACGACAGGGCTGCCGCAGGCAGGACAAGTCGTCGGCATGGCGAAGACTTTTTCCGAGCCGTCGCGCAGTTCCGGCAGGGAGCGGACGACTTCGGGGATGATTTCGCCGGCCTTCTGGATGACGACGGTATCGCCTATGCGGATGTCTTTTTCTTTGATGTAATCCTCATTGTGCAGCGTCGCCCGTTTGACTGTCGTCCCGGCCAGGTGGACCGGTTCGAGGTCGGCTGCCGGCGTCAGGACGCCTGTCCGGCCGAGGCTGACGGAAATGTCCAGGACTTTCGTCCGCGCCTGTTCGGGCGGGAATTTATAGGCAATGGCCCAGCGGGGAATCTTGACGGTATTGCCCAAGCGGGCCTGCTGGGCAAAGGAGTTGACTTTGACGACCATGCCGTCCGTCGCATAAGGCAGGCTGTCGCGGCGGTCGTCCCAACTGTGGATGAAGGCGATGACGTCTTCGATATTCGTGAACTTGCGGTATTCCGGATTGACCTGGAAATGGAACTGGGCCAAGTCCTGGAGCAGTTCTTCCTGGCTCTCGATGGTGATGCCGCTGTTTCCGCCCAAGGCGTAGGCAAAGAAAGCCAGTTTGCGCTGGGCCGTAATACGCGGGTCGAGCTGGCGCAGTGAGCCGGCTGCGGCGTTACGGGGATTGGCAAAGGGTTCCAGTTCGTCATCGCGGCGCTGCTGGTTCAAGGCTTCAAACGACGTGATGGGCATGTAGACTTCGCCGCGGATCTCGATGTGCGGCGAATCGCTGGCGATGTGCAGGGGAATGGTGCGGATGGTCCGGACGTTGTTGGTAATGTCTTCACCGACGACGCCGTCGCCGCGGGTGACGCCGCGGATGAACTGACCCTGTTCATAAATGAGATTGACTGCCAGGCCGTCGATTTTCAGTTCGACGACGTATTCCAAATCTTCGCCGCCCAGGTCATCGCGGACGCGCTGGTCGAATTCCCGCAATTCATCGTCGCTGAAGACGTCGCCCAGGCTGAGCATGGGCCGGTCATGGGTATATTTTTCAAAGCCGCCGGAAATCTTGGAGCCTACGCGCTGCGTCGGCGAATCGGGCGTGACCCAGTCGGGGTGGGCTTTTTCGATGTTTTCCAGTTCCCGGTACATCATATCGTATTCATAATCAGTCACTGTCGGCTTGTCGAGGGTGTAATATTGATAACTCAATTCATCTATTTTTTTCCGCAGCTCCAAGAGCCGCGCTTTTTCAGTATCCATGGGTTTCTCCTTCATTCATGAAAATCGTTTCCATTCGTCCTGCAAAGAATCTCATCGCAAGTTCTGTGGCGGGTCGCCCACGTGGCGACCCCTACGAAAGCCCGGCCGGGGCATTTTTACGAGCCGAGAGCTCTCCGAAGCGGCCTGCAAAAGTGCAAGCAACCTCTCCGGCCCTTCGGGCCACCTCCAGCTCAGCTCTCCGTTTTGGCAACCGTCTTGTTCTTCCCTGCGGTCAGCACCTGACGGGCCAAAAAGGGCCTAATATGGGAGGCTTAGGCTCCCCTACTGTACTTTCTCTAAGGGGGCGTATTTCACGACGACTTGGCGGACGCCTTTGGTCGGGAATTGGATTTTCATCTGCATGTTCGGCCCTTCGCCGATGACGTCGAGGACGGTGCCGATGCCCCAGATTTTATGGCGGACTTTATCGCCTTTGGCAAAGGTATCGGTAACGGCATGTTTCTTGGGCAGGCTCGACGCGACGGGCTTGGTCAGGATGGAGACGCGCTGTTTCCCCGGGACCGCCGTCGTCCGGCTCTGGGGCATGGCGCTCTTGCGATGGTAGTCTTCCATGAACTGCGGCGGGATTTCGGCCAGGAAACGGCTGGGCATATAGGCCGAGATGCGGCCGTACATGGTCCGCGTGACGGCATTGGTCACGTAGAGCTGCCGTTCGGCCCGGGTAATGCCGACATAGGCCAGACGCCGTTCTTCTTCGACCTGCGCTGGGTCCATCAGGGTCCGGCTGTGCGGGAACAGGCCTTCGTCGAGGCCGGTCAGGAAGACGACCGGGAATTCCAGGCCCTTGGCGGCATGGAGGGTCATGAGTGTGACTTTCGAGTCGCTGCTTTCAAAATCATCGACATCGCTGACGAGGGCGACGTTTTCCAGGAAGTCCTGGAGGTTGCCTTCGGGATTGCTGTCCATGTAGTCTTTGGCGACGGACAGGAATTCGCCGACGTTTTCCTTGCGGCTTTCGCCCTGCGGGTCGTGTTCCGCTTCTTTATCGAGCATGTCGCCGTAACCGGTCTGTTTGATGACCGTTTCAATGAGGCTCAGGACGTCTTTGCCTTCGATGTCGTTGAGGAGGTCGAAAATCATGGCAGCGAAGTTTTCCAGCGATGCCTTGGCCCGTTTGGTGACGGGGATCTCATCGGTCGACGACAGGGCTTCAAATAAGGAAATCCCCTGTGCTTCGGCATAGGCCGCGACGTGTTCCATCGTCGTCGCACCGATGTTGCGCTTGGGCACGTTGATGATGCGCGTCAGGCTCAGGCTGTCTTCCGGGTTATAGAGCAGGCGCAGGTAGGCCAGAACGTCTTTGATTTCCTTGCGGTCATAGAACTTGGTGCCGCCGACCATGGTATAGGGAATGGCATAGCGCATGAGCTTTTCTTCGAGGACACGGGACTGGGCGTTGGTCCGGAAGAGGATGGCCATGTCGCCATACGGTTCATGGCTGATTTCATGGCGATTGTAGATGACGCCGGCGATATAATCGGCTTCGTCGTGTTCCGTCTGGGCCTGGTAATGGATGATCTTGTTCCCCGTCGGGTTCTCTGTCCACAGGGTCTTCTTGGGCCGGCTTTCGTTATTGTCGATGACGGCATTGGCCGCATGGAGGATAGTCTTCGTCGAGCGGTAGTTCTGTTCCAGTTTGATCGACGCCGCATCGGGATAGTCCCGCGTGAAGTCGATGATGTTGCGGATATCGGCACCGCGCCAGGCGTAAATACTCTGGTCGGCATCGCCGACGACGCAGATATTGCGCCAGCGGGCGGCCAGTATCTTGGTCAGGGCATACTGGGCATGGTTCGTATCCTGATATTCGTCGACCAGGATATATTGGAACCGGGACTGGTATTTTTCCCGGACTTCCTCGTTTTCCTGCAAGAGGCGCACGGCCAGGAACAAAAGGTCGTCGAAATCGACGGCATTGTTTTCCCGCAATTTTTCCTGATACAGAGCGTAGACGTCGGCGACTTTCTGTTCGTAGAAATCGGAGGCTTTCGCCGCAAAGGCCTTGGCATCCATGAGGACGTTCTTAGCCGACGAAATGGTCCCCAACACGGAGCGCGGCGTGAACTGCTTGTCGTCGAGGTTGAGTTTTTTCAGGCAGTCCTTGACCAGGACCAACTGGTCCGACGAATCGTAGATGGTGAAATTGCGCGTATAGCCATGGAAGCCGTCGATTTCAAAGCGCAGCAGCTTGGCGCAGAACGAGTGAAACGTACTCAGCCAGATGCTGTCGGCCTGGGCACCGACGAGGTTGGTCACACGTTCCTTCATTTCCTTGGCGGCCTTGTTGGTAAAGGTAATGGCCAGGATGCGGTACGGCGCGACGCCTAATTCCAGGAGATGGGCAATGCGGCAGGTCAGGACTTTGGTCTTGCCCGATCCGGCACCGGCCGTGATCAGCAGCGGCCCTTCAGTATGCTTGACGGCCTCGCACTGGCGGTCGTTGAGGGTATCAAAAATAGGATTCATGCATTCTTCCCCTTTATAGATAAAAAGGCCCACACCGTGTCGATGGGGCCTCTGAAAATCATCACTTATTTCATTGCCGAAAGGATAGGCGGAATGACCTGTTTCTTACGGCTCATGACCTTGGGCAGGTAGACTTCCTTATCGAGGACGTCCTTGCCGAAGGCACTGCTGACGACGTCGTCCATATTACCGGCGAAGATGAGGTTCGTCGATTCGTCGATGATGCTGGTGATCATCAGGAAGGAAGCGGCGTAATCGTGTTCAGCGCGCAATTTTTCCAAGGCGTTGAGCAGGACCTGTTTCTGGTCGAGGAGGTCCGTCGTATCCATGACCTGGACCTGGGCAACGGTGAAGGTCGTATTGCCGCTGGAGAATTCTTTCATGTCGTTGTGGACGATCTGGTCCGGCGTCAAATCGGAGACGTTGGCACCGGCTTTGAGCATTTCCATGCCGTATTTTTCGACGTCTACGCCAGCGATGTTGGCCAATTTTTCGGCAGCTTCGCGATCAGCCGGCGTGCAGGTCGGCGAACGGAAGAGGACCGTATCGGAAATGACGGCCGACAAGAGCAGGCCGGCAATGTCTTTGGGGATGTCGACCTTAGCCTGTTCATACAAGCCCGTTACGATGGTTGCCGTGCAGCCGACGGGTTTGAAGAGGATGGAAATAGGGCCGGCTGTTTCCAAAGTGCCGCCGATGCGGTGATGGTCGATGACGCCGACGATAGATGCTTCGTCGATGCCGTCGATGATCTGTTTCTTTTCGTTGTGGTCGACGAGGATGACCTGCTGTTTTTCGACAGCAGCGACACAGTCTGCACAGATCATGCCGACGTATTTGCCGTTTTCGACGACAGCGTATTTGCCATCAGCCGGGATATCATGGCCGTTATCGGTCGGCTTGAAGAACAATTCCGGATCGTGAGCCAAGGCTTTGACCGTGCTCAATTCTTCACCCATGACGGTCTTGACGAATTCATCGGCGAGCTGGCCTTTTTCGATGACGCCGACGAACTGGCCGTTATCGGCAACGGGAGCGACATCGCTTTCGTGGGATGCGAACCATTTGGCAGCATCTTTCAGGCTGGCACTGACCGGAAGGGCTTCGACTTCCGTGTGGACAGCTTCGCTGACTTTGACGTAGAAGTCCTTGACCAGTGGCTGCGGAGCAACGTGGAAATAATTCAGGGCAAAGGCCGTTTCCTTATTCGGTTCGCCAGCGCGGATCGGCGTAGCGTCGATACCCTGTAACTGTTTTAATTTTGCATAGGCAATGGAAGAACAAATGGAGTCCGTGTCCGGGCTCTTATGACCGGTAACAAAAATCTGTTTTGCCACGATAATCACCTCATTGAAAAGTATATGTATGTTTCTATATCCCTAACATTATATCATAGACAAAGGATGAAGGCTAGTGCAGGGCTTGTCATACACCAGTATAGACTATCATGCACATAGCCCTCGCAGATTCAAACGTTTTTCGTTCATCGTTCGTCGTATTAGTTATGATTTTTAATCGTACCATCAACGACGAACGATCTACGGCCTACGACCTACGAATTAGTCAAGCCCAGGCGCTGGAGCATGACCATGTCTTCGGCGATGGTCGAGCCCGACGTGGTCAGCATGTTGCCCGTAATCGAGGCCGACGCGCCGTGGAGCAGGGCCGTGGCGCCGTTTTCCGGCAGGAGTTTGCGGCCGGCAGCCAGGCGGATGTTAGCTTCAGGATTGATGAAGCGGAAGAAGGCGATGGTCCGCAGGACATCGCGGCCGTCGAGCTGGGGCCGATGTTCCAGGGGCGTGCCGGGAATGGGCATGAGGGCGTTGACGGGAATGGACTGAATGCCCAGTTCGGCCAAGCTGATGGCCATGTCCAGGCGGTCTTCCCAGGTTTCCCCCATGCCGATGATGCCGCCGGAACAGACGCAGAGCCCTTCTTTCTGAGCGGCCTTGATGGTGCGGATGCGGTCGTCATAGGTGTGGGTCGTGCAGATGTATGGGAAGAAACGCCGCGACGTCTCGATATTATGGTGATAACTGGTCACGCCCGTTTCGTGGAGGCGGTGCAGCTGTTCCGGCGTCAGCAGGCCGTGCGATGCACAGAGGTCGATGTGCATCGTCTGCTTCATCGTGCGGTACGTATCCAGGGCTTTTTCAAAATCCGCCCCTGTCAGAGCCCGGCCCGACGTGACGATGGCAAAGCGGTTGGCGCCGGCATCCTGATTGGCCTTGGCGTTGGCCAGGATTTCTTCTTTCGCCAGGAAACCGTATTCTTCGCAGCCCGTATGGTGGCAGGCCGACTGGGCACAGTATTTGCAGTCTTCCCCACAGCGGCCGCTGCGGCCGTTGATGATGGTGCAGAAATCAATATGATTGCCACAAAAATGGCGCTGTAAAACGCCGGCTCCCTGCTGCAATTCTTCCAAAGGTGCTTCCAGGAAAATCGATAAATCATCGCCGCGTTGGATGCGGTACCCCTGTATAATGCTATCGGTCAGTGCTGCTATCGTATTCATTGTCAACCCACTCCCTATTTTTATTGTGAACTATGGGATTATTATACTCGCTGCGGCGATTGCAGTCAACTTTATTTCGTTTGTATCAAGGTTAACAATATGAGTACACGATATCCTGAATCGCAGGACGGCCCATTTGTTTAAGACCAACCTCTCCGGCCCTTCGGGCCACCTCTAGCTCAGCTCTCCGTTTTGGCAACCGTCTTGCACTTCCCTGCGGTCAGCACCTGACGGGCCAAAAAGGGCCTATGAGGAGAGGCTTTGGCTCCCTTTATAGGGGAGCTATCAGCGCAGCTGACTGAGAGGTTGCCTTTGGCCACCCTTGGGGACGACCCCTACGATGGAGTCATGAAAAAAGAGGCTGCCCGCGAAGCCATGCTTCGTGGGCAGCCTCTTTTTCAAGTGTTCTTGCCAATGAATTACCGACGTTCGCGGATACGGGCAGCTTTGCCTGTAAGACCACGGAGGTAGTGCAGTTTTGCACGACGGACGACACCGTGGCGAACGACTTCGATTTTAGCGAGGCGCGGGGAATGTACCAAGAAAGTACGTTCAACACCAATACCGTAGGAAACGCGGCGGACAGTGAAAGTTTCGCGGACACCGCCGTTCTGACGGCCAATAACGACACCTTCAAAAATCTGTACACGTTCGCGATTGCCTTCGACAACCTTTACGTGAACTTTGACTGTATCACCAGGGCGGAATGCCGGGATATCGTCACGAAGCTGTTCCTGTTCAAGTACGCTGATAATGTTCATTTCTTTTTTCCTCCTATAAGACATTCGTGCCCCCGTTGCCGCCACCTTTCACGACAATCGTGTATCGAGCAGAGGACTGCCTAAATTAACAAGGGAATTATACCATAAAGCCGCGGTCCTGTAAAGGGGTTTTCCCCATATTATCCATTACATTTGTACGTTCGGCATGAAGCTGCGGGACATGTGGGCGATGATGGCCTGGTACTTATCTTTTTTGCTGGTCGGATAGGTGACGGTGAAGGCCGTGTAAGTCTTGTTCTTGTCGTTGATGTAGAGTTCGTGGTAGTAAGACTTCTTGCCGTCCGTCCAGCCGATGGCATAGCTGTTCTTGGTCTTGATGTTGGTCGTCAGTGTCGGCGATCCGTTCATGCCCAAAGCCATGTTGTAGAGTTCGTCGATAGTGAAGCCCATGGTGTTCTTGGCGGCATAGGTCATGTAGACGGCATCGTCTTTGGGATCCTGGAAATAGCAGCCATCGCCGTCGGCATTCATGTCGGCTGTCGTCGCAGCCCGGGGGATATCGACGGCATACTGATAGGCGCTGTTATAGTACTGATAGTAATTCTTGTCTTTAGTCGTCATGACCTGGACGACTTCATAGCTGTCAGCACTGGCGCTCTTGAGGCCCACCTTTTCTTCAGCCATGACGGTCGAACCGGCAATACAGGTAAGGGCTGCTGCCAACATGACGAGATTCTTCAATTTCATAAATGATCACTCCTTTATGGTAGATGCGGAAAAGAGGCTGTCACACGAAGGCAGCCTCTTTTCGAGTTTGAAGTTTGTAGTTTTTAGTTTACAGTAAATAACTCAAATTCAATCCTGTCATCTACAAACTACAAACTCTACACTACAAACTTGGACACTATTCATTATATCATATTTTTCATTTTTGGCCATTGAATTTCCGCTTTATCCACGGGATTCGCGGCGAGCCGCGAAAGTACAATCAACCTCTCCGGCCCGTTGGGCCAGCTCCCCTAATATGGGAGGCTTAGGCTCCCATATTAGGGGAGCTGGCAGCTCTGCTGACTGAGGGGTTCTTTCTCTACAATACGCTAAGGGTATGTCGTAAAGAACCCCCCCCCCCCCCCCCCCCCCCCCCCCCCCCCCCCCCCCC
>ERZ506953.225-NODE-225-length-28279-cov-31.3964_pt1 | contig 28279 bp, 19 predicted proteins | sample MGYA00512895_ERZ506953 | MGnify/ENA metagenome assembly ERZ506953 | reverse complement strand
TTGGCTATATCCAAGCCTTTTCAGGCCCGATGATTTCTAAACGGGACAGCAGTGAACTATAAGTACAAAAAATAAGTATAAAAAATATGTATATTGAGAAAATAAAGTCGCCAGCCGACTTGAAGAAGCTGGATTTGAAGGAGCTGCAGGTGGTGGCTGATGAAACCAGACAAGCTGTGCTGAACCGTGTAAGCAAGCATGGCGGTCATGTGGGACCGAACCTGGGATTCGTGGAGGCTACCGTGGCGCTTCACTACGTTTTTAATGCGCCAAAGGATAAGCTCGTGTTTGACGTAAGCCACCAATGCTATCCGCATAAGGTGCTCACCGGACGAGCTGCGGGATTCCTCGGCGATGTGGATGACATGAATGCCATTTCAGGCTATTCTTCTCCTGCCGAATGTCCGGAGTATGATAACTTTGAGGTGGGGCATACTTCTACTTCCGTGAGTCTTGCCACCGGTTTGCAGAAGGCGCGCGACGTCAAGGGAACCGATGAGAACATCATCGCCATTATCGGCGACGGCTCCCTTTCTGGCGGCGAGGCTTTCGAGGGACTGGATGAGGCTTCGGAACTCGGCACGGGCATCATCATCGTGGTGAACGACAACGAAATGTCTATCGCCGAAAATCATGGCGGAATCTACAAGAACCTGCGTGCCTTGCGCCAGAGCAACGGCACCTGCGAGCACAACTGGTTCAAGGCGTGGGGCTTTGAATACAAGTATCTGGAAGAGGGTAACGACATCGAAAAACTCATCCAGGTTTTCGAGAGCGTGAAGGATACGGATAAGCCTACCGTGGTTCACATTCATACAGAGAAAGGTCATGGATTTGCGCCAGCCGTAGCCAATAAGGAGGCTTGGCATTGGGGAATGCCTTTCAATCTGGAAGACGGTTCGCGACCAAGAAAGAATGCCGATGGAACTCTCCCGGAGGTGACTCCGACGGAAGATTACGGCACATTATTCTCCGACTGGATGCTGGGCGAGATGAAGCAGGATAAGACCCTCATCGCCGTAACCGCCGGTACTCCTACCGCAGGTGGTTTTACTGCCGATAAGCGAAAGTTGGCTGGCAAGCAGCACATCGATATGGGAATCGCCGAAGAGCAGGCGGTGGCCATGATTTCGGGAATGGCGAAGGGCGGACTGCATCCGGTATGGACGGTTTACAGCACCTTTATCCAGCGCACCTACGACCAGATAGCGCAAGACCTCTGCATCAATTCCAACCCAGCCGTGATCAACGTGGTAGGAGGCGGAGTGAACTCGCTGAACGACATCACCCACATCTGTCTTTTCGATATTCCGATGCTCTGCAGCATTCCGGGGCTCATCTATCTGGCTCCAACCACCTGCGAGGAGTATTTCGCCATGCTCCGCTGGAGCATTCTGCAGGATAAGAAACCTATCGCCATCCGCGTGCCAAGCAATGGCGTGGTTCATACGTCAGAAGCCGTTGATGCTGAGTATGGTTACGAGGCAAAGTACAAGGTGATGCACCAGGGCGAGAAGGTGGCAGTCATCGCCGCCGGTTCGTTCTATCAGAAGGGCGAGAATGTAGTCCGCCTGCTGGCTGATAAGGGCATCGATGCTACGCTCATCAATCCCCGTTATCTGAATGAGGTGGATGCCGAAGTGCTGGATAGCCTGAAGGCAAACCATCAGTTGGTGGTAACCCTGGAGGATGGCTCGAAGGATGGCGGCTTCGGCGAGCGCATCGCCTCTTACTATGGCACTTCAGAAATGAAGGTGATGGTGGGCGGCATCAGAAAGGGTCTCTACGATAGATATGATGTGCAGCAGTTGCTTTCGGATAATCGCCTGCTCGATGAGCAGATTGTGGAAGACGTTTTGTTAGTTATTAATGATTAGTTATTAATGATTAATGATTAGTTAGTCGGCATAGTTAGTTTTTATTTAACGAGAAATCCAAGCCGGAGAATGATCTCTAGCTTGGATTTCTTCTGTTTTATCATCGAATGTTTGTCTTAATCTCATCTTAATCTTAGTCATCATTCCAGTCATTATCTCAATCATCGTCATCATCATCGTCATCATCATCATCCCAATCTCTATCGTGCTTCCACTTCTTCTTGTCGTGCTTCCACTTCTTATCGTGTTTGTGATGCTTGTGATGTTTGTGATGCTTGCCCGGCTTTCCTGGTCCATAGGTTACATGGGTTCCGCCTGGCCATCCTGGTCTTCCGTAGCTGCACTCAGGGCGAGGGCGGCGCTTGTCGTGTCCCCAGTTATGCTTTGGATACTTGGTGTAAATATGGTGAACATACACATGATTCTGCCAGCCGATAGGGCGATAGAAATAGTAAGAGTCCTTGAATCTCTTCCATTGTCTGGCGGTCATCATGCGCTTGAGCTGCTTGTTGCGGTAATGCCAGCCGTAGGCATCGATGTCGCGATAGCTTTGGATGCCATTGAGATAATTGAGATTGATGTTCAGGATGCTGTTGCGCTGAACGCTGCTCAATCCCAGTTCCACCACCATCTTATCTGTGATAAAACGGGCTTCTGCCTGGATATCCGTCAGTCTCTGAGCATTCATAGATGTAATCATCATCCATACTGCTACCAATGTCATAATCATTCTTTTCATAACGATCTTCTCTTTAAAGGGTTATTACTGCATTTATTTATTTCTGGTGCAAAGATAGAGAGAATAGCTGAAAAAAGCAAAGGGAAAACCATAAACCAGCGTATGATTTTCCCTAAAAGCATCGGGGGAAACTCCCGTAATAAGATTGTAGTATCTTTTATCAGCTAATTAAAATCCTTGTAACCTCATTGACACATAATATCCCTACCTTTGCACCCGAAATTTAACAGATACAACCCTGGAAGGGGAAAGGTATCATCAATATTTAATAATGTATTATAGTCAGATAAAGAAAAATGGAAAAGAAAGTATCGGGTAAGCATAGCAGCATGAATGGCTTTGCTATGATGAAAGGTAGAGTAGCTACTGTAGTTTTGGCTTCGGCTTTATTGTTGGGCGGAGGCTTGACTGCTCAGGCTCAAAACACAGCATTAACCACCTGTTCTCAGAGTGCAGCAACCGCCATTCCGCAGAATCCTAACTGGAAGGCGAATGCTGCCGAATGGCAGAAACTGAAGGGCGAAATCACCCTCTACATGACCAATGATATGGGTCGCAACGGCTACTACGACCAGAAGCCTATCGCCGAACTGATGGGCGAGATGGCGGGTACGGTAGATCCTGAATGCGTACTTGCCGTGGGCGACATCCACCATTTCAATGGCGTGGCTTCTACCCAGGACCCTCTGTGGCTTACCAATTATGAATATGTTTATTCTCATCCCGACCTGATGCTCAACTGGTTCCCGGTTTGCGGCAACCATGAGTATCGTGGTAATACCCAGGCTTTTATGGACTACGGCAAGGTGAGCCGCCGCTGGATGATGCCAGCCAAATATTACACCAAGGTGTTCGACCACAAGGGAACCACCGTGCGCGTCATCTTCCTCGACACCACTCCGCTCATCGATTCCTATCGCAAGAATACGGAAATCTATCCTGATGCCTGCAAGCAGGATGCTGAGGCTCAGCTCTCCTGGCTCGACGAAACTCTGAAGAATGCCAAGGAAGACTGGGTTATCGTGGTAGGTCATCATCCTATCTACGCCTACACCACGAAGAAGGAGAATGAGCGCCTCGACATGCAGAAGCGCCTCCTTCCTGTCCTCCATAAATATAATAATGTGGCGATTTATGCCTGCGGTCACATCCACAACTTCCAGCACATCCAGAAGAAGGGCGACAACATCGACTACGTAGTCAATTCCTCTTCATCTCTGGCTCGTCCTGTGAAGCCTATCGATGGCACCGTGTTCTGCAGTCCAGCCGATGGCTTCTCTGTATTTACAGCAGATAAGAAGCAGCTCAGAATGTCGATGATTGACAAGGATGGAAAAATCATCCACACGGTTTTAAAGGTAAAAAAGTAAAAAGGTAAAAGAAGCTTTTTTTCGAAAAGTAACGAATGAAGATTTCAATAGCGATATAGATGAAAAGATTTTTATTGAGTGCGGCGCTTCTTGCCGCTGCGACTACCGCCATCCAGGCACACACGCTGGATGGTATAGTCAAGGATAACAAAACGGGCGAACCCCTCATTGGAACCGTAATCCGGGTAAAGGAGCTGCCCAACGTGAGTACCACCACCGGACTTGATGGTACTTTCACCCTGCATGAACTGCCAGATAAAGGCAAGTTTACCATCATCGTTTCCTACATGTCGTACAAGACCAGGGAGATGGTGGTGAATGTGGCTAAAGACTTCTCCAAAGATGGAAAAGAGGGAAAGAATGGACAGTTGACCATCGCCATGGATGAAGATCAGAAGCAGTTGGGCGAAGTGGTGGTTACCGGTCATCGTGAATACCGCAGCGACCGCAGCGCCATAGAAACTGTGAAGAATGCCGGCAACGTGCTCAACGTGATGAGCCAACAGAGCATCCAGCTTTCGCCTGACGTCAACGTGGCGAGCGTTCTGCAGCGACTATCGGGTGTAACCATGGAGCGTGATGCTTCGGGCGAGGCTTCCTACGCCATCCTTCGAGGTATGGACAAGCGCTACAACTACACCCTGGTGAACGGCGTGAAGATTCCTAGTCCGGATGATAAAAACCGTTACATCCCATTGAATATCTTCCCTTCAGATCTGATGGACCGCCTCGTGGTTTCCAAGTCTCTGACTGCTGATATGGAAGGAGATGCAGCCGGCGGCGTGGTTGATATGGTGATGAAGGATGCCCCATCCCGCTTCCAGATTCAGGCAAATGCAGCCATCGGAGCAAGTGATTATTTCTGGAAGAATGGCAGAGATTATCTTACCAGCAACCGCTCTGATTATACAAAGAAATCTCCTTACGAGGCTTTCGGAAAAGACTATAAGGCACAGATGAGCGATTTCAAGAACGGTCCTGTTCAGTTGAAGAGCCATTCTCTTCCTGCTCCTAACTTCATAGGAGGTCTGAGCATCGGCAACCGCTTCTGGAACGACCGCCTGGGCGTGATGCTTGCCGGAAGCGTGCAGAATGTTTTCCGTGGTACCGAGCGCACCTACAATTCCGTAAAAATGGCTTCGGGCGAGCAGGCCATGTACATTTCCAATCTGCAGCATCGCTACTATAGCATCCACGACCTTACTGCGGGTGCTCATGCCAAGTTCGACTTAACCCTGCCTGGTCACAAGCTGGAATGGTACAACATGTATGTGCGCACCAATTCCAAGGGCATCAGATACAATAACAGCGTCAACACCGAATACATCGGAGCCGACAGCTACACCCAGGACGATGAGGTGCGCTCTCTCTCAACCACCCAGAGCATCTTCGCCACCAATCTGAAGGGTACGCATCATCTAACCAAGGATTTTACCGTAGATTGGTCGGGCGTATTCTCGCAGGCTAAGGAGGAAGATCCGGATAGAACTTACGTTACCCTGACCAACACCATCAGCAGAACTGCCGAGAATGGCGGAGATGCCGTTTCTGGTTCCATCTGGGAAGGCGACAAGAGCATCACCAAGACCTTGCCTAAGAGTGCCGAGCGCCGATTCCAGCATAACAAGAATACCGACTGGGCGGGTTACATCAACCTCTCTTACGATACCCATTTCGACAACTCTGTGGAGGCTCTCTGGAAGGCGGGCGCACAGTATCGCAGAAAGGAGCGCAGCAACAGATATTATTCTTACATCTTCAATCCTGCCGACATCTCGCAGCGATTGGATGGCAACGGAATAGACCAGTTTGCTCACATCGATTGGGTTTGCAAGACTCCTTATTCTCAGGCTTCTCAGCTCAACTACGATTCCAAGGAACACATCGGCGGTGCCTATGCCATGGTAACCCTGAAGAGCGAGGTGGGCGAACTGAATGCCGGTTTCCGTGCCGAGCACACCAACCAGATTTACACCATGCTCCAGCACTTCCGCAACATGGGACAGGTGGGCGAGCAGAGCTACTGGGATTATCTACCATCGGCATCCATCAAGTGGACGCCAACCAAGAAGATGAACGTGCGTCTCTCTTACTATCGCTCCATCAACCGTCCGGGCTTCTACGAGATAGTGCCTTATCAGATTCAGGGCGAGGAGTATCAGGAAAAGGGTAATCCAAACCTGAAGCGTGCCCGCATCGACAACATCGACCTGCGCTGGGAGTGGTTCCCAAGCAAGACCGAGCAGATTCTTGCCGGCGTATTCTATAAGTATCTGAAAGATCCTATCGAGCAGGTGTTTGTAACATCGGATGGCAAGATTGGTGCCGGAACCGATGCCTACTACATGCCGGATAACCTGGGTAATGCCAAGAACATGGGCTTCGAAATCGACGTGATCAAGTACATCCGCCACTTCGGAGTAAAGGCGAATTATACTTACACCCATTCTGAAATCACCACCTCGAAGCGTGAGTACAAGGAGGGTAGTGCCGAGTATAAATCGGGTGTAACCCAGACCCGTCCGCTGGTAAACCAGGCTCCTCATACCGCCAACATCTCCTTATTATATAAGGATACGGAGCATGGCTGGAATGCGCAGCTGGCCTCTTCCTTCACGGGCACCAAGCTTGCCCTGGTTTCTCCCTTCAAGGATGCCGACCAGTGGGATAAGGCGATGTTCGGTCTCGACCTGAGTGCCGAGAAGCAATTCAAGAACGGTATCTCCATCTTCTTCAAGGCAAACAATCTGCTCGATGCCAAGCGCGAGAGATACTTGAAGACTGTGAACAAGAGCAACCTGGAGTATGAGGGTCAGAAGAGCGATAAGACCATCGTGGGAACTTATCTGTATGGCAGAACCTTCCTGCTGGGAGTAAGATACAAGTTATAAAAGGTAAAAAGAAAAAAGGTAAAAAATGAAAAAGATAAATACTTTTGCTGCTTTGCTGTTGATGGCAGCAGCTGCAATGTTCTCCACATCTTGCGAGAACGATAATATCAATCCATACGATTACGTGAATAATGGCGGTAATGGAAGTGATGGCAATGAAAACCAGGGTTCTAAGGATGTCATCACAACGAAGGTGGCAGAATATCCTGCAGGTTCTGTGGTTTGGACCAAGGATACTACCCTGAGCCAGAGCGTTGAGATTCCTGTAGGAGCATCGCTCTACATTGAGCCGGGCGTAACCGTTACCTGCAAGTCAGAGGTTCAGGTGCCGGTAGAAATCGTAGTATTGGGCAATCTCTATTGTATGGGAACTGCTGAGAAGCCAGTAGTCTTTACTTCTGATACCAGGAAGCCTGCTGATTGGGGCGGCATCATCTGCGGATATAATTCAGAGGAGGTGGTGCTCAACCACGTGGATGTGGCCTATGCCGGTGCTACTCCTACCGAGAGTTCAGCTTCTTTCCAGAACAAGCTTTTCAAGACCACCATCGATGGCGGAGTGCCAGCCTTTCACTTTTGTAATGTAAACGGCAAGTTTGTGATGACCAACTGTTTCTTCCATGACAACTACAACGACCAGACTTACTTCACCGGTGGTAACGGCGTGATTATCAACAATATCTTTGCCGATAGCGGAAATGCAGCCGATGGCGGTGAGGCCATCAACGTGAAGGCAGGTTGCAAGCTCGATGTAGCCAACAACATCATCTACAACGCCTGCACCAACGCCTTCAAGCTTTCTAATGCCGGAAATAGCGAGGTAATCCCTCTCTCTGAGATGACCGTCTATAACAACACCATCGTCAATTGCGGCTGGCGCCGTTCCAAGAACAAGAAGGGTGGTTCTGTCTGGGTAGAGAAGGCAGCGAAGCCAGTCTTCGTGAACAATCTCATCTACGATTCCCGTTTCGGACTGAAGCAGCCAAAGAAGGATGGTGCTGATATGGAGCACAGTCGTCTTACACCAAACTACTACTTTGCATCTACAGAGACAGGCGTAGCTCAGATGGCGAAGGATGCAGAGCTCGGCATCTGGTTTGATACCGATATCAAGAGCAGTGTGGCTGGTCAGCTCAATCCACTCTTCAAGAGTTTCACTCAGAGTGAGAAGATGAATATCAATTGCGAGATAGATGATGTAGCCCAAGGTGCTCCATTGGCATTCGACAAGAGTTGGAATTTCGATTATCAGGCAGGCAGTCCTGCCCTCTCAGGAGGTGTAACCGATTTTGCCCGCCTCTTCCCACAAGGTCTGCCATTCTTCGGCATGAAGCAGGTGAATTTCCTGGATAAGAATAACGACCAGAACTATTACTTCGCCGCCCCATTGCCAAGCGCAAGATTCGGAGCGTGGCTGTAAAATGATTAATTTTGTGTTAATCTTAGGAAAAGTCTTGGTTGTTATTAGGAAAAAATGTACTATTTGCCTAATAGAAAGTTTCGTTCAGCGACGTTGAATGTACGTTCAATGTCGCTGAAAACATAAAAGAAAGTAAACACGATGGCAATAAGACTGAGGGCGCCTCCTACAAGTGCCAGGAGCAGCAACGCTATGCCCATTAATACTCCAGTTTCTTCCTTTTCGGTACTTTGTTGAGTTCCTGCTGGTGCTTGTATATCCTCTTTCTGGGCATCTGCGTTAGAGGCTTGTTTCCCTTTCTGTTGGGCAACGGCAGCCAGTTCCGTCTTTTCATTCTTGCCGTCAGCAACAATACCGTAGAATTTCACCGCCACAACTTGATGAGCAAACTGCAAGCAATGTGGCAAATATGGTGAAAAAGGCGATGCAGATGGGGTTGGCGTTCATCAAGCATTGAAAACAATCTTATTTTTCAAATAAAAAGACTAATTAGTAAACTGATGACTTTTCCTCGTACAAGTATAAAAACTTCTAATTTTAACAAAAATATAGCGCATAATTAGTTGGGGATTCATAAAAAATAGGTAATTTTGCAACCGGCAATTGAATACAAAGTTAATATTAAAAATAAAGAACTATGATTAGATTAAATGTATTTTTTGAGAAAAAGGAGGAGGTAAAGGTTGAGGAAATCAACGCTTTGTGTAAGGAGCTGGTAGAGAAGTCCTTGAAGGACAATGGCAATATTGCCTACGACTATTTCACCAGTGGAACTCGCAATGGTGTGATGATGATCTGCGAGACATGGGAGAACGAGGAGGTTCTGAAAGCTCACATGGCTTCTGAGCATTTCACTACACTGGTTCCAAAGATTGAAGCTCTTACCAAGAATGGCTTGAAACTGGAGCAGTTCACATTCTAAATCTTTTCAGACATCAGCCAGTGGTGATACTTAATCTTCTTCATCACCGGCTGATGTTCTCATTATTATTATATAGTTCTATTTTACTTCTGTGAGCTTACCCGTTTGGGAATCGATGATATAACCATGCAGATTGACATCCTTTGGTACAAGAGGGTGAGTACGGATGGTATCAATCGTATTTCTTACAGAATCCTCTGTGTCATGGAATCCCTCCAGCCAATGGTCTAGGTCGATGCCGCAAAGTCCGATGGTGTCGATGACATCCTGATGGATGCCACGCTTGAGCATCAATTCCTTCATCTGCTGGCCGTTCATGTGGCAGGCACCGCAGTTGGAGTGGGCGATAACCATGATTTCCTCTACACCCAGTTCGTAAATGGCAACCAGGAGGCTGCGCATGGCAGAGTCGAATGGACTGATAACCAGTCCACCTGCATTCTTGATGAGCTTGGCATCTCCATTCTTCAATCCCAATGCCGCCGGCAGAAGCTCTGTCAGGCGGGTATCCATACAGGAAAGGATGGCAAGCTTCTTATCTGGGTATTTGCTCGTAAGATACTTCTCGTAGCCCTTGTTGGCTACGAATTCCTCGTTATACTTGATAATTTCTTCTATAATCATAGTAGTGCAAATGAAATGTGAAACGAATTTTTCCTATTTCTCAGGGGTAGGCTTGAGATAAGCCATGAATTTCTCCGGCTGATAGTTGAGAATCAGTTCTTCCGGGAACTCAGCTTTCTCTACCAGCGGCATGATGTTGCTGTAGTCGGCAATCATGGCAGAGAAGTGGGCATCACTTCCAAAGATGACAGGGGTCTCGTACTTCTTGGCAAGTTCCAGCAGTTCCAGGTTATTGGGAGCTGCCACCGTCTTGTGGCGGATGGGAGCCATGGAGTGATTGTTGATTTCGAGCAGGGTATGCGTCTCCTTGGAAACCTTCATCAGAGCCTCGAAATCCAGTTCTGCCGTTCCATCTCCAGGATGGGAGATAATCTGCACGAATGGATTGCGCATGGCATTGATGACACCCTGCGTGTTCTCTTCCTTGGTCCCTCCCTGCCAGCAAAGGCTATGAATGCCGGCGATTCGGATATCAAGCATGCGCCAGTAATCCTCATCGAGGTCAATATCGCCCTGGGTATTGAGGATGTTGAGTTCCGCTCCCAGCATCAGCTTGATTCCATAGAGCTGACGGGGAACGCAATGCAGGTTTCTGAAATAGATGGGATCACAGGTGCCTGGGATATGTGGTCCGTGCTCTGTGATTCCCAGTATTTCCAACCCCTTTTCTTTTGCAGCCAAGGTCATTTCCTGCAAACTGCTGAAGGCATGACCCGATGCTATGGTATGTGTATGAACGTCTAATAATGTTTTCATACTGCAAAGGTACGGATATTTTGCGAATTAGTTTATTTCTCCATGATTAAAAAACATTTTTTTCTTCGAAAATAGATGTTTTCCCACTTTTTACGCCTCCTCCTTCTTCGTTTTAGGAAGTACGAGGTTGAGAATCACGCCGATGACGGCAGAGAGACCGATGCCTGAAATGGCGAAGGAACCGGAGGAGAGGACAGCACCACCCAAGCCCATCGTCAGCATCACCGAGATGATGATGACATTGCGGGTTTCATTCATATCTACCTTGTTCTGCATCAGATTCTGAACACCCACACTGGCGATGGTGCCGAAAAGAAGCAGCATGATGCCACCTAATACCGCTTGAGGTATGCTCTGCAGCAAGGCACTCAATTTGCCCACGATAGAGAAACAGATGGCGGTGGCTGCGGATATGCGAATCACGGCAGGACTTGTGACCTTGGTGATAGACATCGCTCCCGTTACTTCAGAATAGGTAGTCTCAGGAGGACCACCCAGGAAGGCGGAACAGAGACACGCCACTCCATCGCCCAACATCGTGCGATGCAATCCCGGATCTGCCACGAAATCCTTCTTCGCCACGGCACTCACCACATACACGTCGCCGATATGTTCCAGCACTGGTGCTATCGCCACGGGTAACATATAGAGAAATGGCGCCCAGGAGAAATGGGTGATGGTATCGAAGCTTACCGGACAGGAGAACCACGAAGCCGCTGCTACATCCGAGAAATCTACCTCGCCCATGCAGATGGCGATGACGTAACCTACGATAACGCCCGAAATGATAGGCACCAGCTTCATCAGTCCTTTGCAGAAGGTAAGTACCAGGATGGCGGTGATAAGCGATGCGAAGGCGAGAACCCAGTTGGTCTTAGCCATATTCACAGCGCTGCCCGAAAGGGAAAGACCGATAAGGATGATGGCGGGTCCGATGACTACCGGAGGGAAAATCCTATCCAGCAGTTTCTTGCCCTGCCATTTTACTAGGGCGCTCATGATGAAATACACCAGGGAGACGCTGGTAAGTCCGGCGATGGTTCCCGGAAGTCCCCACTGCTTGGTGGCAGCGATGATAGGAGCGATGAAGGCGAAGGAACTGCCCAGGAAGATAGGCACCTTGCCCTTGGTGATGAAGTGAAAGAGAAAGGTTCCCACACCTGCGGTGAAGAGAGCCGTTGCCGGATCGATGCCTATCAGGAGAGGCACCAGAACCGTTGCGCCGAAAGCCACAAATAGGAATTGTACTCCCACAAGGGTTTTCTTGGTCATAGAAAGTTGTTCTGTATTCATTATTGTTATATGAAAATGATTTTTGTTTCTGTTTATAGCTTGCTAAATCTTTGCAAAAATACGAATAAAGTTTGAAAATACCAAGAATCTCTTTCTTTTATTTCGCAAATCCTTTCTTTTTCTTCACTCTCTTTCCAACGAAGTTCCAGGATGACATCTCTAAATTTCCCCTTGTGATACTAAATATTTGCCGAAAAAGTTGGCTGTTATTATTTCTTTATGTAACTTTGCCGCAACTATTTTGTTTTAGTTAATTAAAAAATATGTTTTATATGGACAAAAAAAGAATATTGGAATATCTCATTAAGATAATTAAAATCAAAAGCGGTATCGATTTTAAAAAGGAAAAGCCTTTGAAATTAGATGAATCTTCTAACTTCGAAAATGGCTTTTTGGGTAGAGAAATTTATGAAAAACTTTTTCAAATCTATGATGAAAAAAATAAGCAGAAAAAGATAAAGGATACAAAGGAAGATGATCTAAAAGTGCTGGTTTTGCCTAAAATTATCAAAAGCGAAAGACTTATTGATGAAATGAATAAAGAAGGGAAGATATGTCATGAGACAGACGTACTAGATATACCAGTTCTTTATATTCCAGCTATTCTTGATATGAATGGACAATTAAAGGTCAATACAACTAAGACTCCATGGATACCGATTGAGATTTTGGCTCCTTTTGGAAATAATGTTTCTATTGGTGAATGGAAAGATAAAGATTTCAATCTAACAGAAGGTATCAGCAATAAAAATGAAATTCTTTGGGATAAATATATTGCTAAGGTGAAGGAATATTACAAATTTCAGATAGAAAATGACTGGGATTCTACATTCCTTAAAAATTCTGAAAAGAAAAACAGTTACTATGAGATTTATCCTTCTGCATGGATTATTTTGGATGAAACAGTGGAAGCTTATGGCAAGATACTCGAATTATATCATTTCTTGTTTGAGCATATTGATGAAAATATGAAATCGGTTCCATTACTCAACAAGCTGCTTTTTCCTTCAAAAGATACCGAAGAAGGTTTATATGGAGAATTGAATATTAAATCAATGAAAAAACATTTAGGAGTTATGAGTGGTAAATGGCCTCTTTCTCCTTCTCAAAGAGAATCACTTCATCATTTGAATGAAACGAAAGATGGAGAGATTTTAGCAGTGTCAGGTCCTCCGGGAACAGGTAAGACAACACTTTTACAAAGTGTTGTTGCTGATTTGTTTGTCAAACATGCAAAAGAAGGTCTGAAAGCTCCCATCATTGTAGCAACTTCTACTAATAACAAAGCTGTTACCAATATAATGGATTCTTTTGCAAATGTGGTAGAGGAAGATTCTGATAAAAATGAAAAGAGAAAGTTGTTAGAAAGAAGATGGATTGGACTATCTTCTTTTTCGGTATATTTTCCTTCTGATGCTAAGAAGAATGATCCACATTTTAAGACGAATAAAGAAGGTGGTATAGATTATGAGAGTATAGAACATAAAAATAATAGCCAAGCAGAAAACGAAAAATTTGAGGAATTTAAGAATACGTTCCAGGAGTGTTGTGATAAATGTTATCATATAAAAAATACTAATGAGAACTCCTATTGGGAGGGTGTAATGAAGTATCTTCAAGATGAAATTCAAAAGCGTGAATCGAAATTAAAAGAAATATTATCTGCTGTTGAAAAGCCGACGGTTCAATATAGTAATCAGAAAAAAAAGACATTATGTCAGAAGTTCTTGAGCTTTTTAGGTTTTTATAAATCTGAAGCTCAGCCCGATTCCTCTAATAGAAAACTTGAGAATCTATTAGAGAGTCTGAACGAATTTGGATTCGATTATAAGGAGAAACTTTTGCATATAACAAAAAGTCTTCATAAAGATGATAAAAAAGTTAAAGATATCCCCGAAAATGGTATTAGTGAGTTGAGTGCTGTGGGGCTTGAAGAAATAAATGGTATTTTAGATATAACGTTAAGATATCAGATGTTTTGGCTTGCAGTTCATTATTATGAGGCTAGTTGGTTAATGGCAAATGATTGTCTAGATGAAAGAAAATATACCTATAAATATTTAAGCATCCAAGACAAAAGATTCCATAGAATGGCAAAGATTACACCTTGTATGGTGATGACATTCTTTAAATTGCCAGATGTCTTTAGGGGAGCATTAGATAGAACAAGGAATTCAAATCAATCGGGAAAAATGAAAATATCGAAAGAATCTGATGATTTAAAACAGTTACCATATATGCGGAACATAGATCTTTTGATTGTAGATGAAGCAGGACAGGTCGCTCCAGAATTGGCCATTCCTTCATTTGCCTTAGCCAAGAAGGCTATCGTCGTAGGTGATGTGCATCAAATACCACCAGTGTATTCTGTTAGTGAGGTCGTAGATTATGAAATGCATAAGAAAATTCTTGGTAAGGATTCAATAGAAAATATATCGGAGTTCTTAACTCTTCCTTTAAACTGCTCTTCTTCAAGCTTGATGTCTTTGGCAACAAGTGCATGCAAGTTTCAAAAGAAAGGGGAGAGAGGAATGTTTCTTAGTGAGCATAGACGTTGTTACAAAGAAATCATTAGCTTCTGCAATGAGTTGGTTTATCATGGACGTCTGAATCCTCGTAGGCCAGATGAGTTTGAAAATGATAGATTCTTAGGTCCAAACTGTCCTGTCATGGGGTCTTTTCATGTTAGTCATCAGAACTCTGAGGTTGATGGTGAGAGTAGAATTTGCATGCAAGAGGCTGAAGCTATTGCAAAATGGATAGATCAAAATTTTGAAGAGATAAGGAATACATATTCGAAAGATGGTAAATTTGCGATAGAAAAAACAATTTCGGTTATTACGCCATTTAAGGCTCAGGTGGACAAGATAAAAGTAGCTTTAGAAGAAGTGTCTAAGAAGCATAAGGTTGGAAAGATTCCTTGTGGAACAGTACATACTTTCCAAGGTGCAGAGAGCAAGATAGTTATATTCTCTACTGTATATGGTCGTCAAGAGGGGTGGAAGTTTATCAAGGAGAATGACAATCTGATAAATGTAGCAGTTTCTAGACCAAAAGATTATTTTTTCACCTTTGGCGAAAGATCAATTGGAGGCTGTACAGATAATGAGGATGATAAGGATAAAAATGTGGCTCAACTCTTGCTAAAATATACAAAGACAGAGATTCCTGCCCAAATTATAAAGGTTCCTCTATAAAAATATGATGAGGAACATCTAGGTAAATTGTATCGATTCACAAATCTGCAAGAATCTTGCAATCTAGTTGGGGCATTACTCTTGTAAAGGGGAAAAACTTTGAAAACTATCTCATAATCAAAGATTTTCCCCTTTTTTCTTTACACCTCTTCCTTCTTCGATTTAGGAAGTACGAGGTTGATAATCACGCCGATGGCAGAACCAATGACTATTTCGCAAATCCTTTCTTTTTCTTCATCCTCTTACCCACGAAGTTCCAGGAAGGCATCTTCTTCAGGGTACTTCTCACGGGCTGTACATCCCAGAGCAGGAAGATAATCAGCACGGCAATGCCGATGAGGCAGGTGATGCCATAGAGATTCCGGATGCTGAGCATCAGAAGATTGGTGGCATTGTAGGGCAAGCCACGCGACATGTTGTCTGTCATCTGATAACGGAGCCCGAAACTGTACAGGCCTGAGCACATAGCCGACATCGGACCATTGCGGATGATGCCTGCCATCGTCAATCCCATGAAGAAATGCTGGAACGGCATCAGTTCTTCCAGATACACGGTGAGCATGCAGAAGAAGATAGCATTGCCGAAGCTTCTGAGAAAACAGGGCAGATAGAGTGCTTCGATGTTGAGACCCGGATCGATGAGGAAATACATCATCACGGGATAACATACCATCGTTGCCACACCTATCGTGAGCAGACGGGTGTATTTCTGATGAAGCACCTTGCACCAGAAGAGGCAGAAGAGGCAGCCGGCGATGGCACCCGTCCATTCCACGAAGTTGAGCACATTGGTGGTGATGTTGCCGAAATGTAGCACGCCACCCGTAAAGGCGGTTTGCAGCACTTTAGGCGTACTGCCCATAAACTCTACGAAGGCAAAAAGGATGAGCAGCGGGATGAGTCGCTTATACTTCCATGCCGCCGGAGCGATGTAAGGGTGACGGATGTGAAACATTCGCTGGATGCAGAAATATCCGGTAAATATAAAGAGCAATACATCCATCTGCATGATCTTCGAATCGAGCCAGTTGTAGTGCTCGCCATAGGTGAAGAAGAAGATGAACTCCAGCATCCATGCCGACCACAGAATGCAGCCCAGATAGTCGAGACTGATGAAGGGCAGAGGTTTCATGAAGCGGAAGTCGTGGGTGGTGACATACACGATGAGTGCCACCAGGAGCAGGGCTCCCGTCATCGTCCAGTTGATGATGCGCCAATCCTGATAGATGTAAATCAGGTGTTCGGTAATCCAAGGCGAGAGGAACATGTTTCCCAGTACGATGCAGTAGAGCAGGGGGAAGAAGATGGTGAAATCGCGCTTGGAGGTCATCCACAACTGGATGGTGCTCATACATTCGAAGGTTCCGCAGAGCTTGAAGAAACCTGCGATGTAAGCGAGAATGCACATCAAGGGTACCGAGTCGGTCCACATGATGAGGAAATTACAGGTTGCCACTACCAGTGCCGCATTCAGCAGGAGCTGGCGGTTGGTAAAGTGGAACTTCATCTTGAAGAGGAAGGGGAATGGCATCGCCACGCCCACCACGTTGAACATGATGATCATGAGTACGTCTTCTCTCATCAAACTGTATTCGCCCATTACCTGGCTCATGGCTCCTCCATAGATTCCGCCCGACATCAGGAAGATGAAGGCGAAGAGGAGATAAATCCATGGTTGTAACCGGCGAGGAATATATCCATTGAACGAAGGAACCCGGAAGGGTCCCTGTAACATAGGAGGTCCTGGCATTTTTTATAATTAATAATTTATAGTTTATAGAACATTCTATTTGATGCGAACCTTGGCTTCTACATTCAGTCCGGCACGGAGCAGGGCTATCTGTTTCGGGTCATTGTCCTTGGTAAGGGCGATGCGCACAGGCACACGCTGCTCTACCTTTACGAAGTTGCCGGTGGCATTATCCACAGGAATCATGGAATAGGCATTGCCGGCTGCGGCAGAAAGGGCTTCTACCTTGCCATGGAATACTACACCCGGGATGGCATCGGCGGTGAAATCTACAGTCTTGCCCATGGTGATGCCGTCCATCTGAGTCTCACGATAATTGGCTACCACCCAAACATCATTGTCATCCACGATGCGGGCGAGCATCTGACCAGGCTGCACCAGCTGTCCCTCGTGAATATCCTTTCTTCCCATCACGCCATCGCAGGTTGCCACGATTACGGTATAGGAAAGATTCAGACGAGCCAGATTGAGTTGTGCCTCTGCCACGCTCTCTCCGGCACGGGAACCGCCAAGTTGCTGGGTCTGTACATTGCGAACTGATGCGGCACTAGCCTTGCGGCTGCTTGCCTGCTCATAACGTGCCTTGGCTCCCTGATAGCGGGCATAAGCATTGTCATATTGCTGACGGGTTACCGCATCCTTCTTCATCAAAGCCGCAAAGCGGTCGAAGTCCTGCTTGGCATTCATCATATCCACACGAGCCTCCTCGATGCCGGCAGCTGCTGTCTGCACATTGGTATTGGTGGTGCCCATGCTGGCAGTAACTACCGAAGAACTTGACTTGGATCCACGCAAGCCGGCTTCAGCCTGAGCCACATGCAGACGGAACTCTGCATCCTCGATGATAACAAGGGTATCGCCCTTTTTTACGTGCTGATAGTCGTTGAAACGAATCTCCTTGATGAATCCCGGTACACGGGTATTGATAGGGGTGATATGGCGGTTTACCTGTGCATCATCTGTGTAAGCCACATCGCTGCCATGATAGAAATGACTGAAGCACCAGCCGATAGCTCCCAGAAAAAGGAGGATAATTACTACATTATATATTCTCTTGATAATCTTCTTGCTCATAATCTCTTGATAATTGTTTTCGATAAAAACTCTTAATTCTGAATTTTAAAATTAAATTTCTCCAGCCACGTACTTCATGCGATAGTAGGCATAGACGATGTTGATGCGGGCATCCACCTCGCTGAGCTCGGCATTGAGCTTGAGGTTGGAGGCATCCACCATATCCGTAACCAGGGCGAGCTGGCTGAGATAGCGGGCATTCATCACATCGTAGTTCTGCTGTGCCAGTTCCACGCTCTTTCGCTGCGTTTCCAGTTCCACGTAGGTTTGCTGATACTGCACGTAGGCAGCCTGCACATTATTGTTAAGCTGCTCTGCCTGAACGGCATGTGCCTCTTTAGCCTGTCGGGTCTCTACGGCAGCCTGCTTGATGCGCTTGTTGCTCTTGAAGAGAGAGCTGAGGCTGTATTTCACACCCACGCCCACATACCAGACGTTGAGGTTCTTGTCAACAGGTGGCAATTCGAAGAGGATAGGTCCATCGAAGTTATCTGCGGCAACGAAAGCTACCTTTGGCAGAAGGTCGCTCTTGGCAATCTTTTCTTTCTGTTCTGCGATGCGGATGGCGTTGTTGCTTTGCTCTAGGAGTGGGGAATTCAGGGTGCCTGCTGTCTGCCAGTAAGCCTCGCCTTCCTTGCCGTAGGTTTTGTCGGCAATGGTGGCATCGGGGATAATCAGTGCATCCTGGTTCATTCCTAGGGTATTGCAAAGCTGATAGTTCAGGATGCTTCGGTTGTTTCGGAGTGCCGTAAGACCGAGTTTGAGACTTTCCATTTGGAGTTCGTATCGGGTGATGTCGTTCTTCAGCGCCATACCTTGTGTCTGTTTCTCCTTGATGTCGTCGATGAGCTGGCGGGTCAACTCGATGTTCTTTTCATACACCTTGATGCGGTTGTCTATCTTATAAAGGTCGAGATATTGCCCCAGGGCGATGAAGCGAATCTGCTGTCGGGTGAGTTTCACGCCTACTTCTGCCTGCTGCTTTCCGAGTTCGGCGAGCTTGATGCCTGCATTGATGGCTCCACCGGCATAAACCACCTGCTGTGCCTGGAAGGAGAAGTTGTTGCCGAAATGTGGGGATTTCAAACCATGAACGTTGCTGAAGTCACGGTCGGTAATCAGTGCATTGCCGATATAGCTGAATGAGAGGGAAGCATCAAGGTCGGGCAGTTTCTTGCTTTTTGCCGCTTCGATGCCGAGATGGGCTGCTTCTACTCCTGATAATGAAGTGCGAAGACTTTTGCTGTTATCCTCAACCTTCTGGAAAAGCTGGCTGATAGTCATGTTTTCTTTCTTGCTGACAGGCAAGGAAGCAGCCGCCCCTACGGTGGTTTGTGATTGAGCCGAAGCCCAATGGGTTCCTCCTGCAAGCAGAAGGCTTACAAATAAGATGTTCTTAATCATTGATCATTACTTTTTGAATTTCGGGTGCAAAGGTACGGAGTTTTGAGCGAACAATCGCTTTAAATATTTCGCAGCGGATGGACGATTTGGGAATAATAGTTCTTTTATATCACATATTTTATGTAATTTTGCAACCGAAATAGGAATAAAGAGATATAATAACTCTATATATAATAAGGTGTAGATGGAATTATCAGAATTAAGCAGTCAGCAGGAAGCAAGTCTTTTCCTCTCTGGTTTGGAGGAATGGCAGGAGGGTCCGCAAGTTTTGACTTACGGAGCAATATTGATTTGCCGGAAGGGAAAGGCGAGGCTGAATGTGAATTATAAGGATTGGGAACTTTACGAGGGGGCGGTGATTACGCTGTTCCCGAATGATGTGGTGGAATTGAAGGTTGACGGGGATTGCAAATCCCCTCAAACTGAAAATGGGGATTGCAAATCCCCTGAAACTGAAAACGGGGATTGCAAATCCCCTGAAACTGAAAACGGGGATTGCAAATCCCCTCAAACAGCGAACAGTTTCCAGGCCGAAATCCTGAAATATAATCCTTCCTTGCTTCGCGAAGCAAGCTTGCAGCTGGAGCAGACGGTGTATTCTTCCTTGCGGGAAGACCGCTGCCGGCAGGATACCCCCGTGGTGACAAACATCATCAATGGGATGTTTGGTTTATTGAAGGTATATTTCGACCAGTCGGAGTGTACCTGCATCTCGCAGTTGGTATTGTGCCAGTTGAAGGCATTCTTCATCGGTTTTCATGAGTATCTTCAGCGCAATCCGCAATACCGACCAGATGAAGTAAAATCGTATCGTGTAAGAGAATTGTTCAATCGGTTTATGATGCTGCTGGAGAGGGACTACAAGATTTCAAGGGATGTGAACTATTATGCCGAACAGATGAATATCTCCTCGAAATATCTGACCAACATCGTGAATCAGGTGACGGGGCATACCCCCAAGACCATCATCGACCAATACGTGATTCTGCAACTCAAGATGCATCTTAAGCGGACCACGCAAAGCATCAAGGAGATGGCTTGGGAGTTTCATTTTGCCGATGTCAGTTTCTTCTGCCGATATTTCAAAAAGCATACAGGTCTGACACCGCAGCAGATAAGGTCGTAATCACAATCTTCAGTTTTTCTCTGATCTCGGCTTCTTCTATCTCGCCGATGTATTCTGGTGACAACGCCTTGAGTTCTTCGAGGCATCCCATCTGCATCATGGTGGCGATAGGGAGGAGCTTATGTGCCGCCTTTCCTATGCGGTCGGTAGATAAGGATTCCTCTTCTACGGCTTCTTTCAGATTCGTGAGATGAGCGGCAAGTTCCTGCTTCACGGTATCAAGAATCTCCTTTGCCGCCTCTTCGTCGCCTCCGGCAAAAGCGAGGAGAGAATCAAGCTGAGGCTTGGATTGGGACTCTATTCCCAGAATATCAGACAGTTTCTCCATGCTGAATGGCTTGAACAGGCAATCGTCGAAGCCGGCTTTCAGAAGCTGTTCCAGGATGCTTGTATCGTGAGCCGTCATTGCCACCACCATCATGTTGGTATGGTTGATGTGGGCAATCATATCCATGCCGTTCATCTCCGGCATTTCGATATCCATCAGCATCAAGGCAGGCTGCTCGTTATGCAGCGTGGTGAGGGCATCCATCACATGGTTGCAGGCGAAAACCTGCCAGGTGTCGCCTACGATGCGGCGCAACATCTCCTGGAGAAGCTGGAGCTGCAGCTTGTCATCATCCAGAATCAGAATCTTGTGGTTGGCAAATTCCGGCTTCTTCTTTATATCAGTAACCTGATGGCTGCCGGAATTCTGTCCTTCCTTATCTTGAGCAGAATCGGGAGAAGAATCATGCTCAACTTCTGATGGAGCCATTTCATGAGACTCCTCCTTTGGTGCTGGCTCGATAGGGATGGTGACGATGAATGTAGAACCTTTGCCTAGGATAGAGTGGAGGATGATTTCTCCGCCAAGCAGCGAAACCAGTTCCTGGGTGATGGACAATCCCAAACCGGTTCCCTCGATGCCCTGGGCGCTCTTCAATCTCGTAAACGCCTGGAACACCTTCTGTTTCTCCTCATCGGTCATTCCCTTTCCCGTATCCTTTACGCTCAGGGTAAGCGTAGGCTTGCCCAGAATTTCTGAAACCTGTGCCTGGATGGTAACGCTGCCCCGGTCGGTATATTTGATGGCGTTGCTTACCAGATTATCCAATATCTGACGAATGCGGAAGGCATCAGCACGAAAGTTCTCCATCCCCTTCATCTTGCATTCGAATGAAATCTCCAATCCTTTCTCTTCTGCCCGCAATTTCATTCCCTCTACCGATTCTGCTACCAGTTGTGCCGGTGAGAAAGAGGTAGGATGAACCTTCATCAGTCCGTTCTCCAACTGATGATAATCGAGCAGCGAGGCAACGAGATGTGAAAGATGAGCGGCAGAGTTCTTGATGTTCTGGAGGCATTCGATGCCCTGAGGATTGCTGACGTAATCTTTCATCAGATCGATGAAGCCCGAGATAGAGGCAGCTGGCGCCTTGATATCGTGGGTGATGGTGAGGAGCAGGCGCTCGCGCTGGTTCATGATACGCTGGATTTCCTCATTGGCAGCCTCCAGGTTTTCCCTGTAGATACGCTCCTTTCTGGCATCGCGCCAGATAAACCAGATCATGATGCCGATGGCAAAGAAGGCTACGATGGCGAGCAGTTCCATCTGCCACAACAGATGCTTTCTTGCTTCCATCGCCTTCTCGATGGCTTCCTGCATATTGTCTTTTTCACGCTGGTGCACATCGCTCAGATGTTTGGCGGAGCGCAGGGCGAGTTTGGCACTCACCATCTTCAGTTCTTCCATCTCCCTATTGATGCTCTGCTTGTGGCCTTGCGTTTCCACTTTCTCCTTCTTGTCTATCTGTTCTAGGATGTTTGCCACGTTTTCCGCCACGTTTACTGGGGTGGTAACAGAATCGATGACAGCCCGGTTGCTGTCCTGTTTTACGCTCAAGGTTTCGGCGTGCTCCTTCTTGAAGGCATCGGCGAGTCGGCGGAAGAATCCCCTTCGGGTCTTCAATACCTCTACCGTAGTCTTCTTCGCCTCGTGGGTTTGAGGTGCCTTGGAGTGAACCAGTATGGAATCCTTTCCCGTATTCAGATTCTTCACCTTATTCTGCAGATAGTTTTGGGTAGGTCTTCCTGCCATGGCATCAGACAGTTGCTTCAGGTTTCTCTGCTCCTCTTTGAGCAGGGAAGAGATGGTACTATCGGCGGCACCCCTTTTCTGGATATACTCGCGCGAAGCTTCATTGATGGCATTGATGCTCTTGGTATTGCTATACACCAGACTGATTGCCAGAATCATGATAATGGCAATGGCGCTATATCCGAGGGCTACCTTGAGAGGAATATTGTTCTTGTGCATGAGAAATCGTTTAAAATTGATGAGCAGACTGATATCTTGCTCAATAGATATTTGTTTGCAAAGTTAATGCAAAAAAATGATATTAGAAAACAAAAGGGCTAAAAACAAGTCAGGAGACCAATGAATTCTATCATTAGTCTCCTGCCTGATTGAAAGCGACGCGTAATTACTAGTGTTATTCTATCTTTTCCTCAGTTAATTACTATTTTTTAAAGGTGATATTACTCTGCTACAGTAGAATCTGTTGCTGTAGAGTCTGCTGGAGTCTCTGCTGGAGTTTCAGCTGGTGTCTCTGCTGGAGTCTCTTTCTCTACTGTTGTGTCTGCTGGAGCAGCTGGTTCTGCTGGAGCTACTGTGTCAACTGGAGCTACTGATGATACACTTGCCATCTTGTTGCTGGCGAATACATTGCTCACTGAAACCATAACCATGGCAGCGATAGCTGCGAAAACTAACTTTTTCATAATCTTTTGTTTTTTTATTGTGAATATTATATTTATTACTTTCTTTGTGAACAAACCTTGCTTGCGTTACCGCTCATTGGCGTGTTCACTTTCTAATATCACAATCTACGTGCCAAAAAACGAAAGAATTATCTAATTGCTTGATTATCAATTGTAATTGCTCTTTGTGCCAGAATTCTACATTGTGGAAAGTGTGGAACTAGTGTGGAATTATTCCCCAAAAAGTTGGGGAATGGTCATCAGATTCCCCATTTTCCCCATTTTCCCATATCATCAAAAGCCGTACTTCTTTCTATCAGATACCGTATTTCTTCATCTTATTGTAGAGCGTCTTTCTATCCACGGCGAGCAATTGTGCAGCCTTGCTCTTGTTGCCGCCTGCTGCTTTCAGCGCAGCTTCTATTCTCTGCAGTTCCGTTTCCTCATCGTGCAGGGCGGTAGGGGCTTGTGGCTGGATATGCGCCATACTCTGTTCCAGTTCGGTTACTCCGATGTATCTTCCGGTGGCGAGCAGGGTAGCTCGTTTCATCACATTGTTCAGTTCTCGCAGGTTGCCCGGCCAGTTGTAGGCGGCAATTCGCTCCTTGGCTTTGCCGTCGAGTCCTTCCACATTTCTGTTCAGCTCCTTGTTGGCATGCTTGATAAAGAGGTCGGCAAAGAGGAAGAGGTCGGCACCACGGTCTTTCAGCTCCGGCATGTAGATGGTAAACTCATTGATGCGGTGGTAGAGGTCTTCACGGAAGTTGCCTTCTGCCACGCGTTGAGCCAGATTCTCATTGGTAGCGCATACCAGTCGGATATCGATATCTATTTCCTTGTTGCTTCCTACCGGACGGATTTTTCTTTCCTGGAGGGCACGGAGCAGCTGCACCTGTACTTCATAGTTCAGGTTTCCCATCTCATCGAGGAAGAGAGTTCCTCCGTTGGCAATCTCGAAAGCGCCCTTCTTGTCCTGGTCAGCTCCCGTAAACGATCCCTTCACATGACCGAAGAATTCTGATGCCGCCACCTCTTTAGGAATGGCACCGCAGTCGAGTGCGAAGAAAGGCTTATTGGCTCTAGTGCTGAGTTCATGGATTCTTCTAGCCACATATTCCTTACCTGTACCGCTGGCACCCAGGATGAGTACCGACATAGGGGTAGGGGCCACCAGCGAAACGAAACTGTAGAGCTTGCGTGAAGCCTCGCTTTCACCTTCCAGGTATTTGGGTACATCCCCATTGGCAGAGGAAGCCTGATTTCCTGCCTGCTTGCCAGGTGCAGCGTTTGTAGAAGTAGAATTTGAGTCTGTGGAACGCTGACTATCTGCTGAGGCAGCATACGGATCCTGTTTTTTCGGAGTCTTGATAGCTTCCTTGATCTTATCCAGAAGGATTTCCGGATGGAAAGGTTTTGCCACATAATCGGTAGCACCTGATTTCATGGCGAGCACCACATTCTGAATTTCTGCATAGCTGGTCATCACGATGAAAGGCACCTGCACGCCATGCTTTCTCATCCATTGCAGCAGGAAGATGCCGTCGTGATCGGGAAGGCGGAGATCTGATAATACCAGATCGAATCCTCTTTCTGCCTCCTCGCAAACCTGTATGGCGGCCTTGACCGAAGTAGTTTTCTCCACCTCGAATCCCTTCTTTCTGAGCCATGTCTGAATCATGGTTCCAAATGCGATGTCGTCTTCAACTATTAGAATCTTTTCCATGTCATTGCGATCTTACTGTCTTGTTGTATCTTTCTTACTTGTATCTTTGTCTTCTAAAAAGATAGTGTTGTTTCAGAGTGCAAAGTTAGCACTAATATTTTGAATCAGCAAGGAAAAAGGGCTTAATTGTTTAAATGAATCGAAAAAATTAGGAAGTAATCACATAAAAATGGAAACTAGTTGAGCTTTTTAACACTTCATCTATCTCTGAATTCAGGAAAAATATGTATTTTTGCATATTAAAACGAATCTATATAATATTTACGTACTAACAATAGTAGTTATGAAGAAACAAATACTTACATTGGCCATGCTGTCCGCTCTGGCGCTCTCAGCTCACGCCCAACAGCCAGCCAATCAGCTGTTGCCTTATCAGAACCCTAACCTTTCTGCCGAGGCAAGAGCCAATGACTTGCTTTCACGTCTGACCCTGGAGGAGAAGACGAAGCTGATGATGGATGCTTCGCCTGCCATCTCCCGACTGGGTATCCCTCAGTTTCAATGGTGGAACGAGGCGCTGCATGGTGTGGCACGCAACGGATATGCCACGGTTTTCCCTATCACCATGCATATGGCTTCTTCCTGGGATGATGCCTTGCTCTATCAGGTGTTTACTGCCGTAAGCGATGAGGCGAGAGCCAAGGCGCAGGTAGCGAAGAAGTCGGGTAATGTAAAGAGATATCAGAGTCTGAGCTTCTGGACTCCGAATGTCAATATCTTCCGTGATCCTAGATGGGGACGCGGTCAGGAGACTTATGGCGAAGATCCATATCTCACTACACGTATGGGACTCGCCGTAGTGAATGGCTTGCAGGGACAGTCGTTTGACGGAAAACCGCTGGCGGCACCTGGTGTTCCGGCTTCCGGTCAGTCTAAGGCTCCCCAGTATGTCAAGACGCTGGCTTGTGCCAAGCATTTCGCCGTGCATAGCGGTCCGGAGTGGAATCGCCACGTCTTCAATCTGGAGAATCTGCCAGCTCGGGATTTGTGGGAGACTTATCTCCCTGCCTTCAAGTCGCTGGTACAGGATGGACATGTGGCTGAGGTGATGTGTGCCTATCAGCGTATAGATGGTGCTCCTTGCTGCTCCAATGCCAAGTTTGAGCGCCAGATCCTCAGAGACGAATGGGGATTCAAGGGATTGATTACTTCCGATTGTGGAGCAGTCAACGATTTCTATATGCCGGGCTATCACGGTACAGCAAAGACTGCTACCGAGGCAACTGCCCAGGCTGTGAATGCCGGTACCGACCTGGAGTGCGGCAGCGCCTATCGCACCATTCCGCTGGCTGTGAAGGCAGGAATGGTCAATGAAGATAAGGTAAACCAGAGTCTGAAGCGCCTGCTGGTGGCTCGTTTCAAGCTCGGCGATTTCGATAAGGATGAAACCGTGTCGTGGACTCAGATTCCTGAGAACGTCATCGCCTGCAAGGCTCATAAGGATCTGGCTGAGAAGATAGCAGAAGAAGGCATCGTCCTTCTTCAGAACAGAAACCAGCTGCTGCCTTTGAACCGCAATCAGAAGATTGTGGTGATGGGACCTAATGCCAATGACTCCATCATGCTGCGAGGCAACTATTCGGGTTATCCTACCAGTTCTACCACCATCCTCCAGGGCATCCGCAACTATATGAAGGGGGCTGAGGTAAAGTATGTTCCGGCTTGTACCTTGACAAGAAACGAGGTGCAGGAGAGCCGTTTCAACCTCTTCCGTGAGGGAATGAAGGCTACCTATTGGAACAATCAGAATCAGAAGGGCGAGCCGGTGGCTACGGATGTGATGAAGACTGCCATCAATCTGAGCAATGGTGGTAATACCGTGTTTGCACCGGGTGTGAATCTCACCCATTTCTCAGCCCGCTATGAGGGAGTGTTGACTCCTGACAGGGATGAGGATCTTACCATCAATATGGGTATTGATGATGGTTGCCGCCTGATAGTGGATGGCGATACCATCGTAAACATGAGGGAGTGCTGGGGCCGCGTGGCGCCTATCATCAAACCGCTCTCTCTGAAAGCAGGCAAGCCGGTTAAGATTCGGATAGATTATACCCAGAAGGAAGATGTGGCTGTGATGCAGTTTGATATCCTGAAGACTTCGAAGCCTACCAGCGAGCAGATTCTGGCAGAGGTGGGCGATGCGGATGCCGTAGTATTCGTTGGCGGTATCTCTCCAAACCTGGAGGGCGAGCAGCTTGAGATTGAGGAACCGGGATTCAAGGGCGGCGACAGAACCGACCTGGAATTGCCGAAGGCTCTGCGTCAGGTTATCGCCATGCTGCATCAGGCAGGCAAGCGTGTCGTCTTTGTCAACTGTTCGGGATGTGCCATCGCCATGGTTCCTGAGACAGAGAATGCCGAGGCGATTCTTCAGGCATGGTATCCTAGTGAGCGGGGTGGTGAGGCTGTAGCCAAGGTTCTCTTTGGCGAGGTGAATCCATCGGGCAAGCTTCCGGTTACCTTCTATAAGAGTGTGAACGATCTTCCTGATTTCCTCGATTATACGATGAAGGATCATACCTATCGTTATTTCAAGGGTGAGCCTTTGTTCCCATTCGGTTACGGTTTGAGTTATACCTCTTTCGAGTACAGCAAGCCTACCCTGATGCAGGTGAAGAGCAGGAAGCGTGGCAGCAAGGCTGCTGATTACAAGCTGATGTTCTCCTTGCAGAATACGGGCAAGCGTGAGGGTACCGAAGTTGCGCAGGTTTATATCAAGCGCATAGATGATGTGGATGGTCCTATCAAGAGTCTCAAGGCATTCAAGCGTGTGTCTTTGAAGGCTGGCGAGCGCCAGATGGTGAGCATCGATCTTCCTCGCAAGAGTTTCGAGGGTTGGGATGCCCAGACCAACACCATCCGTGTGGTTCCTGGCACTTATCAGGTATTTGTTGGCGGCTCCAGCGCTGATGCAGCCAAGACTAAGATAGAAGTGAAGATCAAATAGCATTCTAGCTATTTGTAATAAGCCTCTTTTCATATAATGCCTCGCCTTGGCACTATATTGCCCTAGTACAGGGCAATAATATGCCAAGGCGAGGCAAGAAATGAGGCGTCCTCTTGTATTGGAGGAATTGACGTATCAGGCTTTTTGCTGATGCGTCGTATAGAATCCTAATCTCTTTTTTACTCTTCACCCTTCACCTTTGCGCCTGAACCCCCGATAAACACTGGGGCTTCGGGAGGTGAAGAGTGCCCACTCACTCTTCACCACTCTTCACCTCTCTTCACCTGCCGGAAATCTTCAGATGGATGCTGGAGAAACGGAAAAAATAAATGTAAGCGGCTCCGCGTTTATACCATTGTAGACTTCTCATTTATTCGTACCTTTGCACCATCATTTTAAAATCAAACAAATTATGACAGCAAAC
>ERZ506953.190-NODE-190-length-31897-cov-5.41794_pt1 | contig 31897 bp, 47 predicted proteins | sample MGYA00512895_ERZ506953 | MGnify/ENA metagenome assembly ERZ506953 | reverse complement strand
TAATTCTATATTACCATTATTTTTTACAATAGTTAATAGCTGAACGTCCTCATTCTCATAGAAAAAAAGCAAGTCGTTTATAGAATAACTATTATTTCTTGGGTGATTGTGCGCTACATAAGTCTTAGGTGAAATACTTACACTTGAAAAGATCAATTTATCATCAGAACCATATTTTGTTTCTTTTGGCTTAAAGTCAGGAGTCATTTTATACCCTACTTCATTTGATTGGTTGTGAACTCTAGATTCTTCCAATAATCGCTTGTGAATCGCTTGTAATTTTTTAGCCTCTTTTTCAGTAAGCCTAGTAAGCTTCATAAGTGGGACCCTATTTATAGCAGATTCGGTTATTACTGTGATTGGTCCTTTTTTATTTTCATGCAAAGCCTGTTTTTCTTTCCACTCATCAAATCTTAGATTGTGATCACCGCTTGCTAGACCATCTAGCCACTGCTCATACACTTTTCTATCTGAGTGAGGCGCTGTACTGCAGTGACAATTCGGATGCCTAGGTGGAGCATTTTCGCCAATCTCCATGTCCTTTAGTTTGAAGATCTGCTTATCCAATTCTTTACAAAGTGGACATACATCTCTTAAGCCACATGCAACATATTCATATTCATCGATTCCGTTTGCTTCATAGGACTCGGCCTGGGCCTGTATACGTACTCTAGTTAGCTCCGTACGCAATAAACGCTCGGCCTGGTACCTTGTTACGTCAAAGCTCTTTCGTACCTTAGGAATAAATTCTCTAGGGTTTCTGCCTTGAATCAAAGCTGTTGAAAGTATTCCGTAAAGGTCATTTTTCAATAGGTCCTGCTGCGACCAGATTCGTTCTGAAAATGTAGCATTTTTAAAACTTGAATTTGCGATTGTCTTTGCAGTTTTAGCATTATCAATAATCGTATCACCTAGGATTCCTGCATTTCGTTGAATCTGTTCAAGTGCGGCGCCTTCTAGCTTTTCCTTTGTAAAAGAAACAAGCTCATCACTGCCAGCGGTAAGTTCTAAGCCTATGTTTGCTTTTAAAAGTTCAAGTCGGTTGACTTTCATGGCCAGATTGTAAAGTCTCATCTGTTCATTGGCTTCTTTTGAGAAGTCTTTTTCTTTTACGTACTTCTTGGCTTTTTTCTCGTATTCCTTTATGTCGATATCAGAGGCCTTGCGCTTAGCTTCGGCCATTGACATACCCTCTTTGTTTGAATATCGAACGAAGAAGGACTCAATTTCTTTGTTGATCTGGGTAAGCATCGTACTGTAAATGTCCTGGATCTCCTGAATGTACTCGGCTTCATCTTTTAAATCTGCTTTCTTCCATTCACGCTCTCGCTTTCTCCAGTAGTTACTGCTTTTGCTCATCCTCTTCGTCCTCATCAATTAGCAAATCGTTTGGATCAAAGGAATCAGCACGGTTTTGCATCTGTTCTTCATTTTCTTTTTCAATTCGATTCAGTTCTTCCTTAGGATCCGGAACATAGGATAATAAAGACAACTGTGTTTCTTTTGATACGATACCTTCTGCATCTCGTGCGGTCTGTGTTTCTTCCTGTCTGTTTTTAGGAAGGTTTCTAGACATCTTGATATCCATGTCCATCCAGGCATCTTTATCTGAAACGTTTGTGTTCAATGAACAGAAGATTTTATATCTCTTTCGCATTGATTTCTCAATCTTACGATCAAAGCCAAGTGCCAGGTTACTCATAGCCTGTGTTTTGTAGGCTAAGGCTACACCTGAGGTAGACTGGCCATAGTTCTCATCCGAGATATTCGCTACCATCGAGATCTGATAGATCAAACGTTCAAGACGCTGTAATAAGTTCTCTTGGGTTGCATCTGCCGTTGGCTTGGTTAAAAACTGTACCAGGATATCCTTGGCATCATCTGTACCGTAAATATTAATCACTCGATCATCGCGAATTCTCTGTACCCCGTCTTCATCAACTTCGGCACCTAGAATAGCTAAATAGGCTTCTGCAAAGGCATCTACATCGTTGGCTTTCTCACTGATCGTATGGTTGTATTCTTCAGTTAATCCTGTGATTGGCTCATACAGACCTATACGTTCTTCGTTCATCTTGTATTCGACAACTGGAATGTATCCGTATGGATTTTCATAAACTTCACCTGGTACCTTCACACCCTTTTCGAATCGCTCGATACTGTTTCTAGTCAAGATTTCACCATACAGATTGCCCCATCTGTCTTTAGTCGATAAATCACCATCGGTATCATGATATCCATATCGCACTGCAAACAAGGCTCTGTGCTTAACTGTATCATCGTAAACCACGAACATTTCATCAGGTTTTACAACGGTCATCTTCGTTCGTCGTTCTTCATCCTGATAAAGGTACTCAAAGGCATGACCATAAATGCACACATTCTTGAAAAGCTCGAAGTCGTGGTCTGTGATTTCATTATCGCGATCAAAGTTTTTCAAGGCCTCATTAATAGTTTCATCCTCATGCGATTTCTTGATCGGGTTACCATAGGCATAGCCCATGAAGGTATCCGTAATATATCGAGGAAAGTTGGCCACAAGTCGGTTATCCGGTTTCCAGGATTCCTTTTCAGGCTGCTGATAAATGTTGTGAAAGCCTTTATACAGATTCTCTAGATAAGAGTATCGTCTAATTCGTTTTGCATGCTTTTCAATATAGGCCTTTACAATGTTCATAGACACACCATTGGCCACCATAGCTTCGTCGATTACCAGTGGATCAGGTAATACAAAAGGCTTATTTTTAACTTGACTCATAGGTACCTCGCTTTCTATTTAAAAGTCTTGATAGTAACTCTGCCCATTGCGTATTTTTCAAGCGCGTAGCGCATAGCGTCCATCAAGTGGTTAAAGTCGTCAATTGGCTGATTGATTGCATTTCCAAACTTGTCCTTGTCAAAGGTGTAGTTCTGAATCTCGGTTGTAAAATTCACACATCTAGGATGTATATAAATCGTTAAGCCCTGGATGTACTGAATACCGTGTGATATTGAGTCCTTACCTTTAACAGCAGCTTTTGCTCTCAGGCCATAGCCTCTCAATTCTGCGATTGACTTAGGTTCTGCCGAATCACAGACAATAGATTCTTTACCGTATCCCATTGACACGAGGCGGTCGTATATCATCCGATTGGTCAGTCCCTTTTCATATAGTTCATCCCAGATGTACAAAGCCTTGTTTTTCTCATCCAGGAAACCAATAAAAAATGCAGTAGGATCATTCGTGTAACCGAAGTCCATACCGCATACTGTTTTATAGTTGACCATGTCGGTCAGTTCAAACCGGTAATCAATGTGAACATTGTCATAAACAAGTCCTTCAGTGATTCCCCAGTTTCCTAATCCTGCGACATTGTATCGTCGTGGATTGTTGATCTTCATATTTTCGAATAAGCGTTTATCCGCTTCATCAAGCCACTCATTACAAGTGTAGTTCGTGGTCTGTGCCAGGATATCCGGATTCGAGACATCAAAAAACTTCTTCTTCAGCCAGTGTCTCTCGTTCCATGGGTTGAAGCTGATTACCCATTGTTTCCATAAGTTTGGTGGAAGCTCACCACGAATGGACTCATCCAGGGTATCAAAGTCTGCCTCTGAATTGACTTCGAAGGCTTCTTCCAACCAGGCCCAGCACAAGTAGCCATAGTCTACTGTGATAGATGTTACTTTTAATGGATCATCAAGACCTCTAAAAAGAATCTTTTGACCAGTTGGCAGGTAAGTAGCCTCTAAAGGTGACTCTTTAAAGGACCACAGATTCTCAACTTCAAGTCTTCGTGTAGCCCACTTCAAGTCCGTCCAGCATGAGTCCTTCAGGGTTCTGTATGTTTTACGGATTACAAGCAAATTCGATTTATCGTACTTCATCATCAAATAGATCCAGCGTAATGCTGTTGTTTTTGATTTCTTTGAAGCACGTGAACCCTTGATCACGTTATAACGTCCTTTGAAGTTCCAGAATTTCTTATATCCTCGGCCTACAACTTTGGCTATGTTGATTCGTTTCTCCTTGAATCTACTCTTCAAGGTCATCCTCTCCTTCAAAAACTGGAAGGACTACATCAGCCTGCACTTTATCAGTAAACATGCTGTATCGTTTACCTATAAGCTCCGCGGCTCTTAACCGGTCCTTTTCAGATGGGCTCTTTAAGGTGTGCTCAATGTGTGACACACCCTCACCATCACCAACTACAAGGACTTCTTCAGCCTCTGCCTGACCTCGCATGACCTTAGTAAGGTATCGCATGACCTCTGTCACATCGGCAATATCGTCGGCTTTGATCTGCTCCATGACCTGATCAATGTATTCCTTGACCTTTGGCATGTTACGCAGTTCGTAGCCATACTTGCTAGCTGCATCACGACGACCCTTGTAGCTTGGATATGCTTTCATGACGGCTTCTACACTGTTCATATCTTTCAGGTATTCATGGACGAAGATCTTCTGTTTCTCAGTCAGTCGAACGGACCCACGTGGATGTTTTGCTTTTGGCATACGTTACCTCACTTTCTAGCTTGCTTCGGATAGACAATCAAAATAGGCTCTCAAGGTGAAAGGAAAACGAAAAAGCCCTTGATTGCCTATCCCAGGCAAGCAAAACAAAAAAGCCGAGATTTATCTCTCCCGACTTTTGTACGATACCATTATACCCTGTTGACACGCTTAGTTTCCTAAGTCTTTATTTCAAAATCCTTGAAATGAGCCGAATCATCTTGTCATAGACATTCGAGTAACCGTACTTGTATTCAAGATGCCTGTAGGGCTCGCCGTTTACGAAGTCCTCACTGAAGGCTCTTTCGTTATCGTTGCAGACTAACTGCAATCTTTTATAGTAGCCTTCGGCTCTAGCAAGACATTTGATGTAGAATGCCTGTTCATCCATTAGTGCCTGCTCATCAGACAGTAGTCCATTCACAATCGTACTTTTTTCCTTGTGGTTTTCAATCTTGACCCCTTCACCGCCTAAAGGGCAGTGGGGTGTCTGAATATCATTGATCTGATCCGTCAGATCCTGTAGAAGGATTCGGATCTCTTTCAGTTTGTTTCGATAATATCGAATTGATTTTAATTCCTGCAGAATATAGACTGCGTCTTCTCTTGTCATCGCTTACCTCCATGATTCTAGTAAGCATCGCTTCTATCGAAGTTCGTCCATCGATACTTAATACAGCTGTCCAGTCAGACTGAACGCAAACAGTTTAATGAGTAGTCCTGATATATTTGTGATCAGGATGTAGAAAAGGAATATCAGAAAGGCAAGTGCCAGACTGCAGACAATTGCAAATATTATAGCTTTGCGTTCTTTCATACTATTCCTCCAGAATACGGACCTGTTCCGGTTCAACACAGAACATGGCTCCGTCTTGAAACTGGATGTCCATCAAAACAAAATGCGAGCCCACGTCACTTTTGTAGCATCTTTTTCGTAGGATCTCACCGGTGAGTCCGATGTAATCCCTTTTCAGTCTTCCGGTTCCTGCAACAAGTCCATGCTCATATCCAGAAGTCAGTTTAATTAGCTTTGCTTTCATGCTACCTCCTCAGGGCTTCGATGAGCCTCTTTTGTGTTACATCCTTTTCATCCAGTGCCTTCAGCATATCCTCATCAATGGTTCCAGGAACTATGATCTGATAGATAGACACATTCTCTTTCTGTCCCTGTCTGTAGATTCTGGCATTGGCCTGCTGATACAGTTCAAGGTTCCAATTTGGTAATGTGTACCATACAGCTATGTGACCACCTTGTTGAAGGTTAAGGCCATGGCCGGCACTGGCTGGGTGGATCAGAAGGACATCGATATCACCATTATTCCAGTCTCGAACATCTTTCTCATCGCTCAAGGCTCTTACGTTGAGGCCCTGAGCCTTTAAATGTGCCTTTATTCGTGAAAGCTCATGACGGTAGTAATAGAACACCATAACCGGATTTCCGTTAGCTGATTCAATTAGATCATCTAAAGAATTCAGCTTTGCATCATGTATTACTTTCGTGCCTACATTGTCACCAAATTCATCCTTGATGTATATCTCTCCTGAGGTCATCTGCAGCAGCTGGCCACAAAGGACTCCTGCATTCACAGCCATCAGTTCTTCGTTGCTCTCAAATTCTAGCACTTTTTCACGTTTAAAGGTTGTATATGCTTTCATGGCTTTTTCTGACATTGCAGCCTTGACCTTGATGTACTGAACAGGGGGAAGCTCAGCACAGTCTTTCTGATCAAGGCTCATGCAGATATCACTGATTCTCTCGTAGATCAGTTCTTCACAGCCATCACGCACTTTCCAGTCATATACGACATGGCCATTCTGTCTTCCGGGCTTAAGATACCTGGCTCTGAATTCAGACAATGTTCTGCCAAGTCTTTCACCCTGATCCATAAGATAGATCTGGGCCCACAGGTCAGGCACTCCCTTGGGGGCAGGAGTACCCGTTAGACCTATGAAGCGCTCAGTTAATGGCATCATCTTACGAAGTGCCTTGAATCTTTTGGAACTTGGATTCTTGAATGTGGAAAGTTCATCGATGACAACCATGTCAAAATCGAACAGGTTCTGTTCTACAAGCCATGTCACATTCTCTTTTCCGATAAGATAGATCTGTGCATCCACCTTTAATGCCTTCTTACGCTGTGCAGCAGTGCCTGCAACAACTGAAAACTTTATGTCCTTAGTATGAGACCACTTTTGTATCTCATCCGGCCATGTACTCTTTATGACACGCACAGGACCTATGATCAGTATCCTCGCTACTTCGATGCCTATTAATTCATTCAGTATTGTAAGTGTAGTTACTGTCTTTCCTGCACCCATAGGAAGAAGAAGACCACATCTTTCATGATCCAGGCCGAACTGGATAGCCTTCTTCTGATAGGCATGCGGCTTAAATTCGATCAAAGTGCTGCTCCATTGGCTCGATACCGGATTCAAGCATTGCTGCAAGCTCATTGACCTGTTCCTTGGTTGAGATACAGAACACCTTGATACCTCGGGTTCTTATTCGCTTGGCCATCTTCTTCTGAAGTTCTCGGGGTTTGTCATGTGGCTTTTTCAGTTCAACAAAGAAAGCAAGGCCTCTGTAGAGTATGAGTCTGTCTGGTACACCGGAAAGCCCTGGACTTGTAAACTTCATTGCTAGACCGCCAATAGAGTTGATCTTATTCACTAAATAAAGTTCTACATTTGATTCTGTGATCATTGAAGTCCCTCCCTGTAATTCTTCATCATGCGTTCCTGTTTAGCCTGGATGATGTCATTGATTTCATCATCACTTACGCCATAGTAGTATTTCATCTGATCCATGATGATCAGTACATCAGCCATCTCTTCCACAAGATTGGAACGTAAGCCTTTATACTCAAGAGGCTTGGTACTTTTTTCAGGATATCGGATCAGCTTGGTGATGGCCTTCTGCAGTTCAGACAGTTCTTCAACAGCCACAAGACTTTGCATCTCGATGCCGTACTGTCCTATATAGACCTTGTTTGTTTCTCGATTCATTGTTTTTACCTCCTTTTCTATGTCAGGACACAGTGGAAACGAAGAAACGGTAGTCCCAACTTTTTCTATATATATATCATATTTACTATATATTGTTACGCGCGCGTATACATGTGTGCACGCATTATATACATTTATATATATTTATTAAGTTAACAAAATTACTGTTTCCACTGTTGCTTTGCTATGAAATAGCTTTTATTTAAAACAGATTTGCCAACAACGCTCTCGAAAATCACTGTTGCCGATTTTCACGTTCACTGTTGCTACCGTTGTCATGTGATTTTTTCATCATTTTTCACAAGTTGTCGTCACTGTTGCCCACTGTTGCCAGAAGCACGTTTTTGGAAACAGTCTTGTTTCTATTCTTTACACTTGACCACAGCACAATTTTTTAGGATTTCCTTCAGTTCTTTACCTGGATCCACGCTCTTAAAATAGCCTTTTTCCCTCATGCACATCAGATTACTAAACTGTTTGAACGTGCCTGGATAACTTTCCTGAACATAGGCATCCAGGATATCCCATTCAACTTTTGTCAGACGACAGCAATCTCCAGTATAAGGACTTGCCATCCAGTCTATTCTGGCAATGGCACAGTTACCCTCGTCTCCAAATAGACATCTATTACAATCTACCTCTCCGCAAGCGCATAATGCCCGATCGTCCTTTCTGATACAGAAGGCATCATAGTCCTCAATTTTCTTAATCTGTTCGATATAACGTTCTAAGTTTGTCTCCTTAGTCATAACAAATTTCTTCTTTTTCATTTTCACTCTCCTGTATTCTTCTGTAAATTTCTGACTCAATACTATGCACATTCAGCTCCTCATCTTCACGTGTCTGTTCTCTAGTTGTATGCCATAAGGACACCACCAGTTTTTCCAGCTTCCTAAGGGCATCCTTGCTTTCAACCGTCACATGCAGCTTGATACCTGCATCTATAAATTCTCTGTTCATTTAGTTTCCTCAAATCCATCGTAGTCACTAGCATACATGCACCTGTATGCTAATAAATCGTTTTTTTTTTTATTTTCTCCAGTTCAAATGTCAATGCTGCATTCTGGAATACCAGATCACTGGTTCTTTTGGACACAACTGTTGAATACATTACTAAGCTCACAAAGCCTCCTGTAAAAAAGCCTATAAGGCCCATTATAAAGTAAATCATCAAACCACCTCACAATTTCTTAATATTTCATTGATAGCTATATCAGAAGGAACATTTTTAAAAAATCCTCGTTTCTTCATGTCTGATAATGCTTTATACCGGCTAATCGACTTATTGCCTAGTTTTCCCTCAAAGACCCTTAATATATAGAATTTCTTCCAAGTTATCTTATATAGCGGCTCTTTATACGTCTTTAATAAATCTGATTCAAATTTAGTTAGCTCATATTTTGGCTTTTCTTCCTCAAGCCATCCTAATTTTTTACATTGCTGATTAATCGCTTGCATTTCATCTTTTGTTACACCTCCACCATGCGTACCCTACAAGTCCACACTATTTCTGTATCATTCCTTTTACATGATCAAAAGCCTAATCTTTCAAACATTTGTTGTGCATTCATTTTATACGCTTCCTCAAGTCATCCCACGTCTTGTCCATCCATTTTATTTGCAAATAATTCAATACCATGATGACGATAATAAGCACAATATCAATGATTAAAGGTAGTAATACCAACCACCATGACCATGCAATTACATTAAGTAATTTCAAAACAACAAAAACAACTGTAAGTATTCCTAAAATTCCCATTTACTGATTCTCCATTTCTTTTGACCCTAAATACTTTTCTATATGATCTTCTAAATATGTCATATCATCTACAAATTCATAAAATTTACAATGGACATGTGGAAACTGTTCCGTTGGATGATTCAATGGACAATCACCACATCCGTTTTTACACAAATATTTTTTTAGAAATTCTTCGATGTAGTCCAAGCAATTATCGAATTTTTCTATTTCATCAAGTACTTCTTTATCAATCATTTTCTTTCTCCTGTCTTGGCATATTTTAGTGAATCAACAACTGACTCTAGAATCTTTATACACGCTATACGCACTACATTTTCACAAAACATCTTGGTAACTCCAGAATGACAAGATTTAATTTTAACGACAGTCTTCGTATAATCGGAGGACTCCCGATACTTATTTATTTCACTTTCATACATCTGAATCAGTTCATCAAGTCTTTCCTCAATCATCTCATCTTCAATTTCTTCATCTTCAATTTCGATTTCTTCATATTTATCACCGTTACAGCAAAATTCACAGAATCTGCTTGTGCATCCATTACCCTTATAGCAATACGACCCAGCTATCTTTTTGTGTCCCTTTGCCATCATGCATCACCCTTTCCTTGTCCATATAAATCAAAGTGAACATCTTCCTTTAGTTCCTGCAGTGACTTGTTTCCTTGCAATAGCCCCTTATTAGTAAGTTCCTTATACTTACGCATATAGAAGTCAGACTTCCTCAGATCCTCTTCCTGGCCCTTGCTGGCGGCTCGGTAACGGTACTTCCACACATTGCATAGACAGAAGGCTGCTACGATATCATCACCAAATACAAGCCTCATCTCATCAAGGCATTCTATAGCATCCTCTCTGCAGTAGTGCTTAGGATGATTGATCATATCCACTTTGTCTCCATACGCTACTTTGTTCATTTCAATTGCCTGCTTGCAGTAATCATTTGCTTTTGTCATATCAGCAACCTTCTAAGCTTTCCACAAAGTCCTTATTGACAGCCTGTTTCATCTTTATGGCTCTGTCGATCTTGTGAAGGATTCGATTTACTTTCTTTTCTGTTAGGTATCCAATAGGATCACCGATCATTCCATTATCAGCACCTATAAGTGCTAACTCAAATGGAGAAAATCCATTCCCATAGGTTATGATCCTTCTTTCATACATATGACAGATCACACTTACTTTGATGTCACCAAATTTATAGAGCCACTGATTGCGTTTATACTGTTTCGTAATTTCGGTATGATCTTCTGTAAAAGTTTCAAAATCTGTATGCAATTCAATTTCTGGAATCATTGTTCGTTCTCCTTTTCAAATAACTTCTTAATTTTAGGCCACCTCTTATCCAGCACAAGAGCGGTAGCCTCGCAGACGATAGACCATCTTAAAAGGTCGACTGTGGCAAATGGAAGGTCCTTCTTGTTGTCACTGCGGTTCTGTCCTGCAGTCTTCTGTGTTGTCATGTGAATCAGTTCATCAACTAGACTTTCCAGGCCTTCCGGGTTTCCACCACTGTTCTGCCCCTTTTCAAGGAAATCCCACATCTTGTCTTTCATTTGTTCTTTCCTTTCTTAGCAATCGTTGTACCAAGCTTAGCAAGTGCTACACCGGTACGTGTCAGTTCCTTATCATCTGTATACAGCCTGTTTCGAGCCATATAAGCACTTTCGGACTTGCTGACAAAGACGAGATTATCTAGGTCATAGTTTCTTCTATTACCGTCTAGAAAAGCACATTTATATCCTTCAGGAATAGGCCCATGTGCTTTTTCATAAATAAGTACGTGCTTGGCCTTCCAGTTATCCTTTTTCTTTCCTTTGTACTTGTCCGCTATCTTTACATACACGTAGCCGTCCTTGCTCTCAGTCTCAGTTCCAATAGGGCACCAGTTATCTGGTCTATGGCCTCTACTGAAGCTTCCAATATTACCACCAACATTGAACATGCCTGTAGTACCCTTGTTAACTGGAACATGACCCTTTTTAAACCGGGTGTCCCAGCTTGAGACGATCTTGTAGTTCTTCTTGATGGACTGTATCTGCTGACGCGTATAGTTTGTACCCCATCGTTCATTGAACATCCTCGCGATTTCATCGGTTCCTCTTCCGGGAGCGATTTCTCTTAGATATTCAATCTGTTCCATAGTGTATTTTCTACAGCTTCCAAGACATCGTCCTGGGCTGATACCACTTTTCAACTTATGATTATGCTTGTAGGCATCTATTTGCTTTTCTGAAAAGGAAGTGCCGAAGTGCTCATTTAGCATTTTAGTCACTTCACTAACTCTTCTTCCCTCAATGATACTGACCACGTAGTCATGCTGCTCTTTACTGAGTAAATACTTAGGCATTATCCTATCTTCTTTCTGTCTTCGATTCTTAACATCTCAGGCACCTGACTAGGGTCTCTGTCATCCATTGCATATTCCATTTTCAGCTTCTCTGCTTTTAGCACTGTATTGGCATTGGCAATGATCATACCGGCAACACTTTCAATTGCCTGGCTTCTCTTGATCTGCTGCTTTAATGCCTCACCATGCAGATCGTCATCATTTAGACGCTCGATCTGTTCGAAGAGGATATTGTTCAAATCTGTTAGTTTATTCTCCATATTTGTTTTCCTTTCAAATTGTTGTTACTTCTTCGGTCTTAAATAGACTCTCTGTTTTCCATAGGAAGCACCACGCTGTCTTATGGATCCAGTACGCTTCCAGCCAATGTGGTCCATGATGGCCTTCAGTTCTCTTTGATCTGAGTTTGAGAATCTTACTTTTACATCATTGAAGACCTCGCACCATATCTCTAATAGACTCACACAGTCACGTTCTTCAACGCCTTCATTCTTTGGATTCTCAAGCCACTGAACACGAGCACCCACTTCCATATCCAGCCAGTTAGCTGGAAGCTTTCTATCCAGGTACTCACGAACCATGTCCTCACGCACACTTCTGTACGTGTATTCTTCCTGAGCCTGCTGAGCTTCTTTCAATAGTTCTCCGTCCAGGAATAAAGGTTCATGCTCTTTGAATCTCTGCTTTGCCTCGGCAAAAATCTGATCACGTTCTTTAGGAAGCAGCGTGAATACATCCTTCGTTGCACGCTCTGGATCTGTTCCAATGGGCCAGAAACGACGGTTACCTGTGTAGTCCCTTAAGAACTCTGTGTCATTCGTGGTTCCAAAGAAAACACACTGCCTTGGATTGTCTGTAACTCGTCTTGCGTATGCCTTGCGGTATCTGTCGTCACGCTTACTGATAAACTGCTTCATGGATTCGATGTCTGCTTTTCTAGCTGCAGATAATTCAGACCATTCAACGATCCACGATCCATGCAGTGCCTCATATCCTTCTTTTCCTGCAATCGTAGTGATTGAATCTGAGAACCAGCCGCCACCAAGGATACTGAGCATATGTGATTTACCGATACCCTGCTGGCCTACGAGCACAGGCATATAGTCCATCTTGCATCCAGGTACATAGATACGGTTTACGGCAGCCGTAATTGACTTACGGGCTACGGCTCTTGTATAGGCACTGTCATGCGTTCCAAGATAGTCGATAAACAGAGTATCCAGTCTAGGCACTCCATCCCATTCCAAACTGTCCAGGTAGTCACGTACCGGATGAAAGCTGTTCTGTTCCTGTACGTAGGCTACAGCATCATCGATCTTTCCCTTAGCCACGATGTGATAGGTCTTTTCAAGATAATATCGAAGCGAGGCATCATCTGTATCGTTCCAGGTCCTGTCAGTTGGGTTGAACTTCCACCATGGAAGATCTCCAGTCTTGACAGGCTTTTGAGCGAACAGATCATTGCCACCGATAGAGTCCTTTAGCTTTGGATCAAGCGTCAGGATCTTGACGATGTTGTCCGTAGTCATTCTGAAGTTTCCATGTTTGTCGACATCCAGGTTTTCAAGCCAGTTTACTTCGTCTTTACTCGGTTCTACTGTCTTTGTACTCTGTTCCTGCGTTTCATCAGCAAAGTCATTCTGTATTTCATTCTGCTTGTCTTTTGCCAGCTGCTTTCTTGTAAGATCATCCTTTTGCATCATTTCAAGCATGAAATCATTGGACTCACTGTCTTTGGCATCCGGCCACAGATGCAGTCTTACAAGATCGTAGGCGTTGCATAGCATCTGTCCGGTTGGATCGGTACTGTGGTTACTGTAGGCATACTTGTCTTCATAGATAACAAGTCCTCCGGCGGTAGACCCCTTGGCATAGGTGTAGCGGTTCGCATCGTTATCCACAGGTACATAGTCCTCCGGAATAAACTTAGCGATTGCTTCATGTATGTTGTAAGCTCTGCAGAAGGCACCAATCCATCCGGACTTCGTTAATGGATCCTCCTGCTTGCCTGTAATCTTCTTATGTAATTCAGTTTCTCTTGACGAACGTGGCCAGAAGCTCATGTCTGTCCAATCGTCTACATTTTTCAACACGATATCTGCATTGAGCAGTATGCCGTCAATCTCTTTGAAGACATAGTCGCCATCGCTTGAAGTCGATGGCCAGAACATCATACGCGCAGGCTGATAGGTCGTATCGTCAAAGATATCCATATCGATTCTTGAGGCGACCCATCTGGCCAAAAACTCATATTCATCCGGATTCACGTTCCTGGATAAAGGAAGGATCCATCTGAACTTTGGATGTTCTGATGTATGCTTATGTGTTGAATATATACATCCTTTAAAGTTTGCTTTCTCATTGATCAGATCAATGAAGTTACCAGGTGCAAAGTCTGCATCCAGTGTGATACAGCTTCTGGAGATAACTGACTGATTGTTTCGTTTCCCTTCTCGTAGTTCCCCTGCAACAAAGCCTCCTACATCCTTGATTTCTGACTGCTGGTCTCTTGTCATGGATGCATACTGTGCTACGGTCTCACTTGTTCTTTTCGTAACGCTCAGTTTATCCATCAGAGCCTGCCACGATATTTCCTGGTTGTAGTATTGTCTTTGTCTTCGGTTCTTACATGTGGCAATCTTCATGCGTTATCTCCTTTCTGTCTGCTTGTTCTTATCTTTCATTCGGTTCAGAATATTCTTCTGATCATTTCTAATTGTGTTCACAGATTCCAGAGTCTCTGTACTGACTCTTTTGATATCCTGGAAGACCTGCATGGTCTCCTTTGATAAAACAGTATCCTGTTCAGGCTCTTCCATGGTCCGGTTCAGATGAGCCAGTGACAGAGCGATACTGTCCAGACGGTGGCAGATGCGGTCTCTGGCATTGTCTATTGCCTCGATCAGACGATCTACATCATCCATACTGGCTATATCGTCCTGTCTTCTCTGTTCTGCGGGTTTATTTAAATAGCAGAGTCTTTGTTCGATAGCTTTTACCGAGCGTCCCTGAAGCAGAGTACTGTACGTACTGTGTATCTGCTTTGCATTCAGTCCGATAGAAGTAAGCTGTCTTAAAAGTTTGTCCTCTGCATCTATCCATTTAGCTGACATCGTCATTCTCCTGTCATGCACCAAGTCTAGGTGCTTCTGCGACATCCAGTCCAAACACAAGCTTCAGCATCCATATCAGAAAGCTAAAGACAAGTACCCAAAGGATGCCGACAATGATTTCTCTTTTATATTTCTTCATACTATTAATCTTTCTTGTAGTAGGTACTTGTAAATCCATCACCCACAAGGATCAGATCCGGTGCCCACTCAATAGGTTTGGCCATCACTTCCAGCAGCTTTTCAAAAGCCCCCTGTTCAATGCAGGTATTAGCTTCACATATGACCTCATCATGTACATGCATGACACAGTCAACACCTATAAGGTCACAGCCTTTCATCGTCTCGCATAGACAGTCTCTCGCAATGGCCTGAACTACATTTTCCGTAAGCTTTCCGCCCCACGTGTTAATCCAGCACCACTGACGTGTGGTCTGATTCAAGCCCATGAACTTGACCTGGCCTTCTTCGATACACGGTGAAACATAGGCTATCCTTCTTCCATTAGGAAGCTGAATGTAAACATTGCCATGTGACTTGAATACAGCCATGTTGCGATCAAGCTGTGTGTAGCCTCCATTGATAGCCTTCTCAAATGCATGTCCTAAGGCATACCAGAAGTTAGGAATATTCGGACTGGCCTGTCTCCATTTTGTTACGATCTCCTGCTGCTGTTCCGGCTCGATCCCCATCTTGCTGGCACCAAAGGCTTCCAGTGCTGCCGTTCCGCCACCATATCCAAGTGCCAGCTCGGCAATCTTTCCTTTCTGCCTTAAATGCCCGTTTACGCCATGCTTTTCTACAGGAACACCAAACATCTGACTGGCAGACGCACAATAGATGTCGCCTCCATTCTTGAAGACATCCTGTCTCCACGTTGTACGTGTAAGCCATGCAATCACACGTGCTTCGATGGCACTGTAATCGGCAATAGCAAATACGGTTCCAGGACGAGGTATGATCATCGTTCTTATCAGCGTCGAGAAGACATCGTTCATTGAGCCATAAAGAGCTTCCAGTGTTGGCCAGTCCTTCTGAGCTACCAGATTACGAGCTGTCTCCATATCATCGAAAGAGTTTCTGGGGAAGTTCTGTGGCTGGATCAATCGACCGGCCCATCTACCCGTACGGCCTCCAAAGAACTGGAAGCATCCTCTGACTCTTCCATCACTGCAAGCAGAACGGATAAAGGCTTCATATTTCTTGACACTTGTTTTTCCAAGTTCCTGACGTATCTCAAGAACTCTTCTTGCATCGTCGCTTATATCCTCTTTTAAAAGGTCCTTAACGACTTCTTTTGTAATACTGTTTACTGTGATACCCTGCGTGTCAAACAGCCACTGCTTCAACTGTATGACACTCTGCGGGTTATCCAGCTTTGTGATTTCCTTAGCCTCTCTTGCAAGGTTTTCGCTCAGTTCTTCATGGTAGTTCCATATAGACTGGATCAGGTCAACGGCTACCTGGATACCTCTGTCGTTGATATGCTGGTCCATGTACCAGTTCTCCCACTCGAAGTCAGGAATCTCGCCCATGGCATCCAGTGTATTGTAGATAGCCTGCTCCGACTCAACATCACGTCTGTTATACTCGATGAAGGTCTCCCATTTATCAGGTGCATGCTTAGGAAGGTTGACCGTTCTTCCGCCATTGGCCTTAGTTGGCTTGCAAGGACAGCAGAAGTACTGGATCAGGCGCTTACCGGTTGCTAGCTTGACCTTGTCCTCATCCAGTCCTAAAGCAGGACCTAAGGAAGCAAGAGCACCAGGATAGCCGTGTTCTACGGCCATGATCATCGTATCCTTCCACTGTTCAGGTGGAAGAAAGCCTTCGTAGCTTAGCTTCTTGTCAAAGTCCTTCGAGTACCAGTTATCCAGTACCTGCAGGTCTTTTAAATGTCTTGTCAGACAGACTCTTTCAAAGTTGGCATTATGAGCTACCTTGATAATGTTCTCGTCTGTGAGTGCATTTAAAATCGATATAGGAAGATGTCCTCCATTGGCCATGTCTATCACAGTTACTGGTTCATCATTGAAGGCATATCCAAATAAGAGAATCCTGAAGTCAGGACTCTCTGCATACTTGTATACTCCGCTTTTTCCAAGATCTACACTTGAATAGGTTTCCAGGTCTATATGAAGAAGATTCTTATAACCAGCCATTGTCATCCGTGCCTTCTACTTCATCTGCAAAATCAGATGTACCAGAAGCACGACCACCTAGGTAGTCACCGTCCATTGTCTTCAATACATTAGACAAGCCACAAGAGATTCCGCCTGTTCCTTTGATGTATGGGAAGAAGTTGAATGTGATCTTTCCATAGCATCCTGAATAGACTTCTGATGCAATCTGTTCCTTAGGAATGATCACCAACTGACCGCCCTGGATCTTGCATACATCCGGTGCTGTAGTCGATTTAACGCTTAGCTTGTACATTCCCTTGTAGTTTGCATCAGACATTAATCTTGGGTCCTGATCACAGTCGACAAGCAATCCTTTATCAGAGCCCACAGGACGGATGAAAGGTGTAGCCTTTGTCGCAAACGAGTTACCATAGTCGTTGATACCTTTCTGTCTAGCTGCATCATAGTTAGCTTTGATCGTATTCAATGTAGCCTTGTCTGACTTGTCGATCAGAATGTCCACACTGTATTTCTTGTTTGGTCCATCTGCATATGCGTATGGTTCTGCCAAGTGACAGAATGTGAATCTTACGACTCCTGTTTTTGCTTTTTGAATTGTTGACATTGTAATTACCTCTACTTTCTTTTTATCTAAATGTCTACTGAACTTCATCCTGGAAGTCCTCAACTCCGGTCTTAACGATCGAAGGACGCTTGTCTGACTCTTCTACTAAAGTCGGTTTTCCTTCAGGCTTGCTGATATATGGACTGGCCAGTTCTGTGAACTTCTTCTTGCCGACAAGCTTTTCCAAATTCGTGATGGATAACAGTTCCTTTGGCTTAAGGAATTCGTCTTCCTTAAATCCTTCGTCAATTAATAGCTTTTGCACGGAATCCGCGTCCACGATCTTTCGACTGCTTCTTCCTTCAACGACTTTGTAGCCTTTGTAATGAACACCTGACAGAGCCTGGTTCAAGGCAAACTCCTCGATGTCGGCACACCATTTCTTCATCTCACTCAGTCTAGGAAGCAAGGATGCGACCTCATCATCGGTAAGAAGCATGGCATCATAGAGTTTGTTCTGTTCCGCAATCGCAATGTTCATCTTGGCTCTTTCCTTACAGTTGGCTTTCACCTTGCAGAACTGACACCACTTGCCCGCTTCCTGTTCTCCCTGGCCATCCCAGGCTTTCTTGGCTGCAGGCTTGATGACATTCTCCATGTAGTCGCACAAGTCTACAGTTGAGATCTCGTATGTACTGATATGATCCAGACGAGGCTGGAAGATATGCATCTTCACCTTATCGAATGCATAGTAGGCTTCATACTCATGAAGGGCTCCTGCTGCATAGATCAGCAACTGAGAGTTATGAGGTGCATATACAGGCACTCCTTTTCCATATTTAAGGTCGATAACGTGCAGTGTGTTGTCGCTTACGATAACAGCATCACTTGTACCGAACCCCTCAGGAATCCATGGAGTCAGATCCAACTGAACCTCGATATCCAGTTTGGCATCCTCACATGTCTTCTTTTCTGCGTTTAGTACTTCGATAACATAGTCACGATAAGCGGTAGTACATTCATCCATTTCACCATCCTCACATTTCACTTTCCTGCGAGGATGGCCTTCTACATAGTTACGAAGCTTCTCTTCGGCTTTCGAGTGAGCCAGTGTTCCTTCGGCTGAATAGATACTGGCCTTTTCCGTCACATGTTCTTCCAGTCTTGCCGATGGCGTACAGTGGATCCAACGGCTTGAACTGGATGCGGAAAGAACCGCATGTAAACTAGGCATGCAGTACCTCCCACAATTCCTGATGACGGTCCTTAGGAATATCTGTTAATTTCTTCTGTCCAAACTGAGCAAAGATAGCTAGAAGCTTTTCAAGACCATGTGTCTGCTTGAACTCGGCACAGGCTCTACGTAATTCTTCAAAGCTGTGTTCTACTGTCTGAGGCTTTTCTGCTTCGGGTTTTACAGGTCCCATACCTACTTCTTCTTGAGGCATCCAATCTTTGGCCAATGGAATTTCATTCTCAGTTGTCTTATTCTTTTGAGATGGAGCTTTTTTATTCTCTTCCCAGGCAAACGACTCCGGTTCAGGTAATGGACCTAACGAATCCATTCTTTTCACATCTAACTCTTTCGCTAGATCCAGGATCTTCTTGGCATTGTCGATCTCTTCCAGATTGAACTGCATAGTTAACTGATAGTACATTTTATTCATCCTCCTCTACGATTGTTCTTTTGATGTTTCCTGCTTGTTCAAACACCATTTGCGCAAAGTCATTTGAGAACTTATCTACTAGATCATTGACTCCTTTATGCGCTTTAGCTACATCTAGGTCTGCCAGGTAGCATAGAAGAGCCATCTGTTCGGCATTGAAATCCGTACCGACTGCAATGTGACTTCTATTGTCATTATGACTCACCACTTTTGCGGTAATCGTGAACAGGGTCTTGTCCTCTGCATCTGTTGCTTTTTCAAGCAGTTCGAGTTCTTCTTTCAACTCTTTGATTCTTGTTTTTAAATCATCATTCATTTTTCTGTTTTCCTTTCTAATGTGATATAATGTAGGAAGCTAAAGACATTTTGAATCTTAGCAATGAGTCAGCGTTTCGTCCCGGTGGCTCATTTTTTTTATGTCTTCTCGAGTCCTACAACCTGAACACCATGCGTTGTGATATAAATTTTTGATAGGAAGATATTTACAACAAGAGCAACTTAGTCGATGTTTATTATGGATACTGGCTTGACCTGGCCAGTATGCACAGTGTTCAGGTTGTAAGATTCGAGACGCTTCCACGTTATTCATCATTTTTTCTTTTCTAGTTTTTCCTTTTCCACATTACGGATAAAGTCGATGACCGACTTTCTTAGTACTTCTTCAAACTGTTGATCATTTGAAGCAACTACAGTTACACTCAATCTGGATCACCGTCCTTGGCATTGACCTTACGAATTGAAATACAGAAGCCACACTCATCTGGATCATCCTTGTGGTTATAATCACAGTCGTCCATGTATTGTCCACAACGGCATTCTCCGTAATAGTTGAATGGACATTCTGTAGGGTCAATCTCATCAACAATAAATTTCATTGGACTAGCCTCCTTTCTATCCGACATATTTAAATGTGTCATAAATTACCACGGTTCCGATAATGCATCCGATCATCAATATAATTGAAATGAATAGCATTGCATTTAAGGCCCTACTTTTAACTTTTAAACATTTTTCTCTTCGGTCTAAATCTGCATACCTATGCATCATCTTTGTATACTCTGTTTCATGTGAGTTGTTTGCGAATGGAGCAAGCTCCAATTGCGTTTCTAATACGGCGGTTGCCGCTTTTTTTCTTGTTGTGTTTGCCATAAATATCTCCTTTCAAAAGAACAAACATTCTCAGTTCCTAGACAAAGTAATTAAAATAATGATCTGACAAATCAAAGTGCAAAAATTCATCAACAAAGTTAAAGCTTGCATTTAATTTTCCTTTCTAACCTCCTGTATAATTAAGTCAGGAGGAATACTTATGAATACTAATTTTGAAAATATAAATCTTTATATCCATGAACGATATAAACTGTTCTGTTTGCGCTGGATCAAGAAACAGGTAACGGGGGCCTACTTTGGTAAAGAAACTACCAGAAAGCTGACTACCTTACATTTTCTTGAGGCTCGCTATGAATTCAGTGATACAACGAAGACTAAAGTCATGAAGTCCACTTTCTATGAACTGACGGATACTTACTTTAGATACTGTGTCTGGAGAAGAAACCGGTTCTTCTATGGAACACTGTGGCCTCAGCTTGTTGCGGGTATCACATCTCTAATAGTCTCAGTACTAACAGTAGTAGTACTAATGAACTTAGGACTGCGATGATCAGATGATATTGCAGTCTTTTCTTATACAGAACCTGGAAGAACTCTTCGGTTGCTTCATCGATTCCGTACTGTTCAATAAACTGTTTTCTCAGTCTTTCATAATCTTCTTTTGTTTCGTACATATGTTTCCTTTCTTATCTCTGAGCGGCATTTGTGGTGCCACTTCACTAGGACATTTTGTCTTTTGCGAAAAGTTGGTATCTTCATGTCCTTGCTAAAAGCTTCTGGATCTCTGCTAAAGGGGTTTACTATATTTTTTTGACTACTTTTTCTTTCAGTCGCTTTGAATGTGAGGTAGGTAGAGCGCAGACTGAAAGAGCGTCATATGACTCGAACGAAATTACAGGACCCAGTATCTTGCGGCGACAGGTTTTCCTTTCTAACCTGGGAAACGGCACCGCAAATACCGTTCAGAGAAATTTCATATTTATGTGCACTTTTGAAAATTCGATGATACTATCTATCCTGGAAGGAGGTGATTTATATGTCAGAGCACTATCATGGTGCAACAATATGCCTTAATGGACATGTAGCTAACTATGACGAACCAAATCATCAGAAATATTGCTCTGTATGCGGGAAAGAAACTATTTCTGAATGTCAGCACTGCCATGCTCCAATCCGCGGAAGACTTTATGATGGGAAGATATTACTTCGACCTCGCTATCAGAAGGATATGTATTGCTATCAATGCGGAAAACCATACCCTTGGACAGAAACTATAATCAAGGCATCCCTCGATCTCTTATGGATGGACGAAGATTTAAGTTCTGAACAAAAGGATGTTCTTAAAAATACAATTCCAGATCTGATCGTTGAAACTCCGGTAACCCCGGTCGCTGTTGCTAGATATAAGAAATACATTTCGAAGGCATCAAGCTTTATTTCAAATGCGCTTTATCAGCTCTTAGTCGATGTCGTCTCTGAATCTGTAAAGAAAAGTCTTTTTCCACACAGTCCACAATAGCAGTCCGTTTTTAATACAATATTTGAACAATTTGGACATTGAGCAAGATTCTTATCTTTTAAGATAGCTTCTTGTTCTTTTTTTGTTAGTTCTGATATCTTGAGGGCCATTTCTATTCTCCTTTGTATGCTCGCAGCATACTTTTTCTAATTTAGCCTGTGATACAATCTCCTTTTGGAAGGAGGTGTAATAAATGACTAAAAAGTACAATATCGGTAGTAAATCAGATATGCGTAGACTTGAGCATGACTTACAAAAATCTTTAGAGAGAAACCTTGCTAGTCAAGTCAACAATCTAAGCATTGACGTAAAGTGCCCTAAATGTGGCAATACCTTCAAAGCTTCTTCAGGTAGAAATGTCTGCCCACATTGCAAATCTGAGATTACTTTGAACATAAGCCTTTAATTTTTAAAGCCAATTCATCAGCCAATGAGTTGGCTTTTTCTAATTTGTTAAGCATTTTGTCAAGTTCCTCGTTTACCTGATCCAAGCCCTCAAGCTTGACGGCAACGGCTATTGTGCTTATTTCTTGTTTCTGTACCGTTTGTTCGTTCACTAAGTCTAAAGTGTCAATAAGACTTTTTACTTTATTTTCTTCCATTTAAATTTCTCCCTTGTATGCTCGTAGCATACGTTATTCCTCGCTCATATAAGGCTCTCCTCGTCCTCAATATCTTCATCCTGTCGGCCACTGCAGAACTTGTTGATGAAGTACACCTGGCCCTTGCCGGTTACCTTCGTCGTTCTTGTTTCAAGAGGGTTCTTGTCTCCACGCTGTACAGTACGTACTACGATCTCGAACAGTCCTAGCTCCAAGGCTCTCTGTGTCGGCTCGCATGATCCTTTGCAGATATATCCTCTTTCACGCATCCAGGCATACAGTCTCTTCTCTCCGATCTCGAATCCGTTCTGCTTGATCAGATGCGCTAGCTCTCTGATCAGGATGGCCGAGTCACTGGCAACCACGCTCTCTGCGAAGATTACCTTCGGTTTCTGTTCTTCGAGTTTATTATTCTTTTCTTCCAGTTCCTTTGTTTTCTGTTCAATAAGTTCTTTCTGCTCCTTGATCATCGTATCGGCTTCCAGTACGGCTTTGGCCAGAAGCTCTTCTCTTGATAAAGGCTTTGGAGCATACTTTCCAGTCTTTCGGATCTGTGGTAGGACTTCACTCGTGATCCAGTGCTTGAACTCCTTGGCGCTTGGAAGTTTGCTGGATAATATCAGTGAGTACAGTCCTGACTCGTTGATGACTGTCATTTCTTGGGTTCCTCCAAGGTCGCCCTGAACTGGGACTACTTCTTTATCTTCAGCAGTAACATGTCTTGCTAGAGCGTTTCTTGACTTTGAATATCCCAAAATCTCTGTTACATCTTTGCCAACAAACCAGGGTTCTCCATCAATTTGTAGAGTCCTCACATCTTTGTTTTCGAATTTAAATAATTGCAGGTCATTCATTTTACTTAGTTTCCTTTCCAACTTCAATTTTATTGAAGTTTATGCGTAAAAAAATATCAATTAATTTCTACATCATCACCAAAGTTAATTTCATTCATACTTCTTTTCGTTAATCTACAGATGATGGCTGCGTTCTTAATTGATATAGAACTAGGTTTTTTTAGGTATTCAGGCAAATAAGTCTCAGAAATCCCTAGTTCATTAGCTACAAATTTCTTTTTTAAGCCTGCCTCTTGGATGGCCTCTTCAATACTGATTCTTTCTGGCATGTCTATCACCTCCTTGCACACTCATAATACACTTCAATATTTTTGAAGTCAATAGAAACTTTCAATTTTTTTGAAGTTTTGTTCAGATATTCTTGAATATTTTTGAATATATTTCTATAATGAAATAGAGGAGGTGAAAAAATGAATGATAAAATTAAATTTGGTAGTATGGTTGAGAAGTACATGCGACTAAATGGCTTAACAATGAAAGAACTCGGAGAAAAAGTTGGTCGTGGAGAAAGTACTGTTTCGATGTGGATTGCTAACAAATCTACACCTCCAATGGGGATAATCCAAAAACTAGCTGATCTATTCGGTGTTACTACGGATGCTATGATCTATGGAGATGATCATTCTGACTTTGCTTTAACTGATTCAGAGCGTGATGTATTAGAACTATATAGAGCCCTGGATGATAAAGGTAAGCATACGGTAGATATGATTCTTCGTATGGAATGTGAAAGATTAAAGGACAATAAATAAAATAGGGTCAGTGTCGCGTTTCACGATGGTAAAGGGGGCCCCGTTTCAGGGCCCCCTTGGTAAAAGTACTATAAATTCAGTCCATTAGGTATCCAAAAGTACCGTTTTGGTAGTTTTGCAGATGGGTCCCCGAAACAGGGATCCATAGGTAATAAGAAGATAAACTCGATAACGAAACGTTACTGAGTTTCACAGCACCCTTGGTAAAAAGACTATAAATAAAACAAAAAAAAGAACACTGGCTAGGCGTTCTTCACAATAGAAGGTGTATTCCTGTTCTTCAGTGTTCTCTTTGGATGGGGTACCATTTTGGACCCCATATACAAATAATAAATTAAAACAATTGATACCTCAACAATAAAATCATATAATAGGAAAAGAAATGGTTGCTTTCGAGGCGACTAGTAGACCTCCTTTCCTGTTCTAGGATTGGAGGTTTTTACTTTATAAATTAAAAAAAAAGATCCTCACTGCGCCAACAGTGAAGGATTACTAGTGAAAGGATGATACTATGAATAAAGAAAACGGAACAAGCTGTTTAGGAAAAGTAATTAGAATACTTAGTGAAAAGGCTATAATCATTGACGTAGGATCTGATTATCTCACCGAAGGGGACAAGGTTCAGATCTATACAGCTAATGAGGAAATACTAGATTTGGATGGGAATCAACTAGGTGTCTTTGAAAACATAAAGGACACTTTAGACGTTGTCCAAACGTCCGAAAACTATTCAATTTGCAAAAAGCTTGCTGAAAAGGCTACGGGTTCGTCTATATTGCTTCAGGGACTATATAACCAAAAAACAGTCGTTGCTGAGAATATAAATGTAGACGAATCCCAAATAGAGGCCCTAGATATAACAGATGATAAGACAATACGTTTAGGAGATTTAGTTAAAAAATATTGATACGGCTACTTAAAATGAGTATAATAGATTGGAACAGAAATGGTCACCTTTGACGGAGACTAGTAGACCTCCTTTCTATTATTGGAAAGGAGGTTTTTACTTTATGCCACAGTACGATAAGCCCTTTAAGGATTACAACGAGCTAATAGATTTGCTTGAAAAACGCAATGTTGAGATACTGGATAAGAATTTTGCTATAAATTGTCTACAACAATTTTCCTACTACTCCCTCATCAATGGGTACAAAGATTTATTCCCATCCGATGATACCGGTAAATTTCTTATGCCTATTAGTTTCTATGATTTTTATATGCTTGCTACTTTTGATAGAGAACTAAATAATCTTTTCTTTAAATACATAATAATGATAGAGAGAAAATTAAAATCAGTTATTTCATACCGTATTTCTAGCCAATATGGCGTAGAAACGGACCTCAAAGATTTAACCTTCAACAATTCTGCGGATTATCTGTACGAAGGCTATTATCAAACAAGAAAAGAAACAAGAAATACACTTGAAGGCATCAAAAGAGATATAAGTAAAAGCAAGAATGAAAGTGTTAACCACTATTTAAAGAATCATAACCACCTTCCATGCTGGATACTTGTTAACGGTCTTTACTTTGGAAGAATTATTCAGCTTTATAACATTCTATTAAAGAGAGATAAGGACTATGTTTGTGAAAAAATGCTTAGCAGTAATCTTTTAACGATGGATCAGAAAAAAGAATTTATTAAAAGCAGCTTAAATATCATACGAAAATATCGCAACAATATAGCACATGGTAATAGAACTTTTACTAACAGAATTAAAGATGAACTGCCTAAAAAACAAGTCCTAATTCTTTCAAAAGGGGCCATAACGGATTCAGATTATAAAAAAGGTTTTTGTAAAAATGATATTTTTGCAGTAATACTAATAATCTGCTCCTATGTAGACCCTATTCTTGCAAAATATTTCTTATTTGAAATAGAAAGGGCCTTTAGACTTCTAGATGAGGCTGTATTCTCCACAGGACAGGATATCTTTGACCTGTTATCTCTACCTAGGGATTTTTTAACGCGTTTAAGCAATTTTTCTGTTTAAGCATAAAAAAAGATCCTTCACCGCGCCAACAGTGAAGGATAGATCGATACAGTCTGCGCCAACAGAACTGCATCAGCATTGTAAAATTATGACCTGCTAAAATCACCTTTTACAGTGCTCATTTTAACATATTTTAGAAAGGATGGAAACAAGAACAATGAATGAGTACCTTATGTATCTTAGAAAATCTCGTCAGGACAATCCGGATGAGACTGTAGAGGAGGTTCTTGCAAAGCATGAACGAATTCTACAGAACTTTGCTACAAACCAGCTTGGACATACAATTCCAGAGGAGTGCATCTACCGTGAAGTCGTATCCGGTGAGATGATTTCAGACAGACCTCAGGTCAAGGCTCTTTTCAGAGCTATCGAATCCAGTCAGATCAAAGGCGTTCTCGTGGTCGAGCCACAGCGTCTTTCCCGTGGTGACCTGGTAGAGTGCGGAACCATAGTACGATATTTTAAGTACTCCAACACTCTTATCTACACACCTATGAAGATCTTCAACCTGAAGGACGACTTCGACTGTCGAATCTTCCAGGATGAGCTTATGCGTGGCCGTGAGTACTTTGAATACTCTGTACGCATCATGCAGCGTGGAACCAAACAGTCCGTACTTGAAGGAAACTACATTTCCCCTGAACCGCCTTACGGCTATCAGAAAGTCAGAGAAGGAAAAAAGCAGTATCTGATAGTGGATCCCGTTGAATCCGAGTACGTGAAGATGATCTATAATCTGTACCTGAGTGGGTACGGCATCAAGCGCATCACCAACAAACTGAATGAACTGAACATCCGACCAAGAAGAATAAGCTACTGGACACAGTCCTCTATACTGCGTATTCTTGGCAATCAGGTCTACACAGGGTGCATCGTGTGGAACCGAAGAAAGCGTGAGCGCATTCTTATCAACGGTGAGATCAAAAAGAAGGATGTCTATCAGGAAAAGCCTGTCATCGTAGAAGATACGCATGAAGCCATCATAGACAAGGAGACCTTCCAGAAGGTGCAGGAACTGAAAGGCAAGGCTCCACGAATCAGTCAGGGCACCACATTTAGAAACACATTCAGAGGACTCTTGAGATGTGCTGTATGCAATCATGCCATGAAGTGTCAGGTCAAGGCAGACGGCTCAATACGATACTTCTGTTCGCAGTCTTCCCGATGCGGATGCTACGGGACTACGGAAAAGACGATCACGGAAGAAGTCATCAAAGGGCTTAAGCAGCATTTAAATGACTTTGAGGTGGATGTACAGACAAGCAGTCTGATCTCCGTCAAGCAGCATGAGACGATTCTGTCTGAGCTAGAGTCAACACTTGCCTCTTTGGAAGAAAGACAACAGAAACTATATGAATATCTGGAACATGGCTCATATACTGAAAAGGTATTTATTGAGCGTAACCGCATTCTGAATGAAGAGCGAGTCACACTGAATGCTCAGATCGAAGCGGAAAAGCAGAAACTGAACGAACCGACAGACACGAAGCAAATCAAGACAACTCTTCATGAGGCCATTAATCTGTTAGAGGTTGATACTGTATCGGCCTATCAGAAAAATCAGTTTTTGAAGTCCTTTATCTCTGTAATCCGCTATAAAAAGACGGTTCGACTTAAGAATAACAAAAAGGGCACTGTCCTTTCAGACAATGACCTTGTTTCACTGGAGATAGTTTTAAAGTAGTTTGCTTGGTGTAGCTAGTACATCGGTGCTGTGTACGATACGGAATATAGCTGAAATAGAAAATCACATTGGCTTTTAAAGCCCATAATTGATCACATAAGGAAGATGCCAAAACATCACTTACCTTTTCAATTGGATTTAAAAACTCAATACGATGTTCCATAGGCAAATAATGATAGGTTCCAGGGGTTAACCCTTCTACATTTTGACATACAAAATAAAGTTCAAAACCATGTCTAGCTCCTCCAGATGGTACTGTACGCAAAGTCGCATATTTTTTACCACGAATTTGTTTAACACCTTGGCAAGTCCAAAGCATATAAGAAAGTTCCAATAAAGACATGGACTCTTGCGTATATACACGGCTACTATGACGTGTATTGATAATGTCTAGAAAGTTAGAATGAACGGATAATGCATCAAAATTTTTAGGAAGTTCTATGGAATCTTTTCGCATAGCAGCTTTAACCAAAGGTGGTTGTGGAAGTTTTTTGTCTTGGTCCGATTCAAATTCTTCTATATCATATTTCAAGTCTGAATAATTCATGCTCTTCTCCTTTTAATGCGCTAACTCATCTAATAATCTTGCCTTTTGTGTTCCTATCAACAAGAGTTGTTTATACTTTTCATATATATCAATCGTATGTGAACTTAAATAGAGAGCCATTTCACTCGACATTGTTAGATTCGTTACAAATATTGTCATTTCCTGGCCATTCTTAAATGCATTTTCCATAAATTCAAACGCATTTTCAATCTGCAACTTCAATTGACTATCCAACTTTTCCATTTTTTCCTTTTGTTCAAAGAAAGGCTTTGTACAAGAATCAAAACGAGACTTTGGATCTAAACTTTCATCCACCATTACTTTTTGTATGTTATTTAACACAAATTCATGTTCATGTTTTTGTGAAGTATTTAATAATTCTGCCTGCAATTTATCACGATAATTTGACATAAATGCCTTTGTATGGTCCAAATAAGAAGAATCCATATCTTTGCGATATTCTTTCAAGAAACGAAACCAAAGATCTGTACAATGTTTTTCAAAAGAATATACATTCACTTGTCGTAGTAAACCATCCATCACCAAATTAACAACAGAGACTCTTTCATCAAAATCGGCATTAAACAATCGAGCGTAGATCGTGCTTGATACATTTCCATTTAAGATATCGTCAATGCCATAATCATCCTGATATTTTTTATACACCAAATAATAGGCGAAAACATCTTCGGCAATATCTTCATGATGCAGATATTCATAAATCGTATCTTGAGAGATTTCTAGATGCATCTTTTCATAGGTATAGAGTAAATAAGATAAATCTTCCCAGCCTCTTGCCGTCACAAATTCCATACCATCTACACTTGTTGAAACAGTATAGAAATGATTGGGCTTTAATTCCAAATAGCTTAAGATCATCGGATGTATATGTTTTGAAATCGCATACTCTTTCCATACATAGTAATCCGTTTCCACATGAATATAACGAATACGATCCATTGTCACGACATCAAAATCACGAACCGATTTATTATATTCACTCGGATTTCCTGCTGCTACAATGATCCAGCCGCTAGGAACCTTCTGATTTCCAAAGGTTTTATTTTGCAGAAACTGCAACATCGTAGGTGCTAATGTTTCCGATACACAATTGATTTCATCAATAAATAAGATACCCTCTTTTAATCCTGTATCTTCCATTTTTGAATAAACACTCGCAATGATCTCACTCATTGTGTATTCCGTAATCGAGTATGTCTTTCCTTGAAATTTCTTTTCTTGAATAAAAGGAAGGCCCACAGCACTTTGACGCGTATGATGCGTAATTGTATAGCTGACAAGTCCAATTTGACATCCTTTGCGATTTGTTCCATAATCTGTGTTTTACCAATACCAGGAGGACCAATCAACAATAATGGTCGTTGATTCTTCGCTTCAATCTCATATTCACCAAACGAATCCTTCGATAAATATGCCTGTACAGTATTTTTTATTTCATTTTTTGCTTGTAATATATTCATAACTTTTCTTCCAATCTATATTGAATGGCCCAAGAAGGCACTTTACTTTGATCATAATCCTCTAAATAAATAAAAGCCGTTTTATAGGCTGGACTCTTTTTTGGATAAACGCCCTTTCCATCTGTAAAATAGAGCAGGCCACAAAGATTTTGAAACACTTTTTGATTGATCAAATCATTCACATAGCTAAATACCGGTCTAAAATCGGTATTGCCTCCACCTATTAATGTAAATGAATTCAACAATTGATCCATCTCATTTTGATTTGAGATAACATCGTCTTTGCGAATCCTGTCATCACATTGAATAATATGCACCTTGCACGATTTATAAAACATATTTGAAGTGCTTAAAATACTATATGTATTAGATATAAAACGCTTCGCAAGATTTTCATCAATAGAATAACTCGTATCGAGCACAATCACAAACTCATAGATTTTTTTAACTTCTTTTGTCTCCAAAGGCTCAATCAATGGCATGTTCTTATAGATCGACATTCCATATGTGTAATAAGACAAATCAAATTCATCCAAATCTATTTGCATTTCTTCTTTCACAATACTAAATCGTTTTAAAAACTGAGAAAACGAGTATTTCGATTTCTTTGCCTGTAAACTCGACACAAGAAAGGCATCCCCATCCTCATTATCTTTCTCTTTTTGTTTATGATCAAACAATGTTTGTTTGGCAACACTCTGCCACTTTTTTTGAACAGAAGAAGATTGAGGGATTTTGTCATCTTGCTCTTTAGGCCATGAAGCATGATCATCTACCACAAATTCATAATATAAATCTTGAATATCGCCACGTGTACAAAGCCATTCATATACAGTTATACAGCTGATACCCGTCAAACTTTCAATTTCACGATATACATCTTTTCGAACATATGACAAGATTCGTGAAACACTCTTTTTATGCATCGAATCCAATGTATACTCCACGATAATATCGCAAGCTACATTCCAAATAAATTCAACACGATTTTTTTTAAGCCAAATATGGCTAAATAAACAATGCAGAACACTATGTAAAAAACTACGATTTAAAAACACTGCATTCTTCTGAAATAAATTAATAATCTTTAATGGATTATAGTAAAAATACACGCCATTTGTCGCACATACAGCTACATGCTCGTCTTCCTTCAACACCAGCGTATTTAAAGCAGTTAAAAAATGTGGCATATCCATATAGAGTTCGGATCGAACTAATTCTAAGATATGAATTGCCTTTTCTTTTTCCCATTCACTTTGTCGCATTAAAAATCCTCAAAAGAATATGTCGATGATGATTTAAACATCTTATTCTTTAATTCCATCAATAGAGTACGAGTTTCTAAATCCTTTTCCATAAAAATCAATCGATCCAAATCCGATGAATCAAGACACTTCTCTTCTACTAATTTCTCTACCATAACACATATATCTTTATATCCATGTAAATAAGAAGTCAAATCATGTGCCCTTAAATAAGAAACGTATTGTTCAGATCCCATCATAAAGCGAAGAATCGCTACATGAAAGATACAAGATTCACTTTCTTCAGCGCATAGCTTTTCAAAACAAGCATCATATCCGTCAAAATCGATTTTCCCCACTTTAAAACATTGACGCATGCGAAAACCTTCCCCTTCAATATTCAGGGCAAAGATATGAGCAGGGCCCACTTCATCATAACCCCCGTTGTATTCTGGATAGAATATAGAACTATCTAAAAAATGAACTTCTACATCCCATGTGATTTGCGTTAAGATTTGTTTCAAGAAAGTAACATCAAAAATTGAACAATCATAATAAATATGATTGAGTCTTAAACAATTCATAAACACATCACTGCCAATACACATTAAACTAGAAGGTACAAATACTTCTTTTAACTTTCGGCAATTATAGAATGCATAATCGCCAAGTTTTTTAATGGTACTTGAAAGCTTAACACTTTCAACATCACTACCACTACACTCATGATAATGAGATGGAATTTCACAACTTAAAACGGCTTTAGATAAATCGACTTTTTTTGATGAAAAACAATAATTTCCAATTTCACGAACAATATATCCATCTATCACTTCAGGTATTTCAACAATCGGACTGGATGCATACACTCTTCTTATACAAATACTTTCATCATTTATTTTTTCATAATATACACAAATTTCCATACAAAAATTATAACATAAAACAAAAAAAGACAACTACCGAAGTAATTGTCTAGATTTACAAGTGGTGCGGGTGAAGGGACTCGAACCCCCACGCCGAAGGCGCCAGA